>Ga0209974_10000642_pt1 | contig 11791 bp, 10 predicted proteins | sample InoplaM3SPM_FD_187592 | JGI IMG/M metagenome (GOLD analysis project Ga0209974, IMG submission 187592) | Arabidopsis thaliana rhizosphere microbial communities from the Joint Genome Institute, USA, that affect carbon cycling - Inoculated... | ecosystem: Host-associated > Plants > Roots >...
GGCGATCGCGCTCGCGCAACGCCAAGAAGAACAACTTTTCACGCGGATTGCCAGGTTCGGCTCTCGATGCTGCCCGCAATCGCATCCTCGGGGACGCCGCTGCGAATCACCGCGCGTCCGAGCGCTTCCAGCAGGATGAAGCGCAACGCGCCGCGATCGACCTTCTTGTCGTGGCGCATCAGGTCGAGCCATCGATCGACTGTCATCCTCGGCGGCGCGATTGGCAGCTTCGCAGCCGCGATGACGTCGGTCAGTCGCGCAGTCTGCGCCGCGTCGAATCCACAGACGCGCTCGGACAACCGGGCCGCGCAAACCATCCCCGCCGCCACCGCTTCGCCATGCAGCCACGCACCATAGCCCTGCGACGCTTCGATCGCGTGGCCGAACGTGTGGCCGAAATTCAATAGCGCGCGCTCGCCGGATTCACGCTCGTCGGCGGAAACGATCTCGGCCTTGATCTCGCAACTGCGATGGATCGCGTGCGCCAGCGCATCCGCATCGCGATCGATGAGCCTCGACATGTTCGTTTCGAGCCAGGTGAAGAATTCCGTGTCGCGAATCGCGCCATGCTTGATCACTTCGGCGAGCCCTGCCGACAACTCGCGCGCCGGCAGCGTCGACAGGCAATCCGTGTCGATGACGACCGCGCGCGGCTGCCAGAACGCGCCGATCATGTTCTTGCCGAGCGGATGATTGACGCCGGTCTTGCCGCCGACCGACGAGTCGACCTGCGCGAGCAGCGTCGTCGGGATCTGGACGAAGGGAAGTCCGCGCTGGCAGATCGCCGCACCGAAGCCGGCGATGTCGCCGATCACGCCGCCGCCGAGCGCAATCACCGTCGTGCTGCGCTCGACTCGCAGTTCCAATAGGCGCGTCAGCAGGTCGGCGAGCGTCGCGAGGTTCTTGTGCGCTTCGCCATCGGGCAGAAGCACGACGTCGACGTGCGCGCCGCGCGAGCGCAACGCCGTCTTGAGCGGCGCCAGATGATGCGCGGCGACGATGGCGTTGGTAATGACGACGAAGCGCCGTTCTGAGGCGACGTCGAGCAGTCCGGAGGCACGCGCGAGCAGCCCCTTTCCGATGTGGATCGGATACGCGCGTTCGCCGAGTCCGACTGCCAGCGTTTTCACGCTACGCCTCCGCGCACGGCTCGCTGTCGAGCCAGCGAACGAAGCGCATCACGGCGTCGCGGTCCGATTCGATGACGTGGCTCGCGACTTCGCGATACAGCGGATCGCGGAGCTGATAGAGCTCCACCAGCCGATTGCGGGGATCGGCCGCGTGCAGCATCGGACGATGCCGGCTGTTGCGCAACCGCTGCCATAGCATTTCGGGCTCGGCATGCAGATACAGGACGGTGCCGTTTTCGCGCAGGCGCGCGCGGCTCGCTGGGCGCAGCACCGCGCCACCACCGGTGGCGAGTACGACGCCGGTCATTTGCGTCAGCTCGTCGACCATCGCTTCCTCGCGGTCGCGAAAGCCGGTTTCACCTTCGATCTCGAAAATCGTCGGAATGCTGACGCCGAGCCGCGCCTCGAGCTCGTGGTCGGCGTCGATGAAGCGCTTGTCGAGGCGGCGTGCGAGCTGGCGTCCGAGCGTCGTCTTGCCCGCGCCCATCAACCCGACGAGAAAGAGATTGCCCCGATGCAGCGACATCGGGGCGATTGTAAGGTCTCGGACTTCGGGGTCAGGGCAATACGTCGCGCGGGCGAGACCTCGATCCAGCGTGACGGGTCAACGCGCGACGTATTGCTCTGACCCCGAAGCCGCTATCGCACCGACGTGACGGTGTCCTTCACGACGCGCGGCGTGAGGAAGATCAGCAGCTCGGTCTTCTCGCTCGAACGACCCGTCGTCTTGAACAGGTTGCCGACGACGGGAACGTCGCCGAGGAACGGCACCTTCGTCGTGTCGTTGCGAATGACTTCTTCGTAAATCCCGCCGATCACCGCGGTGTCGCCATTGTTGACGGCGATCTGCGTCAGCACGTTCTTCGTGTCGATCGCCGGAACCTGTCCGCCGCCCTGCACGTTGACGAGCTGACCGACCGAGTCCTTGCGGATCTCGACCTGCATGATGACGCGGCCATCCGGCGTGATCTGTGGTGTCACGTCGAGCGCGAGTACGGCCTTCTTGAACGACACCGTTGCCGGCGAGTTTGCACTGCCCGGCGTCACGTACGGGATTTCCGTGCCCTGCTCGATGTGCGCCTTCTGGTTGTCGCCGGTGATGACGCGCGGGCTCGATACGACCTTGCCGCGGTTGTCGGCTTCGAGCGCCGACAGCTCGAGGTTGATCAGGTTGCCGCTGCCGAGGTTGATCAGCGTCAGCGCGAGCTGGCCCGCCGCGTTGGCGATCGGCAGGTTGACGTTCAGTTGCGGCGAATCCGAGTAGCCCGCCGACGCGATGCCCGACGCGAGTTCGAACGGCGTCTGCGTGCGCGTTTCACGGGTTACCGTGCCGCCTGTGCCACCAGACAACGAGACGACCGGCGTCGTCGACAGCGATCCGCCGCTGCCATACGCGTAGCGGCGTCCAAACAGCGTTGCACCGGTCTGCTGCCCGAAGCGGACGCCCAGCTGGCGGCTGAACTTGTCGTCGGCGATGACGATGCGCGCCTCGATCAGCACCTGGCGCACCGACGTGTCGATCTGCCGGATCACGCGCCGCACTTCCTCGAGCCGGCCGGCGATGTCGGTCACGAACAGGATGTTGGTGCGCGGATCGACGAAGGCCGTGCCGCGCTTCGACAGGAAGCGGGCTCCGGTGTCAGGTCCGGTGCCGCCCGCGCGGCCCGAGTTGACGATCGCCAGGATGTCCTGCGCCTTCGCGTAATTCAGCTGGAACATCTCGGTCTGCAGCGGTTCGAGGTCGTTGATCTGCGCCTGCGATTCGAGTTGCTGCTTCTCCTTCAGCGCGAGTTCCTCGCGCGGCGCGATCAGAACGATGTTGCCGTTCTTGCGCATGTCGAGACCCTTCGTCTGCAGGATGATGTCGAGCGCCTGGTCCCACGGCACGTCCTTCAGCCGCAGCGTCAGGCTGCCCTGCACCGTGTCGCTCGTCACGATGTTGAGACCCGTGAAGTCGGCGATCACCTGCAGCACCGCACGCACTTCGATGTTCTGGAAGTTGAGCGACAGCTTCTCGCCCTTGTAGCCGGCGCGCGTGCCCTGGACCAGCTTGTTCGGATCGTCGAGCACCGGCTTCACCTCGATGATGAAGCGGTTATCGGCCTGATACGCCGAATGCTCCCAGATTCCCTTGGGCTCGATCACCATCCGCGCGTTGCCGTTCTGCTCGAACGTGTCGATCATCACGACCGGCGTGTTGAAGTCGGCGACGTCCATCCGGCGCTCGAGGTTGCGCGGCACCGTCGTGCGCTGGAAGTCGACGATCAGCTGGCGACCCTGCTGGCGGATGTCGATGCCGGCGTTGTTGTCCGACAGGTCGACGATGATCCGGCCTTCGCCGTTGCGGCCGCGACGGAAATCGACGTCGCGCAGCGCATGCTGCTGATCGGTGCCGCGCGCTTCGGCGAAACGCTGCGCGGGTGCCGGCGCTGCCTGCGCCGAGGCGGTGCTGCTGTCGGCGAGCGTGACCAGGACGTCGTTGCCTTCGACCTTGGTGTCGAACGTCTGCGGCTTGTTCAGGTTGAACACGACGCGCGTCCGGTTGCCGGCCTGCACGAACTGCAGGCTGCGCAGCGCCGGGTCGTCGATCGCGCGTTGGTTGCTCGGCAGGGCGCTTGCCGTGTCGAGGAAGTCGAGTGCGATGCGCGGCGGGCTCGCGATGGCGAATCCGGCCGGCGGATTCGCGGGCGGCGCCTTCATCGTGAAGCGCACGACGGTGAATCCGGATGCGCCGCGCGTCACCGAGACCTGCTCGATCGTGTTGGGCGCCTGCGCGAACGCGACGCCTGTCGCGGCGAGGGCGACCAGTGCTGCAAGGCGAGCGATCCACGCTCTGCAAAAGGCGAGGCCTCCCGAGCCCGGCCGATGACCGACGCAATTCGCGTTCATTTTTTCTGCTCCTTCTGATCCGATTGCAGCAGGTTGAGCGTGCTCGACCGTTCCGACCAGTCGCCCGAGCCGTCCTGCATCAGTTCCTTGAGCTTGATTTCCGTGTCCGTGATGCCGACGATGACGCCGAAGTTCTGGCCCATGTGATTGCCCTGGCGCACCTGGTAGATGTCGCGCTCGGGCGTCTTCACGAGCGCGTACAGAGCCTTGCCCTTTTCGAGCGTGCCGACCATCGACAGCGATTCGATCGGATACGCCTCCAGCGGCTCGCGCCGCCGATTGAGATCGGGCGCGAGCTTGCTGGTGCTCTCGCCCTTGACCGGTTCGATCTTGCGCGGCTTGAACGGATCGGGCAGATCGAAATCGTTGTACGCGAACGCTTCGTACGGCTTGATCTGCGGCAGCGGATCGAGCTGGCCGCGTGCGCCCTTGCCCTGCTCCTTCATCCAGTCCTGCAGATCCTTGTGGCTCTGAGCGCCGCAGCCCGCAAGGAACACGAGCGACGCGATCGACACGAGTAGCGAGCGGTTCATTTCTTCGCCTTGTCCTTCGCCGCCTTCGCGAGTGCGCGCTGCTTCTGCACTTCCTCCTCGTCCAGGTAGCGGAACGTCTTGGCCACGGCGTCCATGCTGAGCGTGCCCTTGTCGTTCGAGATCGCGACGTCGTTGAGCGTCACGATCCGCGGCAGCGCGGCGACGTCGCTCGCGAACGCACCGATGTCGTGATAGTTGCCGGTGATCTTGATCGCGATCGGCAGCTCGGCGTAGAAATCGGCCATCCGCTCCTGCGGCGCGGGCCGGAACAGGTCGAACTGCAGGCCGCGGCCGAGCCCCGCCTGGTTGATGTCCGTCAGCAGCGCATCGATCTCCGAGCGGTTCGGCAGCTGCTTCACGAGCGCGCCGAACGACTGCTCGACCTCGGCGAGCTGCTGCACGTACAGGTCGTAGTTGATCGCCTTCGCCTTTTTCTGCGTGTATTGCTCCTTGAGGCGCAGCTCTTCCTTCTCGGCCGCCTGCAGCGCTTCCCACTGGTCCTTCCAGTCGAAGAACGCGCCGACCCCGACGATGAACAGCACGATCAGCAGCAGGACGACGATCTTCGGCGCCCACGGCCACTTGCCGACTTCCCTGAAATTGAGCCGGCGGAAATCGTCGAGTGTCATGACTTGCCTCCCTTCGCCGGCACCGGGCTACCGGGTGCCGCGGCCGCCGTGCGGCGGATCTCGAAGTTGAGCGTGAACTCGTTCATCCGTGCAGGCTCCGTTCTCGCGGCGCCGGGCATCGTGACGAGCTTGATCTCGACGAGCTCGGGCTTTTCGAGCCACGGGGAGCCTTCGATGTTGCGCATCAGCGTCGACACCCGTGCGTTCGACTGCGCGTAGCCGACGATCTGCACCTTCTTGTCCGTCTGCTTGACCGAGCGCAGGTAGATGCCTTCCGGCAGCTGCCGCACGAGCTGGTCGAGCAGGTGCACGGCCTCGTTGCGGTTCGACTGGAGCGCTTCGACGACGGCTTTGCGCGCCAGCACCTGCTGGATCTGGTCGCGCAGCTTGTCGATTTCCTTGATCTGCTCGTCGAGCTTCGCGATCTCCGTCTTCAGGAGCGCATTGCGCGAATTCTGGTTGTCGATGCGCGCGGCGAGAAACGCATGCACGAGCGCGACGATCGCGACGCCGAGCACCGCGAGCGCGACGACGAGCGTGACGAACTGGCGCTGGCGGGCCAGCCGCTTCTGCTCGCGATGGGGCAGCAGGTTGATGCGCATGATGTCTGCCTGCGGTCTATTCGAAACTTCGCATCGCGAGGCCGGTCGCGATCATCAGCATCGGCGCTTCCTGCGCGAGCTGGCGCGGCCGGATGCGATCCGTCGTCTGCATGGCTGCGAACGGGTTGGCGACGACGGTGGCGACGCCCGCGCGCTTGGCGACGAGCTCGTCGAGCCCCGGCAGCAGCGCGCAACCGCCGGCCAGCACGATCTGGTCGACCTGGTTGTAAGACGTCGACGTGAAGAAGAACTGCAGCGCACGCGTCACCTCGAGCGCAAGCGACTCCATGAACGGCTGCAGCACGTCGTGGTCGTAGTTCTCGGGCAACCCCTGGTTCTTGCGTGCCGATTCGGCTTCCTCGGACGACAGGTTGAACGCGCGCTGGATGTCCTGCGTCAGCTGATTGCCGCCGAATGCCTGGTCGCGGGAGAATAGGATCTGGTTGTTGCGAAGGACGTAGAAGTGACTGACGTGCGCCCCGATGTCGACCAGCGCGATGTTCTGGTCGCGGCCATTGGCCGGCAGCGACGGGGCGATCAGCCGGAACGCCTCCTGCGTCGCGTACGATTCGACGTCCATGACGCGCGCCTTGAGACCCGCGGCCTCGGCGACGGCGACGCGATCCTCGACCTTCTCCTTGCGCGACGCCGCGATCAGCACCTCGACTTCGTCCGGATTGTTCGGCGCGGCGCCGATCGTCTGGAAGTCGAGGTTGACCTCGTCGAGCGCGAACGGAATGTACTGGTTGGCCTCGGCCTCGACGGTGAGCTCGAGGTCCTCTTCGCGCTGGCCGGCGGCGACGATGATCTTCTTGGTGATGACCATCGCGGCGGGCAAGGCGAGCGCGATGTTACGGTTGCGGCTGCCGAGGCGCTTCCAGGCGCGCCGAAGCACGTCGCTGCACAGTTCGATGTTCTGCACGTTGCCGTCGGTGACGACGTCCTTCGGCAGCGGCTCGATCACGTAGCGCTCGAGCCGGTACAGGCCCTTGGCGCCGTCGGAAAGCTCGACCAGCTTGAGCGACGTCGAGGCGATATCCACCCCAATCAGGCTCGGCGCCCTGGTTTTGAACAAGTCGAGCACGGACGAGAGGTTTTCGGCGATCATGGCGGGTGGCCCGGTTGCTGACAATCTACATTAAACTCTGGCAACAAGTGCAACTGTTGGCAAATTGTTTGATTTACGGCGGGCGAGTGTTGCAAGCGCGCCCAACAGCCGGGGTCTGACCCCCTTCCAAACATCTCTTTTATTCCATTGTGCTAAAGCGCTGGCTACTCTATACCGCCTCGGTGATCGGCGGCCTCGCCGTCGTCGGGGCGCTGCTCGGGGCGTTCGTGCTGGCGCTGTTGTGGCCGACGCTCCCCCCTCTCGACGCACTGACCGATTACCAGCCCAAGATCCCGCTGCGGGTGGTGGCGGCGGACGGCGACCTCCTGGGCGAGTTCGGCGAGGAGCGCCGGGCGATCGTGCGTATCGGCGAAGTCCCGGATGTCATGAAACATGCCATTCTGGCGGCCGAAGACGAGCGGTTCTATCAACACGGCGGTGTGGACTATTTGAGCGTATTGCGGGCGGCGTTCGCCAACGTCACCGCCGGCACCCAGCAGGGCGCGGGCACGATCACGATGCAGGTCGCCCGCAACTTCTTCCTGACGCGCGAGAAGACCGTGTCCCGCAAGCTCCGCGAAGTGCTGCTCGCGTGGAAGATCGAGGCGAGCCTGCCCAAGGACGAGATCCTCGAGCTGTACGTCAACCAGATCTTCCTCGGCCAGCGCGCGTACGGATTTGCCGCGGCCTCGCAGATCTATTTCGGCAAGCCGCTCGCCGACATCACGATCGCCGAAGCCGCCATGCTCGCCGGGCTGCCCAAGGCGCCCTCGGCGTACAACCCGATCAGCAATCCCCGGCGGGCCAAGACACGCCAGCTGTACGTCCTGCGACGGATGCATGAGCTGCGGTATATCGACGACGACCAGTTCCGCAAAGCACAAAGCGAGCCATTGACGCCGCGCGTGATCCTGCGCGAACCCCTGTCAGTGCACGCCGAATTCGTCGCGGAGATGGCCCGGCAGGTCGTGTTCGACGCCTACGGCGATGACGCCTACACGCGCGGCATCACCGTGTGGACGACCATTCGCCGCGCCGACCAGGACGCCGCCTACGCCGCCGTGCGCAAGGGCGTGCTCGACTACGACCAGCGCCACGGTTATCGGGGCCCCGATGGCTTCGTCAACCTGCCGGAGGACCAGGCCGAGCAGGACCAGGTGCTCGACCGCGTCTTTCAGGAGAACCCCGACAGCGACAACGTGCTGACCGCCGTCGTGCTCCAGGCGGCGCCTGCGCAGGTACGCGCCGTGCTTGCGAGCGGCGATCAGGCAGAAGTGACGGGCGCCGGTCTCAAGCTCGTCACTCGCGCGCTGGCAGACAAGGCGCCGGCGAACCAGAAGCTTCGCCGCGGCGCGATCATCCGGCTCTTGCGGGACGACAAGGGCCACTACACGATCACGCAGATGCCGCAGGTCGAGGCGGCGTTCGTGTCGATGCGTCCCGAGGACGGCGCGATCCTGGCGCTGATCGGCGGGTTCGACTACGACCGCAACAAGTTCAACCACGTCACGCAGGCGCTGCGCCAGCCGGGTTCGGCGTTCAAGCCGTTCATCTATTCGGCGGCGCTCGAAAAGGGCTTCACACCCGCGACGATCATCAACGACGCGCCGTTCTTTGTCCCGGCCGAGCGCGCCGGCGGCGAGGCGTGGGAGCCGAAGAATTACGACGGCAAGTTCGAGGGCCCGATGCGGCTCCGCACAGCGCTCGCCAAGTCGAAGAACCTCGTCACCGTGCGGGTGCTGCAGGCGATCGGCCCGCAGTACGCGCAGGATTACATCGCCCGTTTCGGCTTCGATCCCAAACTGCATCCCGCGTACCTGACGATGGGCCTTGGCGCGGGTGCCGCGACGCCGATGCAGATGGCGACTGCCTATTCGGTGTTCGCCAACGGGGGGTATCGCGTGACGCCCTACCTGATCAGCAGGATCACCGACAGTCGCGACGCGCCGCTGTCCGAGGCCAAGCCGGCGCTCGCCAGAAAGGATGCCGAGCGCGCGATCGACCCGCGCAACGCGTTCATCATGACGACGCTGCTGCGCGACGTGATCACGTCGGGTACCGCGACGCGCGCACTGGAATTGAAGCGCAAGGACCTGGCGGGCAAGACCGGCACGACCAACGAAAACGTCGACGCGTGGTTCTGCGGATTCAACGTCGCGCAGGTCGCCATCGCGTGGATCGGCTACGACCAGCCGAAGACGCTCGGCAACAACGAAACCGGCAGCGCCGCGGCGTTGCCGATCTGGATCAGTTACATGCAGCGCGCGCTGAAGGGCGTCCCCGAGCAGGCGTACGAAACGCCGTCCGGCGTCGTTTCGCTGCGCATCAATCCCGAGACGGGGCTGCGCGACGATTCGAGCCGATACTCGGACTGGTTCCTGTCCGAATACACGCCGCGCATGGCGCAGGACGCGCTCGCGCCCGCGCTCATGCCCGGTGCCGCGCCGGCACGCGACGTGCGCGACCAGCTGTTCTGACCCGCGTCGGACGCATGGCACGCGATGCGGGCGACATGCGCGGGCGCGACAGCCAGGATCGCGCGCGCATCGCCGATCTCGCCGCGCGGCTCATCGCCGAGCACGGCATTGCCGATTGGTCGCTCGCGAAACGCAAGGCGGTGCGACAACTGCTGCTGCCCGAACGAACGGCACTGCCCGCCGACGGGGAAATCGAGGCCGCGCTCGCCGCGCACCATGCGCTTTTCGGCGGCGACGAGCACGCGGCGACGCTGCGCAGCCAGCGCGAGGAGGCGCTCCGCTGGATGCGGGAACTCGCGACGTTCGAGCCGCGGCTCGTCGGCGGCGTCGCCGCCGGCTGGGCGACCGAGCACAGCGACATCCGCATCGAACTCGTCGCCGATGATTCCAAGGCGGTCGAACTCGCGCTGATCAATGCCGACGTCGCGTATCGCGTGGCGCCCGGCGTGTCGACGCATGCGGCGCCGGAACTCCTGATCGACACGCGCCGCGGCGGCGTGCGCCTGATCGTGCGCACGCCGCAGGCTGCCCGGCAGCGGCCGCGACGCGGCAGCGACGATCCGAGGCTCGACGCTGACGCGCTCGCCGCTATCCTTTCAGCCAGCCCGCCGCCTCCAGCGCAAAATAGGTGAGGATCGCGTCGGCGCCTGCGCGCTTCATTCCGGTGAGCGCCTCCAGCACGCACGCGCGCTCGTCGAGCCAGCCGGCGCGCCCGGCGGCCTTCAGCATCGCGTATTCACCCGATACCTGGTAAACAGCGGTCGGCATGCCGAACGTATCCTTCACGCGACGGACGATGTCGAGATACGGCAGACCGGGCTTCACCATCACCATGTCGGCGCCTTCCCGGATGTCGAGGTACGTCTCCCACAGCGCCTCGTCGCTGTTCGCCGGGTCCATCTGATACGTGTACTTGTCGCCGCCCGCGAGGTTCGCGGCGGAGCCGACGGCATCGCGAAACGGTCCGTAGAACGACGACGCGTACTTCGCCGAGTACGCGAGGATGCGCGCATGCGGAAAGCCTTCGCGGTCGAGCGCGTCGCGCAATGCGCCGATGCGGCCGTCCATCATGTCCGACGGCGCGACAACGTCCACGCCCGCGGCCACATGACACAGCGCCTGCCGCACGAGCGCGTCCACCGTCGCGTCGTTGACGACGTATCCCGACCCGTCGATCAGCCCGTCCTGGCCGTGGCTCGTATAGGGGTCGAGCGCGATGTCCGTGATGACGCCGAGCTTCGGAAAGCGGGACTTCAACGCGCGCACCGTCCGCGGCACCAGTCCGTCGTCGTCCCATGCATGCGCAGCGTCGTCGCTCTTCTGGGCGGACGGTACGACCGGGAACAGCGCAATCGCCGGAATGCCCGCCTGCAGGCACCGTTCGGCATCGGCGAGCAGGAGGTCGATCGACTTGCGTTCGACGCCAGGAAGCGACGGCACCGGGTCCGAACGTCGCTCGCCGTCCTGCACGAACACCGGATAGATGAAATCGTCCGCCGCGAGCCGGCACTCGCGCACGAGCCGCCGCGAAAAGTCGTCGCGACGCATCCGGCGCAGCCGCTTTGCGGGGAAGCGCCCCGTGAACGCAAAACTCATCGTCGATCCTCGATCAGTGTGGAACTCGCCCAACGGACGGCGGTCACATTCGGCGGACGGTGAACGTCTCCCGCTTTCCTCCCTGAGCGGGTGCCCGCGTCGGCAGCGCCGGTGCGGGCGTTTTGAGGCCCCGCGTCACTCCCCTTGATCGCGGGGCCTTTTTCTATCTGCGCGAACGTCTTGCGCAGCGCGCGCCCCGCTGACATCACGCACCGAGCCATTGCGCGAGCACCGCGTCGGCCGCCTCGACGCCTTCGCGCGAAATCGCCGAAAACGCGATCGCGTGCGTCGACGCCGCGTACTCCGGGAAGCGCTCGCGCAGCGCGTGCTCGATCGCGGCGATCGCCGCGCGGCGACCCGCCTGATTGAGCTTGTCGGCCTTGGTCGCGAGCACCAGCACCGGACGGCCCGATGGCAGGAAGCCGCCGAGCACGTCGCAATCCTGCGGCTTCAGGCCGTGTCGCGCGTCGACGATCAGCACGAGGCCGATCAGCGTGTCGCGCGTCGTCACGTAATTCCACAGGAACGCCTGCCACGCCTCCTTGAGCGCGTGTGGAACGGCGGCATAGCCATAACCGGGCAGATCGGTGATGACTGCGCCGTCGCGCAGGTCGAAGAAGTTGATCTGCTGCGTGCGCCCCGGCGTACGGCTCGCGAAGGCGAGGCGCGTCTGGCGCGCGAGCGCGTTGATCGCGCTCGACTTGCCGGCATTCGAGCGCCCCGCGAACGCGATTTCGCGCGCACCGGGCTGCGGCAGCTGCTCGATGTGCGCGGCGCCGGTGCGAAAGACAGCGCCCTCGAGCGGACCGGGCGTGCGCCCTGCACGC
>Ga0209974_10000643_pt1 | contig 11786 bp, 5 predicted proteins | sample InoplaM3SPM_FD_187592 | JGI IMG/M metagenome (GOLD analysis project Ga0209974, IMG submission 187592) | Arabidopsis thaliana rhizosphere microbial communities from the Joint Genome Institute, USA, that affect carbon cycling - Inoculated... | ecosystem: Host-associated > Plants > Roots >...
TTATTCGATGATCTTGGCAACCACGCCGGCACCTACGGTACGACCGCCTTCGCGAATCGCGAAGCGCAGACCATCTTCCATAGCGATCGGAGCGATCAGGGTGACAACCATCTTGATGTTGTCGCCCGGCATTACCATTTCCACGCCTTCCGGCAGTTCGCAGTTACCGGTCACGTCAGTAGTACGGAAGTAGAACTGCGGACGGTAGCCCTTGAAGAACGGCGTGTGACGACCGCCTTCTTCCTTGCTCAGCACGTAGACTTCGCCTTCGAACTTGGTGTGCGGCTTGATGGTGCCCGGCTTGGCCAGGACCTGACCACGCTCGACGTCATCACGCTTGGTGCCGCGCAGCAGCACGCCAACGTTCTCACCAGCACGACCTTCGTCGAGCAACTTGCGGAACATTTCAACGCCAGTGCAGGTGGTCTTGGTCGTGGCACGAATACCAACGATCTCAATTTCTTCCTGAACTTTGACGATACCGCGCTCAACACGACCGGTTACGACAGTACCGCGGCCTGAGATCGAGAACACGTCTTCGATCGGCATCAGGAACGGCTTGTCGATAGCGCGCTCAGGCTCCGGAATGTAGCTGTCCAGAGTCTCGACCAGCTTGCGCACGGCCGATACGCCCATTTCGTTGTCGTCCTGGCCATTCAGCGCCATCAGCGCAGAGCCGATGACGATTGGCGTGTCATCACCCGGGAAGTCATAGGTCGACAGCAGGTCACGAACTTCCATCTCAACCAATTCCAGCAGCTCAGCGTCATCGACCATGTCTGCCTTGTTGAGGAAGACAACGATGTAAGGAACGCCAACCTGGCGGGACAGCAGGATGTGCTCACGGGTCTGCGGCATGGGGCCGTCAGCAGCGGAGCAAACCAGGATCGCGCCGTCCATCTGAGCAGCACCGGTGATCATGTTCTTCACATAGTCAGCGTGACCCGGGCAATCGACGTGCGCGTAGTGACGGATCGAAGAATCATATTCAACGTGGGAGGTGTTGATGGTGATACCACGCGCTTTCTCTTCCGGCGCGTTGTCAATCTGCGAGAAGTCACGTGCAGAGCCGCCCCAGGTCTCAGCACAGACCTTGGTCAGCGCTGCGGTCAGAGTAGTCTTGCCATGGTCAACGTGACCAATGGTGCCGACGTTAAGGTGCGGTTTGTTACGTTCGAATTTTTCTTTAGCCACGACAGTAAACCTCTTACTTAAAGGGCTGAATCAACCTTGTTTTTTAACCAGTGCTTCGACGATGTTTGCCGGAGCCTCGGAGTACTTGGAGAATTCCATCGAGTAGCTTGCACGCCCCTGGGACATGGACCGCACGTCGGTTGCATAACCGAACATCTCACCCAACGGAACCTCCGCACGGATCACCTTACCGGAAACCGTATCTTCCATACCCTGGATCAAACCTCGACGACGATTCAGGTCACCCATCACGTCGCCCATGTAGTCCTCAGGGGTTACCACTTCAACTTTCATGATTGGCTCAAGCACAACACCGCCGCCCTTCTGGGCCAGCTGCTTGGTCGCCATAGAAGCCGCCACCTTGAACGCCATCTCGTTCGAGTCGACGTCATGGTAGGAGCCGTCGAATACGGTCGCCTTCAGGCCAATGAGCGGATAGCCGGCCACAACGCCGTTTTTCATCTGCTCTTCGATACCCTTTTGGATCGCCGGGATATATTCCTTCGGAACCACACCACCCACGACTTCGTTCACGAATACCAGACCTTCCTGGCCTTCGTCTGCCGGTGCAAAGCGAATCCAGCAATGACCGAACTGGCCACGACCACCCGACTGACGTACGAATTTCCCTTCGATTTCGCAATTCTTGGTGATCTTCTCGCGGTAGGAAACCTGGGGCTTTCCAATGTTCGCCTCGACATTGAACTCACGGCGCATCCGGTCAACGAGAATATCCAGATGAAGCTCGCCCATGCCGGAGATAATGGTCTGCCCGGTTTCCTCGTCGGTCTTGACGCGGAACGACGGATCTTCCTGAGCCAACTTGCCCAAAGCGATACCCATTTTCTCTTGGTCAGCCTTGGTTTTCGGCTCTACAGCTACCGAGATAACCGGCTCCGGGAAATCCATACGCTCAAGAATGATCGGCTTGTCAGCGTTGCATAGGGTGTCACCCGTAGTGACATCCTTCATGCCGATCAGGGCAGCGATATCACCCGCGCGAACTTCCTTGATCTCTTCACGCTGGTTGGCGTGCATCTGCACCATACGGCCAACGCGCTCTTTCTTGCCCTTGACCGAGTTGATCACGGAGTCGCCCGAGGTCAAGAAGCCCGAATAGACGCGCACGAAGGTCAACGTACCTACGAACGGGTCGGTAGCAATCTTGAACGCTAGTGCCGAGAACGGCTCGTCGTCGTCCGCATGACGCTCATCAAAGTCAGCATCGACTAGTTCGTCTTTCGGCTTGTCGATGATGTCCGGATGAATACCCTTGATCGCAGGAATTTCAGTCGGAGCCGGCAGGAACTCGATAACGGCATCGAGAACGAGAGGCACACCCTTGTTCTTGAAGGACGAGCCACAGACAGCCGGAACGATTTCGTTAGCAAGTGTGCGTGCCCGCAAACCAGCCTTGATCTCTTCAATGGTCAGCTCTTCGCCTTCCAAATACTTGTTCATCAGCTCTTCGCTGGACTCGGCAGCAGCCTCAACCATGTTGGAACGCCACTCTTCGGCCAGCGCCAACATGTCGGCAGGAATTTCTTCCTCGCGATAAGTAGTGCCCTTGTCTTCTTCGTTCCAGTAGATAGCTTTCATTTTGAGCAGGTCGACCTGACCCTGGAAGTTATCTTCTGAACCGATAGCCAACTGGATCGGCACCGGCGTGTGACCCAAGCGATTCTTGATCTGACCAACAACACGCAGGAAGTCTGCGCCCGCACGGTCCATCTTGTTCACGTAAACAACACGCGGAACACCGTACTTGTTGGCCTGACGCCATACGGTTTCCGACTGAGGTTCGACGCCGGATGTACCGCAGAACACCACGACAGCACCATCGAGCACACGCAGCGAACGCTCTACTTCGATAGTGAAGTCAACGTGGCCGGGAGTATCGATGACGTTCACACGATAATTGTCGTACTGACCAGCCGAGCCCTTCCAGAACGTGGTAACAGCAGCGGAGGTAATAGTGATACCACGCTCCTGCTCCTGCACCATCCAGTCGGTAGTCGCCGCACCGTCGTGCACCTCACCCATCTTATGGCTGAGACCTGTGTAGAACAGGATCCGCTCTGTCGTAGTGGTCTTGCCCGCATCTACGTGCGCACAGATACCAATGTTGCGGTAGCGGTTAATTGCTGTGTTACGAGCCATAAAGCCCTCGCAAGTTGAGTGGTGCTGAATTAGAAACGGTAGTGCGAGAACGCCTTGTTGGCCTCAGCCATGCGATGCACATCTTCACGCTTCTTCACGGCAGCGCCTTTACCTTCGAACGCGTCCGACAGCTCGCCTGCCAACCGCAGGGCCATGGACTTCTCGCCACGCTTGCGCGCAGCGTCAACCAGCCAGCGCATTGCCAGCGCGTTACGACGGGAAGGACGAACTTCGACCGGAACCTGGTATGTCGCACCACCTACGCGGCGGGACTTCACTTCGACCAGCGGAGCGATGGCGTCGAGTGCTTTTTCGAAGATTTCCAGGGGGTCGCTGTTCTTGCGCTCTTTTACCTTTTCCAGCGCGCCATAAACGATACGCTCGGCAACGGCTTTCTTGCCGCTCTCCATCACGTGGTTCATGAATTTGGCCAGAATCAGACTTCCGTATTTCGGATCGTCAAGGATCTCGCGCTTTGCTGCTACACGACGTCTTGGCATTGATAAGCCCTCAAACGGTCTTCAGGTTAGCCCAGGACTAGAACCGGAAAGGTTACGCCCGACCTTACTCTTATCGACTCAGATAAATAGAAATATTGGTTACTTCGGACGCTTGGCGCCGTACTTCGAACGGCCCTGCTTACGATCCTTGACGCCGGAAGTATCCAGCGAACCGCGAACGGTGTGGTAGCGAACACCCGGAAGGTCTTTTACACGACCGCCGCGGATCAGCACTACGCTGTGCTCTTGCAGGTTGTGACCCTCACCACCGATATAGGAGGCGACTTCAAAACCATTGGTCAGACGAACACGGCACACCTTACGCAGTGCGGAGTTCGGTTTCTTTGGCGTGGTGGTGTACACGCGAGTACACACGCCACGGCGTTGCGGGCAGTTCTGCAGCGCAGGGACGTCGCTCTTCTCGACGACGCGCTTGCGCGGCTGGCGTACCAGCTGGTTGATCGTTGCCATCTGCTAGCTCCACTGTTGTCTTTCGACACAAACGAAAAATGGCAGGGCAAAGAGCCCCGCCAAATTAGGGGTACAAGAGTCTAAAGAGCTTCTTGGACACCGTCAAGGCACACCCCGGATTGCTCCGGGGCGTTCTTAATTTTAGTTGCCGCTGGAATTTAGCGCCTCGGTCAGCGCTGCTTCGACTTCATCGGCACTCACGCGAACCGGCTTCTCGGCATCACGCTTGCGCTTGCGCTCGCTGTGATACTGCAGACCGGTACCGGCCGGGATCAGACGACCGACCACCACGTTTTCCTTCAGGCCACGCAGGTAGTCACGCTTGCCGGTGACCGCCGCCTCGGTGAGGACGCGAGTCGTTTCCTGGAACGAGGCCGCAGAAATGAACGACTCGGTCGACAGCGAGGCCTTGGTGATTCCGAGCAGCACGCGAATGTACTTGGAACCGAACTTGTCATCGCCGGACAGACGTTCGTTCTCCTCGAGCACCTGAGTGAGCTCCATCTGGTCACCCTTGATAAAGCTCGAGTCACCGGACTCAGCCACTTCGACCTTACGCAGCATTTGCCGCAGGATGGTCTCGATGTGCTTGTCGTTGATCTTCACGCCCTGCAGACGATAGACGTCCTGGATCTCGTTGACTATGTACTTTGCCAACGCACTGACGCCCAGCAGGCGCAAGATGTCGTGCGGGTTGCTCGGGCCGTCCGAAATCACTTCACCCTTGTTGACCTGCTCGCCTTCGAAGACGTTCAGGTGACGCCACTTCGGAATCAGCTCTTCGTACGGATCGGTACCGTCCGTAGGAGTGATCACCAGGCGACGCTTGCCCTTGGTTTCCTTGCCGAAGGAGATCGTACCGCTGATCTCCGCCAGGATGGATGGCTCCTTCGGACGACGCGCTTCGAACAAGTCCGCAACCCGCGGCAGACCACCGGTAATATCGCGGGTCTTCGAGGTTTCCTGCGGGATACGTGCGATGACGTCGCCCACGTTGATCTCGGCGCCGTCAGCCACACCGACCAGAGCGTTTGCCGGCAGGAAGTACTGGGCGGGAACGTCGGTACCCGGCAGCAGCAGCTCCTTGCCATTCGCGTCGACCATCTTGATGGCCGGTCGGATATCCTTACCGGAGGCCGGACGATCCTTTGGATCCATCACTTCAATGTTAGTCAGGCCGGTGAGCTCATCGGTCTGACGCTTGATGGTGATGTTCTCTTCCATGCCGACGAAGGTCACGACACCCTTCATTTCAGTGACGATCGGGTGGGTGTGCGGATCCCACTTGGCGACGACAGCGCCCGCATCGACCTTGTCGCCTTCCTTGATGGAAATCACGGCACCGTACGGCAACTTGTAGCGTTCGCGCTCGCGGCCAAAGTCATCGGCAACCGCCAGCTCACCGGAACGGGACACCGCGATCAGCGCACCGTCAGCTCGCTCGACATGCTTCAGGTTGTGCAGGCGGATGGTACCGCCGTTCTTGACCATCACGTTGTCGACAGCCGAAGTACGGCTTGCCGCACCACCGATGTGGAAAGTACGCATGGTCAGCTGGGTACCCGGCTCACCAATGGATTGTGCAGCGATGACACCGACAGCCTCACCGATGTTCACCTGGTGACCACGGGCCAGATCACGGCCATAGCACTTGGCGCAGATACCGTAGCGAGTCTCACAGCTGATGGGCGAGCGAACCACGACCTCATCGATGCTGTTCAGCTCGATGAAATCGACCCACTGCTCGTCGATCAGCGTGCCCGCCGGAACAAGCACCTCTTCGCTGCCGGGCTTGAGTACATCACGTGCAATGACGCGACCCAGCACACGCTCACCCAGAGGCTCGACTACGTCGCCGCCTTCGATGTGCGGAGTCATGAACAGACCCTGCTCGGTACCGCAATCGATCTCGGTAACCACCAGATCCTGCGCAACGTCCACCAGACGACGCGTCAGGTAACCGGAGTTCGCGGTCTTCAGGGCCGTGTCCGCCAGACCCTTACGGGCACCGTGAGTAGAGATGAAGTACTGCAGTACGTTCAAACCCTCACGGAAGTTCGCAGTGATCGGCGTCTCAATGATCGAGCCATCCGGCTTGGCCATCAGACCACGCATACCGGCCAGCTGACGAATCTGCGCAGCAGAACCCCGAGCGCCAGAGTCGGCCATCATGTACATCGAGTTGAAGGAATCCTGCTCGGCCTCGTTGCCGTCGCGATCGATGACCTTCTCTTTCGAGAGGTTGGCCATCATCGCCTTGGACACTTCGTCGTTGGCCTTGGACCAAAGGTCGATCACCTTGTTGTACTTCTCGCCCTGAGTTACCAGGCCGGATGCGTACTGCGATTCGATTTCCTTCACTTCCTCTGTCGCGGCGTCGATGATTCGGGCCTTCTCATCCGGAATCACGAAGTCGTTCACGCCGATCGATACACCGGAAATCGTCGAGTAGGCAAAGCCGGTGTACATCAGCTGGTCAGCGAAAATGACGGTGTCCTTCAGACCAACAGTGCGATAGCACAGGTTGATCAGTTTGGAGATCGCCTTTTTCTTCATCGGTTGGTTGACGACGTCAAACGGCAGGCCGGCCGGAACCACCTGGAATAGCAGCGCGCGACCCACAGTGGTGTCGACGATGCGAGTGTTCTTCGTGACCGAGCCGTCGCGATCCTTGATGGTCTCGTTGATGCGCACCTTGACCCGGGCGTGCAGCGACGCTTCGCCGGCGCGGAATACACGGTCGACTTCCTGCAGGTCCGCAAATACGCGACCTTCGCCCTTGGCATTGATGGCTTCGCGGGTCATGTAGTACAGACCCAATACCACGTCCTGCGACGGCACGATGATCGGCTCACCGTTTGCCGGCGAGAGAATGTTGTTGGTCGACATCATCAGCGCACGCGCTTCGAGCTGGGCTTCCAGCGTCAGCGGAACGTGAACAGCCATCTGGTCACCGTCGAAGTCGGCGTTGTACGCGGCACAAACCAGCGGATGCAGCTGGATCGCCTTGCCTTCGATCAAAACCGGCTCGAACGCCTGGATACCCAGACGGTGCAGTGTCGGCGCACGGTTCAGCAGTACGGGATGTTCGCGAATGACTTCGGCAAGCACGTCCCATACCTCGGGCAGCTCGCGCTCAACCATCTTCTTGGCAGCCTTGATGGTGGTCGCCATGCCGCGCATTTCCAGCTTGCCGAAAATGAACGGCTTGAACAGCTCAAGAGCCATCTTCTTCGGCAGACCGCACTGATGCAGGCGCAGGGTCGGGCCAACGGTAATTACCGAACGACCGGAATAGTCAACGCGCTTGCCGAGCAAGTTCTGACGGAAACGACCCTGCTTACCCTTGATCATGTCGGCCAAGGACTTGAGCGGACGCTTGTTCGAGCCGGTGATGGCACGACCACGACGACCGTTGTCCAGCAGTGCGTCCACAGCCTCCTGCAGCATGCGCTTCTCGTTGCGCACGATGATGTCTGGCGCAGACAGGTCGAGCAGGCGCTTCAGGCGGTTGTTACGGTTGATCACACGGCGATAAAGATCGTTGAGATCCGACGTCGCGAAACGACCACCGTCCAGCGGAACCAGCGGACGCAGGTCCGGCGGCAACACCGGCAGAACGGTCAGCACCATCCACTCGGGAAGGTTGCCCGAACCATGGAACGCTTCCATCAGCTTCAGCCGCTTGGACAGCTTCTTGATCTTGGTTTCCGAGTTGGTCTGCGGGATTTCTTCGCGCAGGCGACCGATCTCGTGCTCCAGGTCGATCTCGTGCAGCAACTCGCGCACGGCTTCTGCGCCCATGCGCGCATCGAAGTCGTCACCGAACTCTTCGAGGGCTTCGAAGTATTGCTCGTCGTTCAGCAGCTGACCCTTCTCGAGGGTGGTCATGCCCGGATCGATAACAACGTAGCTCTCGAAATAGAGCACGCGCTCGATATCGCGCAGGGTCATGTCCAGCAGCAGGCCGATACGGCTCGGCAGCGATTTCAGGAACCAGATGTGGGCGACCGGCGAAGCCAGTTCGATGTGCGCCATGCGCTCGCGGCGCACCTTGGCCAGAGCGACTTCAACGCCACACTTCTCACAAATGACGCCGCGGTGCTTCAGACGTTTGTACTTACCGCACAGGCACTCGTAGTCCTTGACCGGGCCAAAGATCTTGGCGCAGAACAGGCCGTCGCGCTCGGGCTTGAACGTACGATAGTTGATGGTCTCGGGCTTCTTGACCTCGCCAAAGGACCAGGAACGGATCATCTCGGGCGAAGCCAATGCAATCTTGATGGCATCGAACTCTTCGATTTGACCCTGGTTTTTCAACAGATTCAGCAAGTCTTTCAAGGCCTTTCCTCCTCACGGACCTGCGACGCCCGGCTGATGCCGGACGCCGCATAGCGGTGCGTGGTTATTCGGTTTCCAGATCGATGTCGATACCGAGCGAGCGGATTTCTTTGATCAATACGTTGAAGGATTCCGGCATGCCGGGCTCCATCCGGTGATCGCCGTCCACGATGTTCTTGTACATCTTGGTCCGCCCGTTCACGTCGTCCGACTTGACCGTGAGCATTTCCTGCAGGGTGTAGGCGGCGCCATAAGCTTCCAGCGCCCAGACCTCCATCTCCCCGAAACGCTGGCCACCGAACTGCGCCTTGCCGCCCAGCGGCTGCTGGGTAACCAGGCTATACGAACCGGTGGAACGCGCGTGCATCTTGTCGTCGACCAGGTGGTTCAGCTTGAGCATGTACATGTAGCCGACAGTCGTGGTGCGCTCGAACTTGTTACCGGTCCGGCCATCGAACAGCTGCATCTGACCGCTTTCCGGCAGGTCTGCGAGCTTCAGCATGGCCTTGATTTCGCGCTCCTTGGCACCGTCGAAGACCGGGGTTGCCATCGGCACACCGCCGCGCAGATTCTTTGCCAGATCGAGAATCTCCTGGTCATTGAAGCTTTCCAGGTTTTCCTGACGGCCACCGATCTCGTTATAGATCTCGGTGAGGAACTTGCGCAGCTCAGCGACCTTGCGCTGCTCTTCCATCATGCGATTGATCTTTTCGCCCAGCCCCTTGGCTGCAAGGCCCAGGTGGGTTTCGAGAATCTGACCGACGTTCATACGCGACGGAACGCCCAGCGGGTTCAGTACGATGTCGACCGGCGTACCGTTCGCGTCGTGCGGCATGTCTTCGACCGGCATGATGACCGAGACGACACCCTTGTTACCGTGACGTCCAGCCATCTTGTCGCCAGGCTGGATACGGCGCTTGATCGCCAGGTACACCTTGACGATCTTCAGTACGCCTGGCGCGAGGTCATCGCCCTGCTGCAACTTGCGTTTCTTGTCTTCGAACTTGTCATCGAGCAACTGACGGCGGTCGGACAGATAGGCCTGGGCCTTTTCCAACTGCTCGTTCAATGCATCTTCGGCCATGCGCAGCTTGAACCACTGGCCATGTTCTAGCCCATCAAGCATCTCGTCAGTGATGACGGCACCCTTCTTCAGGCCGGCACCACCTTCGACTGTCGTACCAACCAGTGCGGCACGCAGACGCTCGAAGGTCGCGCCTTCGACGATGCGGAACTCTTCGTTCAAGTCCTTGCGGATCTCGTCGAGCTGCATCTTCTCGATGGACAGGGCGCGCGAGTCACGCTCTACGCCGTCACGAATGAAGACCTGGACGTCGATGACGGTACCCTTGGTGCCGGTCGGCACGCGCAAGGAGGTGTCCTTAACGTCGGACGCCTTCTCGCCGAAGATCGCACGTAGCAGCTTCTCTTCCGGAGTCAACTGGGTTTCGCCTTTCGGCGTGACCTTGCCAACGAGAATGTCGCCCGCACCTACCTCGGCACCCACGTAAACAATGCCCGCCTCGTCCAGCTTGTTCAGCGCAGCTTCGCCCACGTTCGGAATATCCGCCGTGATCTCCTCTGGGCCGAGCTTGGTGTCGCGCGACACACAGGTCAGTTCCTGAATGTGAATAGTCGTGAAACGGTCTTCTTGAACCACACGCTCCGACAGGAGGATGGAGTCTTCGAAGTTGTAGCCGTTCCAAGGCATGAACGCGACGCGCATGTTCTGTCCGAGCGCCAGTTCACCCATGTCGGTGGACGGACCGTCGGCCATGATATCGCCGCGTTCGACCACATCACCTTTGCTGACGAGCGGCCGCTGGTTAATGCAGGTGTTCTGGTTGGAGCGGGTGTACTTTGTCAGGTTGTAGATGTCGACACCGGCTTCACCGGTTTCGACTTCTGCATCGTGCACACGCACCACTACACGGCTCGCATCGACCGAATCGATGACACCGCCACGACGAGCGACGACGCAGACGCCGGAATCGCGCGCTACGTTGCGCTCCATGCCAGTACCGACCAGCGGCTTATCCGAACGCAGAGTCGGCACCGCCTGGCGCTGCATGTTCGAACCCATGAGGGCGCGGTTGGCGTCGTCGTGCTCAAGGAAGGGAATCAGCGAGGCAGCGACGGATACGACCTGCTTCGGCGACACGTCCATCAGAGTGACGTCTTCCGGCGCCTTCACCGTGAATTCGTTCTGGTGGCGCACAGCAACCAGCTCGTCGACCAACTTGCGTCCGTCCAGCTTCGCGCTGGCCTGCGCGATCACATGGTCGGCTTCTTCAATTGCTGAAAGGAAAACGATCTCGTCGGTAACTTCGCCGTCCTTTACAACACGGTACGGGCTTTCCAGGAAGCCGTACTGGTTGGTACGGGCGTAGGCAGCCAGCGAGTTGATCAGACCGATGTTCGGACCTTCCGGCGTTTCGATCGGGCAGACACGACCGTAATGCGTCGGGTGTACGTCGCGAACTTCGAAACCTGCACGCTCGCGAGTCAGACCGCCCGGACCAAGTGCAGAAACACGGCGCTTGTGGGTGATCTCCGAGAGCGGGTTGTTCTGGTCCATGAACTGGGACAGCTGGCTGGAGCCGAAGAACTCCTTCACCGCCGCCGCAACCGGCTTGGCGTTGATCAGATCCTGCGGCATCAGGCCTTCGCTTTCGGCCATCGACAGACGCTCCTTGACCGCACGCTCGACGCGCACTAGGCCAACACGGAACTGGTTCTCGGCCATTTCGCCAACACAGCGCACACGACGGTTACCAAGGTGGTCGATATCGTCGACCACGCCTTTGCCGTTACGAATGTCGACCAGCGTCTTCAGTACCGCAACGATATCTTCGCGGCTCAGTACGCCGGAACCTTCGATTTCGGTACGACCGATACGACGGTTGAACTTCATTCGACCTACAGCGGACAGGTCATAGCGCTCCGAGGCGAAGAACAGATTATTGAACAGCGTCTCGGCAGCATCCTTGGTCGGCGGCTCGCCAGGACGCATCATGCGATAGATTTCCACCAGCGCTTCGAGCTGATTGGTGGTCGAATCGATCTTCAGCGTATCGGAGATGAACGGGCCGCAATCGATGTCGTTGGTGTACAGCGTTT
>Ga0209974_10000645_pt1 | contig 11774 bp, 8 predicted proteins | sample InoplaM3SPM_FD_187592 | JGI IMG/M metagenome (GOLD analysis project Ga0209974, IMG submission 187592) | Arabidopsis thaliana rhizosphere microbial communities from the Joint Genome Institute, USA, that affect carbon cycling - Inoculated... | ecosystem: Host-associated > Plants > Roots >...
CAGTGGCCTTGATCTTCGAAGGAATAGAGTCGTAGCGCAGCGCAAAGGTAAATTCGGCCATCTTCCCGGCCAGAGTTCTAAAATTTTCTCGCGCGACGGCCATAGGTCCTCTCTACCGTTCACTGCTGTCTGTTACTGTGATTCCATTTGCGATTCACTCACTGTGATCACCCCGGGGCAAAATATTTTATTACGTTTTGCAATACGATAGCGACGGTTTTCGCAGCCTGCGCAAACTCCAGAGGCTGGTCTGATCGCCTGGCTAGCAGACCGCTCACCGCGGAGGGGCTGAGGCGCAGAGGAAAGGTGATCGAGGTTGCGGTTGCCGCTAACTGGAGAGCGATAACGGCCGCCCTTCGAACCATTCCGGCAGCGGTACGTTTAGCAGTGACAGGACTGTTGGGGCAATGTCCAATACATCGCCTTCCTTTCGAGATCGCGCCGGCGTCATTCCGGGCGCCAAGATCCAGAGCCGCGACTCTCCTGTATGATCACCGGTTCTGGGATACCCGCGGTAATTGCAGGCCACCCGAATTAGACCCACCGAGTCGGAAACACACTCCTCGAGCAGCCCAAGATCCGTTCGAAATACCACGATGATGTCTGGGGTGTCTTCATGGTGCTCTCTGCCAAAAACTTCAGTCGCTGTTACGACCTCCTCTACAATCGGCTGGTTGGTCCGTGGGTCTTTAAGACATAGCAACTCACGCCTGATCATGTCGACGAGACGCTCAGCTTCAGGGCCTGGTTCAACGCTCCCGAAAGGTTCTCGTCCTTTCATGTTAAGGCGAATTGCTCCGCATCGATTGTTTATCAATGATGCAGCTCGGGTTTGTGGTGACTCCAGAGGGTCGAGCAGACTGCCGGCACCCTCTTGTATTCGCTTCAAGGGCCATGCTTCTAGCAACGGTCTCAGCACCGGATGCAGCTGTTTCGGCATATGCAACGCTTTCGTCTTAGCCCAGCGCATCCCGCGTGCGAATGCTGAATCTCCACCCGACGACAACCCGAGCCGCGCCAGTACTTCCGGCAACATCTGCGGGCCACCTATATATGGCCCCATCCCGTGGCTCGTGAAAATCAGAATAGCGGTATCGGATGACATCGCATTAAGGAGAGCTCCCACACCACTGTCGATTTGCTTATAAACAGATCTTAGCCCAGCCTTGAGCGCCCCGGGAGCATCTGGATCGTACGCCGGAGAAGCGGGATCGTGGAAATGCCAGAACTGATGTCCGGCGCAATGTGCCTCACCGAAATTGCACGTAAAAAGATCCCAAGATTCGCGGGCAATCAAGTCAAGCAATAACTCTGTCTTTTTCACTGTGCCTTTGATTAGGTTGCGCAAAAGCTGCTCATACCCATCTCTGGTTTCGCCGTGCGCATCGCACGAACGTGTAGGATGACCTGGGTGCACACCATAGCGGGCTCGAATCTCATCTCCCAAACTATGCGGATCGGTTGCAAAACCATACGTCGGATCGTGCAGTCCCCATTCGACTACTTGGATTCCGTTGAAAGTTGGTGCGAGTACTGTTTGTACCTGGTCAATTACGGCAACCTTGCAACCCGACCGGGCGGCTACCGTCCAATAAAAATGCTCGGTGTTCAATTCATTCGCTGTTACCGGCCGGCGACGCGCCTCTCCCGTATGCAATTGGCGAGGATGAAAATAGAGGGGCAGTTTACCGGCGCTCTGGCCGCTCGTGATCTCCGGCCAGATCGTGCCCGGCAGTGTGCGCATCGGGTTTCGCAGCCAATATTTGCATCCTGATGATTCAATCTTTGCAAAATTGGGTAAAGTGCCGTCAGCCGCCCATTGTTCTATAAGAGAGGCCTCAGCCGCATCGATTCCAATAACGACAACATGACGAGTCATGCCTGCATGCTCCGACCTCGTTGTTGGAATCTTCGTATAGCCCAGTCGTACACGTTGAGATATTGTTGGGTCACCTGACAGATATCATAGTCCCGCAACGCCTTCGCGCGGGCCTTGCTGCCCATCTGAAGCCATGTCGGCCTGTCAATGATGCATTCCGTTAAGCCTGCCGCAAATGCATCGACTGAGAATGCCTTTGCTACGACGCCTGTCTCCCCACTAGCAACGACTTCGGCCATTCCACCAATCGCGAACGTCACGCAGGGTCTACCGCATGCCATACTTTCTATGGCGACATTGGGAAGGACCTCACTGATCGATGGAATGGCAATCACGTCAGCCGCGCTGTAGTAGAGCGCGATAAGTTCATCATCATGCAAATGACCGGCAAAATGTACATCAATCCCGGCGCGTTCTGGTTGATTGGAAAACTCGGACCCGATCACGAGCAGTCGAACATCTTGTGCGGGATACTTCTGCCGTATCCGTCGCATTGCTTCCAACAATAGCCGCCCGCCTTTGCGCGGGTCGTCCAATCCCTTTATTGCAGCCATTAGTACATATTTCGGTGTCAGCGGCAGGCGCAACAGATCGCGCGCAAGAGTCTGCTCAACAGGTCGAAATACGTCGACATCCACCCCATTAGGAATTACGCGGACCTCGACATCACGAAATATAGAACTTTCTCTGGCGCGATCGGCAAGCCATGCAGTGGGGCAGATGACAACAAGCGGCAATTCCCTGAAAGCGTATTTCTTGGCGCGCAAAAGTAGGCGTGAAAGGTCGCGAGGTCGCTGCGAATTAAGCTGTGGGCATGATCCACAGCAATCTTGATACCCAATGCAGTCTCCAGTGTAATGACAACCACCGGTGAATGCCCACATATCGTGGAGTGTCCATATCAGCGGGACACTGAAGCGGCGCAGCTTCCAAAACGGTAAGAAGTCAGAGGCTATCCAATGGAGATGGACCACATCGGGAACCGATGCGGGCCGACCAATGTGCCGACTGCCGGGAAATGCTCCGATGGAAAATGGGGAAGGATGCCTCTTTCGATAGGCGGCCAAGGTGAGATCACCTAAGGAAGGTCGAATGAGTGCAAGACCTTTAGCAATTCTGGATTCAGGGGCAACGACGGTGACATCATCACTGTCTTTGACACCGACCACCATTTCCGATCCTATGCCGGCGTGTAGGAGGGCTCGGTGCAAGCGGTGGGCTGCGCGCGCGGCTCCCCCATAAGACTCGTAGTAGCTATAGTTGTGAACCCGAAGCGGCATACCAGTCCAAGCAGCCGCGCAGCCTGTTCTGCGCCGCAATCGATTTGCTCCTACCTGATGTCTGCTCTAGTCCACTACGCTATGATACAGCCGCTGTACACGCCGCATTGCTCTCTCGCCCAGTAGCAGACGTGTGCTGAGCCGCGCAAATTCCTCAGCGTAAACAAAAGGAAGAACCGGGGCTCCTCGCCAGGTGTTCTGACGTTGGCGCACACGCAGGCGTTCCGAGGCGACTGTCGCAATGTTCATAATTTGCATCGAAATGCCACCTTGACGCCATGCGGCAACAGTAATGTCCGGCATGTACTTGGGTGGATGATCCCAGATAAATCGTGAGAGGAATTCATAATCTCCCATGATCTTGAAGGTCTCGTCAAAGGCCCCATAACTCCTAAACAGTGTTTTGTGATGAAATACTCCTTGGTGAGGCAGCGCCATTGTGCGACGCATTCGTCTTTTTAGATTTGGCCAGGGACCTCCCAGCATTGAAATTACTTCAGCCTTGCTATTAATAACGGCTACGTTGCCGTAGATGATACGATTTCGCGGACAGGCGCTTCGCAGGTATGGAACGATTCGCTCGAGCGTGTCGGCCGACCAAAGATAGTCATCGGCGCCGAGAAATAGTATCCATTGTCCACTAACGTGGTTCAGAGCTTTATTCCAAGCCTGACAGATGCCCTGGTCCTTAGCGCTTTGCCAATAATTGATCCATGCGCCTCGTTCACGCAGCAAGTCCAAAGTGGAATCTTCAGAGGCCCCATCCATTATGACAATCTCCCAGTCCTGAAAACGCTGGCAGATTATGCTGTCGAGACATTGCTGCAATGTGCTGGCTGCATTTCGACTGGCGATCACGATGCTAATTAAAGGATGACCCATCCTGTCGCCAAATTTTGACATGACTAGCGGTTAATGCTGTCTAATCCGAAATTGAGACTATTTGATAATAGAACCTTATGTCAAACTTCACGGCCGCAGAAATTCGCCAAGACAAAGCCTTCAATGCGATGCGTATTAGACGGACAATTTACGTCCTGAGCTGGGTCTAGAAATGGACTGCTTGATCGTCGGTCAAATGGACAACCCTAAACCGCTAATGGTTTATGATTTCTGGACGTCTGAATCACGCTGGGCGTGTGCTTTCAAGCCTTTCGCGCGATGGTGCTGCAAGTTTCGTCCTTGACTGAATGGGCGCAAGTCAGTAAAGGGATAAGCAATCGTTTTGAAGGGGGTGCCATGAGAAATTACCGTTTCAAAGCCAAACTGCCAATTGGGCAATGGCTCACTGTCTTTGTATTATGCTTAGCGTTCGCTGGCCCGGCGATCGGCGCAGCCCCCTTCTATGAGGGCAAGACGATCGAAGTCATCATCCCGTTCGGCGTCGCCGGCGGGTCCGATATCTGGATCCGCACGATAGCACCGTATCTCGAGAAAAATATCGCCGGCAGTCCCAAATTCTCCTTTCGCAATATCGCTGGCGGGAGGGCCATTCCCGGCATGATGGAATTCGCTCAAAAAGCTAAACCGGACGGACTCATGGTTTTGGTTAGCTCGGCGACTAATTATTTTCCAGTTCTGTTGGGTGACAAAGCCGCCAAGTACGACTTTAAACAGTGGAAGCCGCTGCTGGTAAACCCGGTTGGTGGCGTGATGTATGCTTCGCCGGCCTCCGGCGTCAAGCGGATCGAGGACCTGGCGAAAGCGAAAAATCTAATCTATGGCGGGATCAGCGCCATCGGGCTCGATATGATTCCGCTGATCAGTTTCGAGCTCCTAGAGTTGGATGCTAGAGGTGTGCTCGGTTTCAAAGGAAGGGGAGACGCGCGGATCGCGTTTGAACGGGGTGAAACCAATATCGATTATCAGACGACGCCGGCCTATAACGCCACCGTGGTGCCGCTGATTAAAGAAGGCAAAGCCGTTCCATTGATGACCTTCGGCCAGCTCGATGATAGCGGCAATATCATCAGGGACCCGGCGGTTCCTGATCTCCCGACAGTTCCCGAAGTCTTCGAAAAGCTTAAGGGCAAGAAACCTTCCGGCAAGTTCTGGGAGACCTACAAAATCTTCATGCCCTCCGCATTTGCCGTGCAGAAAATTCTTTGGGTCAAGGGTGATGCGCCAGCTGCAGCGCTGCAGGCCTTTTATGCAGCCGCCGACCGGCTCGAGAAAGACAAAGAATTTCACGCCAAAACAGAAAAAATATTAGGCGGCTATCCGCTACTGCGGGGTGATCGCCTCGAAAAAACCATTCAACAAGCTTTCCAAATCGACGCGGAAACGCAGCGCTTCGTGAAAGAGTGGGCGAGTAAGAAGTATCGCGTGAAGTTCGATTAGCCAGCTGATCGACAACCTGGAGTATTGGAGTGGTGGAATATCGGAGTGATGGAATAACAAACTGATGCTGGTGAAACCCAGCACTCCAACACTCCTGTACTCCAATTCGCCAATTTAGCTTTCCCATGTGGGATGCCGCCCTAATTGCGCTTGGCAGGTTCGCTGATCCTGTTCATCTCGTCATGCTGATGGCCGGCGTGCTGGCTGGCACGGTCATCGGCATATTGCCCGGCCTGGGCGGGATCGCCTGCGTGGCCATCCTGCTGCCCTTCATCTATACGCTCGACGTGCACACGGCGATGATCCTGCTGGTCGGATCGCTCGCGGTGGTTCACACTTCCGACACAATCACCTCGGTACTGATCGGCACACCAGGGTCGGCGGCGGCCGCCGCGACAATTCTGGACGGACATCCGCTGGCCAAACAGGGTGAGGCCGGGCGGGCATTGAGCGCGGCGTTTTTGTCGTCGATGATCGGTGGTCTTATCGGCACGGTTTTTTTGACACTCTCCCTACCTATTGCACGGCCTCTGGTTCTGCTCTTCGGCTCCCCCGAGTTGTTGATGCTCTGCGTTCTCGGTCTTTCCTTCGCTGGCTTTCTCACCGGTGGCGCGCCGCTGAAAGGCGGCTTGGCAGCTTGCCTAGGGCTGTTACTGGGCAGCGTCGGCTCTGCTCCTGCGGATGCCGTCGATCGCTATACCTTTGGTCAACTTTACCTGATCGACGGCATTCCCCTGGTCGGGGTCGCGCTAGGAGTCTTTGGGATTGCGGAAATTATCGATCTGTTGGCCAAAGGTGGCCAGATAGCCGAGCGAATCCCGTTGGGGCGCGGCTGGCTCCAGGGGGCCAAAGATGTGTGGCAACACTGGGGCATCGTGGTGCGTGGCTCGCTCATCGGCGTGTGGGCGGGCATTCTCCCCGGCATCGGTGCCACGGCGGGATCCTGGATGGCCTATGGCCACGTGGTCGCGATGGCCCGCGATCGCGAAAAATTCGGCAAGGGCGATATCCGCGGTGTGATCGGCCCGGAAAGCGCCAACAATTCTGTCGAGGCCGGCGATTTCATTCCGACCCTGCTGTTCAGCGTTCCGGGTGGTGCTCCGTCTGCCATCCTGCTGGGCGCGTTGTTTTTTTACGGCATTCAGCCCGGGCCGCGCATGGTGCAGGAAAATCTCGATCTGATTTTTACAATTATCTGGAGCTTTGCCATCGCTAATACGATCGGCGCGGGGCTGTGTTTTCTCATGAGCCCGGCGCTGGCGCGGCTCACCTGGGTTCCCTTCGCTCGGCTGGCTCCAGCCGTTGTCGTCACGATTTTTTTTGGCGCTTTCCAGAGCTCCCAGCAGTTCGGCGATATCTATGCGATGCTCGGGTTGGGATTGCTCGGCTGGCTTATGAAACAGTTGGGATGGCCGCGCGCACCTTTTCTGGTCGGCTTCGTATTGACCAAACCCACGGAACAGTATCTATGGTTATCGATCGAACGCTATGGCTTCGATTGGCTGTGGCGCCCGGGAGTCATAGTTCTTGGTCTGTTGTTGGTTGCCTCGATCATTTGGACTATTCGCCAAAAACGCGAGCGTAAAGACAGCCCGGCCGAGGAATCCGAGGATGATGAGGTTGTCTTGGGAAAACTGCCGTCGGTCGTTTTCACAACCTTGGTTTTGCTTGTCGTGGCGGCGGCGCTCTATGAAGCGCAAGACTTTCCCTACCTAGGAGCCATTTTTCCCATGGCGGCGACGATTCCGGCAATTTTTATGGCGGCAGCCCAGATCGTTCTTGAAGTGCGCGCTACTCGCGAAGCCCCCGGAATCGAGACGCGGAAAAAAGCCAAATTGGCGCTGGGCTATTTTTTTTCGCTCGTTTTATATCTCGTCCTGATCTTGCTTTTCGGTTTCGGGGTCGCCACTGCGCTTTTCACTTTCGGGTTTCTTTACGGCTGGGTCAGAACGCGCTGGTTTCAGGCCTTCATCTATGCCGGCGTTGTCGTGGGTCTTACCCTGCTTATGAGCCGCGTGCTCGGCCTGTACTGGCCGGAAGGTATCCTGCTCGGATAAATCGAAGGTTGCGTAATCTGCCGGCGGTTTTTGCCGCCTTTCGTCAACTGCTTCCATTGAATGACGAAAAAATACGCCCCTCGTCCTGAACCAACGTGCGGCAGAGCCGGAACAAAAAAGCAAAGAATTCTTCACCGCGGAGGCACAGGTCGTGAGAAAAAATCGATTTTCGCGAGAATCGGCACTTGCAAGTATTTAATTTTGTTGATGCCATTTTTGAGAATTTCGTCGTTTTTCAATTTTTTCTCGTGACCACAGAGAACGCCGAGATGTTTTTCTCCGCGCCCTCCGCGGTCCTGTGGTGAACTATCCGAGTCCTTAGCCCGGCCAAATCTCGTACCACTGAAGGGAGTTTCTTGTTGAACAAATTTCCTTCGCTATTGTATCCTGTTCGAAATCTACGGTCGCAAAACACTCATTTATGGCTTCCAAACTCAAATCCAAAAATGGCTTCAAAGTGAGAGCATACAAAGGGGATGCAATGACCATGCTCTGCTTTGACCTTGCCGAAGCAAAGGCCAAAAACTGCGTGGGTTTTTCAATCCAATGTGTAACTCCCGCCAACAAATCTTTTTTTCTGTATAACCGATTGGCCTTCGACAAGCCGCTGACCAGAAGTGCCGATGCCGAAAAACTCGCCGACGCGAGCACTCCCTCGAATAAAGCGCCATTTCAGAAATTCCGCTGGCTGCATGTTCCGACATCGAGCTTTGACGCAAAGGAAGAATTCGGGGTTTACACCTACAGGGTGACGCCGCGCTACATGATCGACGACAAGCTAAAGCCGCTGGATGCCAACCTCACCGTTGAAATTCAAATGACAGTCGAGCCCTTCAAGAAAGGCAAATTCAAGATCGGGTTTACGAGAGGATTCATGATCTCTCAAGCGTACTCGAGAAGGTTTGGCAATGACACCTCGATCCGCCCGGACGGCGACGAGCTCTTATTCGACACGGCCGAGACCAGCGGCATCTATCCCAAGGAATTGAAGCCCGTCGGCGGGAAGAAATATTCCTATAACGACCAGTATGAATGGATGGGTTGGCAGGCCCATGATTTGTTGTTCAAGACGCTCGATGAAATTACCGCCGATGCCACAACCAACGTCGATATTTTCGGCTATGACCTCGATGAGCCGGACGTTGCCAAAAAACTCGTGGCTCTCGCAGCGAGCGGCCGGATAAGAATGATCCTCGACAATAGCGCTTCTCATGTTTCTGCGAATGGAAAGAACAGTCCAGAAGATATTTTTGAAGAGGAATTCAAAAATGCCGCTACCGGGAATGCCGCAATCGTCAGGGGCCGATACAACCGGCAGGCGCATCAAAAGACATTTATCATCAAGAAGAACAATATACCGGTGAAAGTTCTTACCGGTTCTACTAATTTTGCAATCAACGGGTTGTATATCAACGCCAATCACGTGATTACGATCGATAATAAAGCCATTGCGGCAACATATCAGCGCATATTCGATGAATCCTTCGCCTATCTTTCGGAGCCGGACAAACCAAGACTTACGAAACTGACTGCACAGGAGCTGTTCCAAAAAGAATTTCAGTTCAAGGAACCATCCGTGCCGGAGCTCACAATTTCGTTTGCGCCGCACAATAAATCCTCCGCAGAATCCATTCTCGATCATATGAACGATGCAATCGAGAATGCGAAGGAATCGGTGCTGTTCGCCGTGATGGGCCTGGAATCCAGTACTTCCGGCCCGATCGTAGCCACGCTGCGGGAGATTCACAAAGACGAGGACATATTCAGTTATGGGATAACCGATAGATACGACGGGGTGGTGGTTTTCAAGCCCGCCTCGAAGCGGGGTAAATTAGTGCTGACCAAGAAATTGCAGAAAAATCTTCCCGAACCTTTCAATAAGGAAATCGGCACCGCGGCACACAAAATACATCACAAGTTCGTGGTCAGAGATTTCAAAAGCAGCGATGCGGTAGTGTATTGCGGCTCATCGAACCTGGCTTTACTGGGAGAACAACAAAACGGGGACAACTTACTGGCCATCTTTGACAAAGATGTGGCGACGGCATTTGCGATTGAAGCAATCCGGCTGATCGATCATTTTCATTTTCGAGCTTCGCTGGCGGATGCTGACGCGAGAGAGCCCATGGTACTGGCGAAAAACGACACCTGGCTGAAAGATTACTATAGACCCGGTCACATGAAAAATTTCGAGAGAGAATACTTCATTAAATAGCGAATGTCATTCAGGGTGATGACATTTGCAGCTGATGAGTTTCGGGTTGCAAACGGATCAGCAAGAAGATAAACGACCGCCGGTTACAAACGCTTAAATGAGTCAGTTCGCGATCCCACGCTCTGTGTTTCAGACGGTCCCACTACTAAACGACAGCAGATTGTCGTGTTCGATCCCTTTTCCGGTCAGGTGCCGTAGCATCGCGGATGGGCGAAAATAAGCCGGGTTTCTGCCGAGAAGTTGCCGAACATCCCGCCTCACTGGGTCGATGCCGTGAAAGCCAGGGGTTCAGGTATCCACGGAAGTTCCGCCGGTGCGCTGTAGGATCGACTGATAATGGGCGCGTTCCGAGAAGAGCCTCACGTCTAGTTCCTTCTGGGTAATCAAGCCCTTCTCGACCAAGAGCTTTGCTACAACGTCCGCCGTGGCGAGAGCAGTAATCATCAATTCTTGGAGCGTGAGAATTCCGTCCTTGTCCAATTGACCCATTTAAAGTTCCTTTCTTTTCGGGGGAGCCGCCGGGTCCTAGATCGGCATGGCGATATGGCAATCTATCGAGCGTAAGAACAACGATCGTTCAATTCTTGCCGTTTTGCAATCTCCGGTGAGGCATTCAGGCTTGATGGCTGTGGCATTACTGCACACGCTCGGGCACATTGCTATGAGAATACTCGTTTGCCTTGCTGGAATGAATATTGAAGAATTCATCCAGGCTATAGTGACCGAAAGGCAACCGGGTAACCGTTTTTGGGTCAGAGCACTTACCCGCGAATCCGTATATAGAAAGCGTTCCCGATCATGAGGCCAGTCACAATCGCCGCAAGGCTGCGGCAAAATTCACTGTTCCAACGATGCGGTAGGATGTTGGTTGAGGAGCGGCCGGCACGGCTGCGCTACATAATCGCCATAGGCGCGGTTCTTGTAGCTCTCGGTGTAGCCGCGCTCATTCCAGCAACCGCGGATCCCAGTCATTTTTCTCTTTTTTTTATTGCTGTCATGTTGAGCTCCTGGTACGGCGGATTGGGGGCGGGTTTGATCGGGACGCTCCTTTCCGCGCTGTCACTCGATTATTTCTTTCTTTCCACTCTTTACTCGATAGACTTTGACTGGCGAGCATTTTTGCGCCTAGGCGTGTTCACCGCCGTTGCGGTGACGACCAGTTATCTGACGACCGCGCGTAAGCGGGCGGAGCTGGCTCTGCGCGAAGCGCATGATGAGCTCGATCAACGGGTGCGGGAGCGGACCGCGGAACTTGCCCAAACAAATGACTCGTTGCGCGCGGAAATACTTGAGCGCCTGAGAGCGGAGAAAGAACTTTTGCGCCTGCAAATCCAAATGGGCAGGGTAGAACGATTGGCGGCGCTCGGGCGCATGGCCGGTAAAATAGCGCATGATCTGGGTACTCCACTAAATTCTGTGCTTGGTTATACGCAACTGCTTTCACAGGAAGATTTGCCGGAACGGGCCCGGCGCCGTTTGGCAATTGTGGAAACCCAAATCCATCGCATGAGTGAGATCATTCAGCAGTATTTGACGCACACGCGGGGACCGCTGGCGCGGAAGGAAATATCGATTAACGACATCATCCGCGATACAGTAACGTTGCTGCAGCCGATTTTTCAACAGCGCAGCGTCGAGGTGAGTTCGAGTCTGTGGAAAACCCTCCCGGTTGTGCATGGCGACGCAAATTCCATTCAACGAGTGCTCATCAATGTGCTCGACAATGCCGTCGACGCGTGCGGTGACAAGGGGACAATTAAAATCGTGACGCTCGAGTGCCCGCCGGCGACTCACCGCGCAGCCGGAATCACGATCGAGATCATCGATAGCGGTGGTGGCATTCCGCCTGAAATGCTCCCCAAGATATTCGATCTGTTTGTGACGACCAAGCCGCCGGGGAAAGGAACCGGAATGGGATTAGTGATCTGTCAGGAAATTATCAAGGCCCATGGTGGCGCTATCCAGATCGCAAGCCAACTCGGAGCCGGCACGGCCGTGAGCAT
>Ga0209974_10000647_pt1 | contig 11770 bp, 15 predicted proteins | sample InoplaM3SPM_FD_187592 | JGI IMG/M metagenome (GOLD analysis project Ga0209974, IMG submission 187592) | Arabidopsis thaliana rhizosphere microbial communities from the Joint Genome Institute, USA, that affect carbon cycling - Inoculated... | ecosystem: Host-associated > Plants > Roots >...
GAAAAACAGAAAATGTAGGTTTTCTGAAATTGGGAGAACTGATTCCACTTTGACTCTAAATATACACTATTCTGGTAAAGAAGTGATAAATCTACCAATCAAAGAACTAGCAAATAGATACAACACAATGATTAGCACAATGGATGGAACCTAGACACAAATTAATTGGAGTAAATTTTAATTAAATCCATCTGGAAGAATTGATAGTTAATGGTTCATGAAAATTGTGGCGTAATTGGTTTTTTCTCTCTTAATGGCCATAATGTAATACCTTATGTAATTGATTCCTTGAGGGCATTGCAACACAGGGGTCAGGAATCATGGGGTTTTGCCGTTCCATCAAAACCACCGTATAAAAGCTTAGGATTGGTTTCTGCTTCAAGAAATTTTAAAAGCATTATTGGAAAGTTTAATTCACATGCTGCTATAGGTCATGTAAGATACTCCACCTTTGGAAAAAGTAACTTGGATAATGCACAACCATTAAAGATAAAAGATCTTTGTATTGCGCATAATGGCACCATAGCTAATGTTGAAGAATTGTCCAACATGGTGGGAGGCTGCACATTTTCTCCACAAACAATGACTGATACATTACTAGCAGCACAAAGGTTGATGATGCATCTCGAAAAGAATGATAGTATGGTCGAGGCATTACGCGTCTTAAAGGAAGAGATGATAGGTTCTTTTTGTTTTACCCTCTTGACAGATGACGGTTCTGTTTATGCAGTTCGCGATACACGCGGATTCAGACCGTTGGTGTTGGGCCATATTGAAGAAAGCAACACTTACATGATATCTTCAGAATCTTGTGCTATAGATACTGTTGGAGGTAAACTTGTTGGAGATATTCAACCCGGAGAGTTATTGAAGATTAGTTCAAAAGGAATTGAAAGACAACAATTTTCCACAAGTGAGTATCATTCGCATTGTGCATTTGAATTCACATATTTTGCCCATCCAAGTAGCACTATAGAAGGTGTTAATGTTTATGAAGCAAGAAAGAAAATGGGGCATTATTTGGCAAGAAAATATCCCGTTAAAGATGCTGATGTTGTTATACCGGTTCCCGATTCAGCCAGACCAGCAGCGTTGGGCTATGCCGAAGAATTGGGAATTCATTTTGAAGAGGGATTATTGAAAGACCGCTATCGTAAAAAGGGTTCTATGCGAAGTTTCATTGAACCCTACCAGGGAGAACGTGTAGAAATCAACAAAGGAATTGTTCCAATACCCGAAGTCATTAAGGGAAAAAGCGTAGTTGTAATAGACGACAGCATAGTTAGAGGTACAAGTTCCCAGTCCATCATAAAGATACTACGTTCTGCAGGAGCATCAAAAATATCCCTCATAGTTACTTTTCCACCCATAAAATATCCTTGCTATGCAGGTATCGATTTTCCTTCACAAGATGAACTTTTGGCATTCCAGAATCAAAATAGCGAAGGCGACATTGAATCTGAAGTTGCAAAGAGTCTTGGTGCAGATAAAGTAATTTACAATGATACTGTTACCCTTGCCCAAGCAATCGGAATTGATGAAAGGGAATTATGTTTTTCTTGCTCCAACGGAAATTACCAACCATTGGGCATAAAACCGGTATTTAAGACTAGAGCTGAAGTAAAGGGAGATTTGGATGATTGAATATTTTTTCAAATAATTGATTTTAGATTTGTCAATAATTACTTAACTGCTTAAATATTTGAGAATTAAACTAATTTAGATTTGAGAAGACTTTATATGATTTCAATTTGTATTGCCGCAGTTGCCTCACTGTCTTTTCTTTCGTACATGATTATTCAATATTATCATCGGCCAGACTATTCTTTAGAGGTTGACGCGATGCGGGAAGATCAATCTCTTTTCATAAATAGTAGGATCATACTTACAAATGTAGGAAAGCACCCTGTCACAAATGTTTTTGTTGATTATGGAATTAAGAACGAAACCATCCTGACTATTAATCCTGGAGAAAAAATTTCGCTTTCACCGCCGGAAGGAAGTAATCTGAACCTTGTCAAGATCGTAGCAGACAATGGCATAAACATTACTTCAGGATATAGAACTCCAATAAAAATGCCTGGAATGATGGGATCATGAATAATCATGGTTAATATCACCTTTTTTCGTCAAAGCTAGATGCATCATAATTTGCTTTGTCTGCAAGACCGGTTGTACTTTGGTTTTGCATTCCCAGAAAAGTTAATCCTAACAGCAAGACATTAAAATTACCGCAAGATAATTTTTTTCTATTGAAAAATTCGGCGTACAAGACATTATGTCAAGAAATAATTAAAGTTGATTCATCAATTAGATCCGCTGGAATCACTAATGAGGATGGCATAATATTACACATTAGTCATCGAAAGGGTATCAAACCTCTACTTTCTTCAGAAGAAAGAGCTCAATATGCAATCACTGCAGCAACAAGGCAATTTACGAGACTCAGATGGGAAGTGTTGTTAGGCAAAATACAGTATGCAAGTTCACATTATGCCAAGCTAATCCGAGCTACAATTCCCGTTACCGATGATAATAGGAAATTATCGTTTGTGATAATACTCTCTCTTGATGCGGGAACAGACAATTTTCACGAAATAATAGTCGAAAAGGTAATTCCTTTAATAAAAGAAAGGAAATCTGACCTGAAAACCTGAACGGGTAAGAAATAATTTATTTTAGTTTTCTTTATGTTCCCATTAATAATTATTTTGCCGAGAAACCACCATCAATGGTCAGAGTTGTACCCGTAATCCAATTAGCATCATCAGAGCACAGATAGACAACTGCGCCTGAAATATCGCTGGTATTTCCTATTCTTCTTAATGGAAAAGATGACTCCAGTTGCTCCTTAGATTTCTCATCTTGCAAATAAGGTTCAATCATGGGACTTCTTATGGTAGATGGTACAATGCAATTGCATCTAATACCATAGGACCCATACTCAACTGCAATGCTCTTTGTAAACATTATGATACCAGCTTTAGTAGCACCGTAAATTGAAAGTGGGACGTTTGGTATAGCCCGAATTCCCAACAGTGAGGAAATATTAATAATATTTCCATTTCTCTTCTCCATTACAATTGGTAATACTGCTTTAGTCATTTGAAAAGTTCCAATCAAATTTGTCGATATGAGATTGTCCCACTGATCTTCATTCATCATGTGAAACGGGATTGGATCATTAAGGACTCCTGCGTTGTTAACGAGAATGTCCACTGTATCAAAGGACGAGATTGTTTGTTCAATCACATTCAGCACTTCTGCCTCCTTTGTAATATCTGCACTAACAGCCAGCAAATTATTCGAGTTATCATTATCTGAAATAACTTTTGCCAATTTAGAACGATCTCTACCTACTAGAGATACTCTGCAACCTTCCTTAACAAGGCGTTCAGTAGTGGACCTTCCGACACCTCCACCAGCACCTGTTACAATAGCAACCTTTCCTTTAAGACTCATACCAATTAATACAACTTTGAACTTTTAAAGTTTAAAGAATAATTAGATACTTTAAATTTCCAATAATTTGGTATTCTATCGATGAAGTCCTCATTTAACAAATCACAGCTCTCACCTAATGATATTACGTTGGGGATAATAGGCGGCGGACAACTTGGAAAAATGATAGGTATTGAAGCAAAGAGAATGTCACTAAATCTTGCATATCTGGATCCTGATAGGACCTGTCCTGCTTCAACGATTGCCGATCAATTGATTGTTAGTGATTATAAAGATGAGAAATCAATTCTCGATTTAGCAGATAAATCGGATGTGCTTACTTATGAAATCGAACTTGCAAATTCCTCCGTACTTAAAGATCTTGAATCCAAGGGACTTCCAGTTTATCCGTCTCCTGCTGTACTTAATACAATTCAGAACAAGTTAAGGCAAAAGAAATTCCTGAAATCAAAAGGAATTCCAGTTCCAGATTTTGAGGAGGTGATTTCAATTGATCAAGCAAGAAGAATTTGTAAAGATTCTGACTACCCATTAGTGCTAAAAGCATGTGAGGATTCGTATGATGGAAGGGGGAATTATTTGATCAGATCTTCTAGAGACATCGAAAAAGGAATTCGGTATTTTGAGGGAAGAAAGTGCATGATAGAGAAATTCATACATTTCACAAAAGAAGTTTCAGTCATGGTCGCTCGCAATACTCGAGGACAGATAGCTTCGTTTCCAGTGGTTCACAACATTCACAAGAACAATATCCTCGATACAACTATCGTTCCGGCCGGAATTAATAAAACGGTAGAAACCAATGCGAGATCCATTGCTGAGAAAGTAGTAAAGTCATTGAAAGGGGTTGGTATATTTGGTATCGAAATGTTCCTTGAGAATAACAAATTACTGATAAATGAAATTGCTCCAAGGCCCCATAACTCTGGTCACTATTCAATCGAAGCATGTAGTGTTTCTCAATTCGAACTACACATTAGAGCGATACTTGGTCTCCCACTGGTAAAACCCAGATTGTTGTCACCAGCTGTAATGACAAATATTCTTGGAATCCCTAATTATTCTGGAAACTACTCAATTACTGGGATTGATAAAGCATTTGCCGTTCCGGGGATGAAATTGCATCTATATGGAAAGAGAATAACAAAACCACAACGAAAACTGGGTCATTTTACAATTACTGCGGAAAGCACACAGGAAGCGTTATCTAGAGCTAGGAGAGTAAGGAAATTGTTAAGAGTGGGAAAGTTACGTGGAAACAAGAAAGAAGAGTAAGAAGAAGAATAGTCCACTTGTTGGGATAATCATGGGAAGCGATTCTGATCTAAAGATAATGGATCAGGCCTCTGAATTTCTAAAAAAGAGTCATGTATCTCATGAAATGGAAATAGTTTCGGCCCACCGTACGCCAGAACTAATGTTTGATTATGCCAAAACAGCAAAAAAAAGAGGCCTTAAGGTAATTATCGCAGGAGCTGGAGGATCAGCACATTTGCCGGGCATGATTGCATCTTTGACTACTTTGCCGGTAATTGGTGTCCCTATAGAAAGTCATAACCTAAAGGGCATGGACTCACTGCTCTCAATAGTTCAGATGCCAAGTGGGATTCCAGTTGCTTGCGTAGCAATTAATGGCGCAATAAATGCCGCAATCCTTGCATGCCAAATACTTGCATTAAGCAGCAAAAGTATATCCGATGATGTAGAGGGCTTTAGGAAAAACCTACACAACAGTGTGATTGAGAAAAGAGAACGTTTGAAAAAGAAATGATTATTTGGAACCAGATCTCAGGAAATAATTAACAGCGCTAGATAGAAAATCACTGTAATTGCAAGTGAAGCTTTTGTGATATTCATTGACTTATTCAAGGCTGAAGCGTAATTATCAAATTGATCGCTTCCCATCAATTTAACTTTGGAATACATATCCAAATATGAAAAGCTTGAGGGAGATGTCTTTGATATTGCATTTTGAGATATATCAACAAATGCTCCAACAATATCTTTCGCATTAGTAACATTACCTAGCGCATAATATCCCTGACGCGTTCTCTTTCCCGAACTTGAATGAGTATCAGATGAGCAGATTTCCAACATATTAATCCCTACTTCCTTCAATTCCCTAAGAATTTGTATTCGTAACCCATTTACTAAGTTATTTGAATCTGACCACCCAATTAGATGATCTTGATTATTGATATGAATATTCAGAACACCAATTCCTGCTCCACCAAGTTCGGTAAATTTGAATCCAGAAGTTAGTGAGTTTGAATATCCAACTTTATACGAATAATATTTTTGTCCTTTCAATTTTTCTAATGTTCTTAATGCAAGTTCAGTAAGAGCTGCTTCCTCTTCACCTGATAACTTAATTCCTAATGCGTTGTGAGCGTCTGCAACCATTATATCCAAATATCCAAGATCTTTGGCAAATTGTTCGATTTTTTCTCGAATTGTGTATGGAAGATCTTCCATGCCACCATCCTTTGTAATGATCATGAGCACACTGGATTTAAAGTCAATACAAGTCAGTGAAAAACCATTTGATTGCGTCTGAACTGGCAATGTGCACTCTGTTCCACTGTTTCTGATTTCTGATTTTTTTAATGAATCCAGATATCTATTGACTTCGATAGTTGTGGGCAGGTTTTTTGAGTGATCAGAAATGCTATGTAGTACTAAAGCATTATTCTCAAAGAAATTGAAAACCTTCTGAGGAAGATTGCTTCCACCAATTGGATTAAAAGGACCCGGATGAATATCAGGCAGTACAACGAAAACTTGTTTATCCCCTTCTCTTTCAAATTTCAAGAGTCTGGTTCTGACATTATCTTCTATTGACCTAGAGTCGAATATGTCTTCCATCTTTTCATGCTTGTTTTCGGTCCATGCAGAAAGAAATGCCTGCAATACACTAAAGGTACTCTTCAAATAAGGATAACCAGCTCGGTCGGCCAATACAGACCATACAATCCCGATTACAAATATTGATGAACCAACAATGAGCACATTCAGATGGGATTCCAGATTAAAGGAGAATGTTAACGGTAATACATTAGCAAAAAAGATTGCAGGCAGAACAAATGCAATTAACATGGATCGAATAATCCTAGACCCAAATACTGAAACAAATATACCATAACGAAGACTGCTTGCAATAAACATTCCCCCCAGACTATATGTGATAATATCTGAATCCTTACCAAAAATACTGTTTGCCAATATTCCTAACAAGATCGTTACTAACCACAGTGAACTTGAAAAAGCTGCAACATGTATGACTTTGGTTATTTTATTAGTTGGTGTTCCTCTGAGAAGGGATAAATCTAAAAAAAATCCAGCAATAGTAATCCCAATTGCTAGAACCAAATGAGTTATTAGTTCTATGTTAGAATAAGAATTATGGTTGATGATAACTATTCCTAGAGCGGCAATTATTGCAATAACCGCAGAAGTTCGGTATGATGATGGATTTATTAATGTAAAATACCATCTTCTGTGAATGTCTGTTACGCTGTCTTCACTAATCAATTAATGTTACTGGTTATAATCTATACTGGGAAAACAATTCTTATAATTATCGAAATTCCTATTAGAGCACCAGTAATACCAAGTATTACTTCTGGTTTTACTTTTACACCACGAGTTTCATCTTCAAAGAATCTTAACAATCCTGCGCTTGATGCAGGCAATGGTGCATTCTTTTTCTTTCCTTCACCCAATGTGAATATTGTTTGAAGATTCATGTCTTAAATACATTCCGTTTTATTCGTAACTAAAATTAGATACTCTTAATAATTAATCCAATAAATTAATTTTTTCTAAAATTTTAAGATAATGATCAATGACTCTCAATCTTTGTTCTTCTTCAATCAAATTTTTATCTGATCCTATGCTATTTATTAAATCATTTAGTCTTGTTCTTATTTTTTCTCTCAATTGATCTATGTCATTATTGTCAGCAATTTTCTCAACTTCCGATATTGTATTACTTTCAGGTAAAGTTGTGTTCCCACAAATAATACATTTGATTTCGTTATCTTTCCTAACTTGTATTCCACTGCATTTGTTACATGGTTCAGAGAGTAATGTTCCACCTCTAAGCAAGAATTCCGCTGCATTTTTCAGCTTTTTTCTGTATTGATCATCAGACACTGACATCGTATGAAACTAATTTTGTTGTCATGTAAATTAAAGTCTTCTAAACTATTTGCAATAATTAATATCGAATAATTATCTTAGCAATGAAATTTAAAACTAATTTTTCAAAAAAATTTCAAATCTTGATACTTGTACTATAGCGGGCAAGGCTTAATAATGAGAATACTTCAATGGAAATTAATTATAATATGGCGGTGATATGCAAGAAATGTGGACTACCAAACGATCTCTGTGCATGTGGCGAGCTGGATAAAGAAGATACTAGAATTGTAATAAGACTTGAAACTAGACGTTTTTCCAAAACTACAACAATGATAGAAGGCATCGATCCAAAATTGAGCGACATACAGCACATCGTAAAAGAACTAAAGACTAAATTGGCCTGTGGTGGAGCAGCTAAACCAGGTTATATAATGCTACAGGGAGACCACAGGGAAGAGGTAAAGTCCTATCTAGTCAAGTTTGGATTTACCGAATCAGCTATAGAAGTTCAATAGTCGTTCTAGGAATAATAATTTAAGTTTTTTATATGAATCTAATTTAACAGAGCATTAACTTAATTAAAAAAATAAAATAAAAAAGTAAGATTGTAGGTTTGACTTTTCTAATTTACCAGTGATGTTTCTCGTCAGGAATCAGACCTATCTGTCCTGATTCAAAATATTTGTCTAGTTCTCTTATCCAGCCTTCCTTTGCAGAACCACCGCCTAAGCCCTTTCTCCTCATATAGAATGCAATTACTGCGAGCAAGAACACCGCAAACATTATTGTTCCAAATATGTAGACCATTACATCATAGAACAAAGGATCGTACGATGGACCGATTTGACCGATTAGGCTATGTAGTGTATTTCCAATCACTGTAAAAAGTCCTTCAATTCCGCTCATTATCTATTAGCAAATTAATTCTATGATATATACATTTTGGTGAGACGGTAGAAACTGAGCCAAAAACCAATTTGGAAATAATTAACAATACGAAAATCGAAAAGATACCAAAACCCGTCACAACCTTGGTGTTTCGGGTATTGAGATTGTTATGGACAATAGAAATTTGAGATGAAGGCCACTAAGAATAATCCTTGAATAAAATAAAAAAATAGTAGTAAAGTAGCGCTAAGCGCTTACGGATTTTTTACTTCTGCTCATCACAATGAATGCAGCAGCTACGGCTCCGAATATTGCAACTATTGCTCCGGTGTATATTGCAGCGTCACCGATGTTCTTGCCAAAGAATGCAGTTCCAGAACCATATGCGCCAGCTTGTTGAGCATTGGCAACTTTCTCTTTAGCTAGACGAAGCTGTTCCTCTACACTAAGGCCGGTATTCTGACCTGTTGTATATTGTGCACTTGCTGTTTGATACAAGGTTAATGCTAAAGGTCCCATTGCAACTAGGATGGTTGCTATTGTAACTATGGTAAGTGAGTTCATACTAAATTTGTAATTTTGAATCCAATTATATAACCTTATTGGTATAAAAAAATTTTATGTCAAAAATCGAAGACTTTCTATTCTCAAGGTTAGGAAATTCTAGTCTAGATTTCATAAGTAACATTTAAGATGCTCGTAATTGATTCCTACTTAAATGGCTCGAATTCATGCTCATACCCATGGCAAATCCCATTCAACGCGCCCCATTTCATATAATGTTCCATCCTGGATAAATCAAAAGTCTGAATTATCAACGATCATAGTTCAACTCTCAAAGGATGGTCTGAGCCCTAGTGAAATTGGTGTTAGAATGAGAGACCAGTATGGTGTTCCACTCATAAAACCAATTTTAGGAAAGGGAATAAACCAGCTTCTTGAAGAAAATAATTCCACACCAGAGATGCCTGAGGATCTAAACCAACTTGTTCAAAAGGCGTTAGCTTTACAAAAACATCTCAAGGTTCACAATACTGACAAGAGGAATATTAGATCTCTCGAGTTAATAGAAGCAAAAATTCACAGACTTTCAAAGTATTACAAAAAGAATGGAAAAATTCCACTTACCTGGAAATATGCAGCAGTTATCGCTAGACTTGAATAATGAATTAAATGGGTTATAGCGAATTTCATGATAATGTAAATTCCATTAGTGAGAAGATAAAGAATTTAGTTGACGATAGAAAGGACATTTTAATAGTATCGAATTCATCCTGCGATGGCATTATTTCCGCAAGCTTACTCATAAAAGCTATATGGAAGATTGGCGGTAAAGGAACGGCTCGCTTTTTGACTAGATTTGATGAAGCGATTTTTACTGATCTAAAGAAGGAGGATCACGATTTCTATTTATTTACAGATCTAGGTTCAGGACGATCAGAGCTTTTCAATAAGCTTTTTACGAAGAACTGGACGGCTTTGGATCATAAGAAAATTAGCATTACTGAAATAGCGATAGATGATAATAACGCTATTCTAAATCCCTGGAAATATGATATTGATGGCGACAAAGAAATTACCTCAGGAGGGATTTCATATCTATTAGTTAAAAATTTAGATAAAGGATTTTCAGATTTGTCTCCACTTGCAATCGTTTCTGCGCTCGGAGAGTATCAGGACGTAGGTGATAAAAGATCACTAGTTGGTCTTAATAACGAAATACTAGAAGATTCGAAAAAACATGGACTTGTTCAAACAGACATTGATCTATTGTTATCTTTTAATGAATTTCTCCCCATTCATGAATCTATAGCAAATACTTATGTCCCATACTTGTATGGACTAACATCAAACAGTGACAAATGTCTTGATCTACTCAGAAAAACAAACATTGATTTGAAAAAAGATGGACGATTAAAGACGATTTGTGACATTAATCAGGAGGAAAAGTTTCTCATATTAGAAACTATCAAGAATCACTTAAGTTCTCAAATTGACGCCGGAATTGATAACCTGGAAAATATCCTCATTGGTCACACTTATGTGCTTCCAGGAGAAGAACATGGCAGCCAATTATATGACGCACGTAGGTTTTCAGAATTACTTAATTCATGTTCCCTTAATAATAAAACAGGATTGGGAATGACCATCTGCTTGGGAGATCGCTCAACCCAGCTTAACGAGGCTGAAAAAGACGTACAAGAATTCAACAACAATTCCCAAAAATTAATATCAAGAATACTTAAGGAGAAATGGAGGATTTTTGACAAGGGCTTGTATCTTTTCATTAATGCCGAAGGAATCATTGAGCCAGATTATGTGGGTCACCTTTCTAGACTATTGGGTTCACATTATCAATTTATGAATAAGGTAATTATAATGAAAACAGCGATTGACGAAAATTATTCAAAATATTTCTTTAGCTCTCTACTAAAGGGAGCTATAGACGTACAACAAATGACAAAGGAATTGTCAGAATCAGTTAGCGGAATTACGATAACATTTAACAATGCCGAAGGACAAATAGTTGTACCACCAGCGCAAGAGGAATCTTTAATGGCAATTATTCAGAAACAAATAAAGAAGATCCCAAAATGAAGGAAGGATTTAATATCAAGTCTACCATGAAAATAGAATTTGATAGTAAAAAGGAAATAGATACTGTGATCAACGCATTAACACCCGATAATGTTTGTATTCCCGATGGATTGAAGGTTAACATAAGATCTGAAAGCAAATATTTAATAATTGACCTCCAATGTGAGAACGGATCAGGAACTTACCTCAACACGATTGATGAATTACTAGAACACATAGCGTTATCTAGGGCAGTGACATCTAATGATTGATCCTAAGATCCTTAAGGAAAATCCAAAAGTCATACGAGAAATGCTTGAGAGAAGAAGGGTTAGTTATCCACTTGATGAGCTCCTTGAAATTGACAGGAAAAGACGTGACCTAATAATAGAAACACAGGATTTAAGGCACAGAAAAAATACATTATCACAAAACATAGCAAGTAAGAAAAAAAATCAAGAATCTGTCGAGAATGAACTTGATGAGATGAAAAATGTAGGAGAGTTGATGAAATCTGCTGACTCTAATAACGTGCTAATAGAAAAAAGATATTCCGAATTAATATATTCCATCCCCAACTTGCTGCATGAATCAGTTCCAACTGGAAACAGCGAGGATGACAATTTAGTTGTCAGAACGCATGATGATCACAAGAAATCAAAAGCCAAAAATGACCACGTCGATCTGGCAAATTACTTAG
>Ga0209974_10000649_pt1 | contig 11763 bp, 13 predicted proteins | sample InoplaM3SPM_FD_187592 | JGI IMG/M metagenome (GOLD analysis project Ga0209974, IMG submission 187592) | Arabidopsis thaliana rhizosphere microbial communities from the Joint Genome Institute, USA, that affect carbon cycling - Inoculated... | ecosystem: Host-associated > Plants > Roots >...
CTTCGATGGCAGGCTCTTGGCCGAACACCACGCTGTTGAGGTCACGCTCCAGCGTTCTGAGCTTGGAGCGGTCGTCGCTCGACACGCTGGTCGGCGGGATACGTGCAATCTTGGCGACGATCTCTTCGACCTCGTTGCGCGTGATGGTCTTCTTCTGCTTGCTCTTGGGCAGGATCCGCTGCGCGGCACCGGCCTCATCGATCACGTCGATGGCCTTGTCGGGCAGATGGCGGTCATTGATGAACTTCGCCGACAGCTCCGCCGCAGCCTGCAACGCACCCAGTGCGTACTTCACGCTATGGTGCTCTTCGAAGCGCGACTTCAGTCCTTTGAGGATCTCGATGGTCTGTTCCACCGACGGTTCGACCACGTCGACCTTCTGGAAGCGGCGTGACAGCGCAGCGTCCTTCTCGAAAATGCCGCGGTACTCGGTGAAGGTGGTGGCCCCGATGCACTTCATGGCACCGGAACTCAGCGCGGGCTTGAGCAGATTGCTGGCGTCCAGGGTGCCGCCGGAGGCCGCACCAGCACCAATCAAGGTGTGAATCTCGTCGATGAAAAGCACGGCGTTCGGCTGGTCCTTCAGGTGCTTGAGCACGCTCTTCAGCCGTTGTTCGAAATCACCACGGTACTTGGTGCCGGCGAGCAAGGCCCCCATGTCAAGCGCGTACACCTGCGCGTCGCCCAGGATTTCCGGCACTTCGTTTTGCGTGATGCGCCAGGCCAAGCCCTCAGCGATCGCTGTCTTGCCTACGCCGGCCTCACCCACTAGCAAGGGGTTGTTCTTGCGGCGGCGGCACAGGATCTGAATGACCCGCTCGACCTCCAGCTCGCGGCCGATGAGCGGGTCGATCTTGCCATCGCGGGCGAGCTGGTTCAGATTCTGGGTGAACTGGTCAAGCGGCGAACCCTTGGTTTCGCCTTCTTCCTTCTCGCTTTCATTGCCGGAACTCTCGTTCGACTTCGGCTGTTCCGGCGGGTCGGTCTTCTTGATGCCGTGGGCAATGAAGTTCACCACATCGAGGCGCGTCACACCCTGCTGGTGCAGGTAATAGACGGCGTGCGAATCCTTTTCGCCAAAGATCGCCACCAACACGTTGGCACCGGTGACTTCTTTCTTGCCGCTGCCCGTGGACTGCACGTGCATGATGGCGCGTTGGATCACGCGCTGGAAGCCCAGCGTCGGTTGGGTGTCGACTTCCTCGGCTCCACCCACGGTGGGCGTGTTTTCCTTGATGAACTGCGCAAGACTCTTGCGCAACTCGTCGATGTTGGCCGAACACGCGCGCAGCACTTCGGCGGCCGAGGGGTTGTCCAACAGCGCCATCAACAGGTGCTCGACCGTGATGAATTCGTGGCGCTGCTGGCGCGCCTCGACGAACGCCATGTGCAGGCTGACTTCAAGCTCTTGCGCAATCATGCGGCCTCCATAATGCATTGCAACGGATGACCGCCGCGCCGTGCGGCGGTCAACACGAGTTCGACTTTCGTTGCCGCCACGTCCTTGGTGTAGACACCACAAACGCCTCGACCTTCCTTGTGCACCTTGAGCATGATCTGCGTCGCCGTCTCGAGGTCGCGTTTGAAATACTCCTGAAGCACCATCACGACAAACTCCATGGGCGTGTAGTCGTCGTTGAGGAGCACCACCTGGAACATCCTCGGCGGCTCTGTCTTGGCCGTCTTGCGCTCAGCGACAACCGCGCCCTGGCTCCGGTCGGGCGGGAACCCTTTGGGTGGCGTTGGCGATCGAGGGGTGTCGTCGGGCATGAGTTCATTCTATCGAGTTGGGGCCTGCTGATTCAGTCTGTTGGATATTGCGACAAATGCTGCAAGGGCAAGGCCAGAAATGCATCACGGGCAGCACATTTTTCAGCCCTTCGAGATGAAGGCCCGGACAGTGGGCACCCGTCTTGACAAGCCCGCAGACCCAGATTGAGAATGCCCCGGTTCATGGGAAGGGAGCCCCAACATGGCGATCGGGACGGTCAAATGGTTCAACGATGCAAAAGGTTTCGGCTTCATTGAACCGGAGGGCGGCGGCGAAGATGTCTTTGCCCATTTCTCTGCCATTCAGATGGATGGTTTTCGAACCCTGAAGCAAGGCGGCCGGGTCAGCTACGAAGTGGTTCAAGGCCCAAAGGGGCAGCTGGCCCAAAATATCTGTCCCCAGGACGCCCCTCTTAACTTGCTTGCCGCGACCATTCAGCGCCCGGAGGCGAACGCTTCCGCCTGACTTGCACCAACATGCAAAAAGCCCACCTTCGGTGGGCTTTTTGCGTTTTTCGCAGGCGGAATATTCCGGCCATAGCGGGCGTATACAACACTACCGTCCCAGCTCAAGCGGCGTCGGTACGAAGAACGCTTCTCGGTTGTTCTCGTTGCACTTGCCCGCTCCAACACCCCAGGGACCGGCGTTGCACGAGATTCAAAGGAGATCGTGATGACTATCCGAAACGCTTTGACAAGCCTGATCGCGGCGGTTGTGTTGGCCGGGACTGCCTCCTGCGGCGGCGGTGACGGCTACAGTTCACCCCCGGCCCCCGCCCCGGCTACCACGGTCATTCGCTCTGCGTCCCTCACTGGGGCTCAGGAAGATCCACCGGTCATATCGACGGCCACGGGCCGTGGCGCAGTGATAGTCAACCCCACTACAAAAGAAATCACCGGCGGGATGACCTTCACCGGACTCATACCGAGCCCGGGAGGGCATCACATACACCAAGCCCCCAGCGGAAACCCTGGGGGCAACGGGCCCGTCATCATCGGTCTGGTTCTCGCCCCCGACAACACAACCGCGACCGTGCCGGCCGGGTCAATCTTGACGGACACCCAGTACGCAGCATTGCTTGCGGGTGAGTTCTACTTCAACGTCCACACCGCCGCGAATGCCGGTGGCGAGATTCGTGGCCAGATCAACATGCAGGGGGGCGTCACTGCTGGGCTCGCCACGCTGACTGGCGCGCAGGAGGTTCCACCGAACGCCTCAACGGCCACCGGGCGGGGAACCATCGTGTTCGACTCGACGACACGGGAGATCCTGATCGCCTACGTGACTCACAACGTTACCGCTCCAACTGCAGCGCATATCCACACCGGCGCGCCTGGGATCAGCGGGCCTGCAGATGTGGTGACACTGACGGCCGGAACGAACATCTTTACCGCCCCGAACCCGTCGACATTGACTGCGCAAAACGTGATGCATATCAACGCCGGCTATACCTATTTCAATGTCCACAGCCCCGGGGCCTACACGGCCGGCGAGATTCGAGGGCAGATAACGGCTCAGTAGTCCCGATCGGGTGCATCACCGCCAACCCAGCACTCCCCTGAATCCCGATTCAGAGCCAAAAAAAGACCCCAGGCCAAATCACTGCACTGGGGTTTTCATGAGCCGCCACGGGGCGACTTCGAACACATGTCACATGTGTTCGATCATGACTTGGCCGAAGCCTGAGCACGACACCTGCGTTGCCCCGTCCATCAGGCGGGCGAAGTCGTAGGTAACCTTCTTGGACAGGATCGCTTTCTCCATCGAGCTGATGATGAGGTCGGCTGCGGCTGTCCAGCCCATGTGGCGCAGCATCATCTCGGCCGAGAGGATTTCCGAGCCTGGGTTGACATAGTCCTTGCCGGCGTACTTCGGCGCCGTGCCATGCGTGGCCTCGAACATGGCAACCGAATCGCTCAGGTTGGCACCAGGGGCGATGCCAATGCCACCCACCTGGGCCGCCAACGCGTCCGAAACGTAGTCGCCGTTGAGGTTGAGCGTAGCGATCACCGAATATTCAGCGGGGCGCAACAGGATCTGCTGCAGGAAGGCGTCGGCGATGGAGTCCTTGACGATAATGTCCTTGCCCGTCTTCGGGTTCTTGAACTTGCACCAGGGTCCGCCGTCGATCAGTTCGGCCCCGAACTCCTTCTGCGCCAAGCCATAGGCCCAATCGCGGAAGCCACCTTCGGTGAACTTCATGATGTTGCCCTTGTGGACGATCGTCACATTGGGTTTGTCATTGTCAATGGCGTACTGGATGGCCTTGCGGACCAGGCGCTCGGTACCTTCGCGAGAAACCGGCTTGATGCCGATGCCCGAGGTATCAGGGAAGCGGATCTTCTTGACGCCAAACTCGTCCTGCAAGATCTTGATCAGCTTCTTGGCCTTGTCGCTCTCAGCTTCGAACTCGATACCGGCGTAGATGTCTTCCGAGTTCTCGCGGAAGATCACCATGTTGGTCTTTTCGGGCTCTTTCACCGGCGATGGAACACCCTTGAAGTATTGGATGGGCCGCAAGCAGACATAGAGGTCGAGTTCTTGACGCAGCGCCACGTTGAGGGAGCGGATGCCGCCACCGACCGGCGTGGTGAGCGGCCCCTTGATGGAGACAACGTACTCGCGCAGCACTTCGAGCGTCTCTTCCGGCAGCCAGACGTCGGGGCCGTAAAGTTTGGTCGACTTCTCGCCAGCGTAGATTTCCATCCAATGGATCTTCTTCTTTCCAGCGTAGGCCTTTTCCACTGCTGCGTCGACGACCTTGATCATGACCGGTGTGATGTCGAAGCCGGTGCCGTCACCCTCGATGTACGGGATGATCGGCTGGTCGGGGACGTTGAGCGAGAAGTCCGCGTTGACGATGATCTTCTGACCGCCTTGGGGAATCTTGATGTGCTTGTACATAGAGAGATGGCTCCGCGCTGCGATAGGTATCCAAAGATTCTATGCCACGGCGTCTGTCAACCGACTGACTGGCGCTTTCGCTGCTGACGCAAAGCCTGCTGAAGCCAAGAAGTAATCAACGCTACGCTGATTGCACTGGCGGCCCGCAGCCAGCCTGCAGCCCCTCCAGGAAACGCCCGGTTCACACTGGGCGTTTTTTCTGATGCGCCGATAATCGTTTCCCGATCAACTGGCTGACATGAACGACATGACAAAGCGTGTTTTGCTCGCGTGCGTGGCCCTTGCCTGGTGCAGTGCGGCGCTGCCTCAGGAAGGCCCGCAGACCCTGCCAATGATCCGGTTGAATGCCGGCATCCACAACATCCAGGCCCAACTGGCCCAGACCCCCGATCAGCGGGCCACAGGCTTGATGTTTCGCAGCTCGATGGCGACCAACGAGGGCATGCTCTTCGTCTTCGAGACCCCGGCCAAACAGTGCTTCTGGATGAAGAACACATTGCTTCCGCTGTCGACTGCATTCATTGCCGACAATGGGACCGTGGTCAACATCGAAGACATGAAGCCGCAGACCCTGGATTCGCATTGCTCCAAGCAACCGGTGAGATACGTGCTTGAGATGAACCAGGCTTGGTTCGCCAAGCGCGGCATCAAAGCCGGTTCCAAGCTGTCGGGGCCGCCCTTCTCCCCATGAACAAAAAAGGCCGGTCAGCGACCGGCCTTTCGATGGGATGAACTCTCTCAGGCGAAGTTCTTGGCCGCGAAGTCCCAGTTGGCCAATGAGGTGAGGAAGGTCTCGACCCACTTCGGACGCAGATTGCGGTAGTCGATGTAGTAGGCGTGTTCCCACACGTCGATCGTCAACAGCGCCTTGTCGGCGGTAGTCAGCGGGGTACCCGCAGCACCGGTGTTGACGATGTCCACGCTGCCATCGGGCTTCTTCACCAGCCAGGTCCAACCAGAGCCGAAGTTGCCCACCGCACTCTTGGTGAACGCCTCCTTGAAGGCGGAGTAGCTGCCGAACTTGGCATTGATTGCCGCGGCCAGAGCGCCGGTGGGCTCACCACCGCCTTGCGGCTTCATGCAGCTCCAGAAAAAGGTGTGGTTCCAGATCTGTGCAGCGTTGTTGTAGATGCCGCCGGACGACTTCTTGACGATGTCTTCCAGGCTCATCGCCTCGAACTCGGTGCCCTTTTGCAGGTTGTTCAGGTTCACCACATAAGCGTTGTGATGCTTGCCGTAGTGGTACTCCAGCGTTTCCTTGCTGAGGTGCGGGGCCAACGCGTCTTGGGCATACGGCAGCGGGGGCAGTGTGTGTTCCATGTGAGTCCTTTCAACGGGTCGAAGTGTGGGCCGGGATTGTAGGCAGCTTGTACCCGTCCCGTGACGTGCCCAGTGGCAGTCAGGTTATTCGGTGCGGCCCGAGAACAACGCTTGAAATCGTCGCAATCGCTTGCCCATCGACGAGTTCGGCCTGCACCTGCTGGCCGGCCGCGAGCGCTTTGGCCGTTGTGACGGGGGTGCCGTGCTCGTCGCTCAGCCACGCATAGCCGCGGGCAAGGACTCGACGCGGGTCCAATGCACCCAGCCGCCCATCCATCGATGACAAACGCTGCTTGCGCGCCGCCAGCGTCACGCTGAGCGCTCGCTGGAGACGTGCAGCCTCTTCAACACAGCGCTGCCGCTGACGCGGCACGCTTTGCTTCGCATGGGCAGACATGCGCTGCTGCAGGAGCGCCAGCCGCTGCACGTGCCGGCGCACGCCCTCCGCAGGCCGGATCAGGCGCAAGGTGGCACGGTCCAGCACCTGCGCCTGCGTATCGAGCACCTGGTGCATGCGGCGCGTCAGCACCGAAGCCACCGCAGCGAGCATCGCCAACCCTTCCTCCTGCGTGGGCGACACCAACTCGGCCGCCGCCGTGGGGGTGGGGGCACGAACGTCGGCGGCAAAGTCGGCCAGGGAAACATCCGTCTCATGGCCTACGCCGCACAACACGGGCAAGGGGCAGGCCACGATAGCGCGCACGACACGCTCGTCGTTGAAGGCCCACAGGTCTTCAAGCGACCCGCCACCGCGGCACACGATGAGCACATCCACCTCGGCGCGCAGCGCGGCCGTCTCGATGGCGCTCACGATCGTGGCGGGTGCCTCAACGCCTTGAACGAGACTCGGGTAGACGATCACCTCCACATGCGGCGCGCGACGAGCGAGGGCAGTCAGCACGTCGTGGAGCGCTGCCGCGCCGAGGGACGTGACCACACCGACACGGCGCGGAAACCGTGGCAAGGGACGCTTGCGCTGCGGGTCGAACAGGCCTTCCGCCTCCAAACGTGCCTTGAGCTTGAGGAATTGCTCGAACAAGGCCCCGGCGCCGGCGCGTTGCATCGACTCGATGACAAACTGCAGCTCGCCGCGCGGCTCGTAGACAGCCAACCGTCCGCGCACCTCGACCAGTTGCCCGTCGGCCGGCACAAAGTCCAGCAGGCTCGCTGCGCGGCGAAACATTGCGCAGCGGATCAAGGCCGAGCCCCCCTCCGCGTCTTTCAGGCTGAGGTAGCAGTGGCCGCTGGAAGCACGCGAAAACCCAGAGATCTCGCCGCGAATCGTGCATGCGGCAAAACGTGCCGCCAGCGCATCCGACACCGCGTGGATGAGCGCCGCGACACTCCAGACCATGCGCTCGCCTCGCTGCAACGAATTCTCAATCACGGGCAAACCCAATGCAGACGCGGGGTAAGAACTCCACAAGCCCGCCAATCAAGGGGTTGCGCGGCGGTTTGGTTGTCACGAGGCTTTCACAATCGTGCAAGTAGTTGATTTTCAATGTATTTTTTATGCCTAAGTTTTAAGCAATCTGATGCAGCGCCTGAATCTGCGCGGCTTGCGGGTGCCTGCACCCCGGTTGCCCACAAAGTTGTCCACAGATGCGGTGGACGATGCCTCGGTCCGTGGCCAAGCGCTTCGCCTCGGCTTCAAGGTGGTGACAAGATCGAACCATTGCCCACGTGACACGCCCGAGCTTGGGGCCATAATCGCGCCTCCCGAACGGGCCACAACATCTACCCAAGAGGACCGGATTGTTTTCGATCATACAAGCCGCTGGCTGGCCGATTTGGCCTCTTCTCCTGTGCTCAATCGTCGCCCTGACGCTCATCATCGAACGTTTGTCGAGCCTGCGCGCCGCGCGCGTGGCACCGCCGCGCCTGCTCGATGAAGTGGTGTCGGTCACCCGCGCCCACCTGCCCGGCGCCGACGTGGTCAACAAACTCGCCGAGAACTCCATCCTGGGCATGGTGCTCGCGAGCGGCCTGCGCACGGTGATCGCCGACCCGCGCTTGAGCGAGGCCGTGTTGCGCAGCTCCTTCGAATCCGCCGGCCGTGCCGCCGTGCACCGCATGGAGCGCTATATGAACACTCTGGGCACCATCGCATCGGCCGCGCCGTTGCTGGGCCTGCTGGGCACGGTCATCGGCATGATCGAGATCTTCGGCTCGCAAGCGCCCACAGGTGGCAACAACCCTGCCTTGCTCGCCCATGGCATCTCGATCGCGCTGTACAACACCGCCTTCGCCTTGATGATCGCCATCCCGTCGCTGATGTTCTACCGCTACTTCCGCGGCCTGATCGATGCGTACACCTTGCAGATGGAACAGGCGGCCGAGCGCATGGTGCCGCACCTGATGCGCTTCTCTGTGCCATCCAAGAAAACAGCCCCCTGAGCGAGCATGGCGATGAACTTTCGCAAGCACCAGCCCGAAGAACCCGAGATCAACCTGATCCCGTTCATCGACGTGCTGCTGGTGGTGCTGATTTTCCTGATGCTCTCGACCACCTATTCCAAGTTCACCGAACTGCAGGTCGTGCTCCCGGTGGCCGACGCCGACAAACCCCGCGAAAACCCACGCGAGATCATCGTCTCGGTGTCGGGTGATGGGCGTTATGCCATCAACCGCAAGACCGTGGAAGGGCGCAGCGTCGAGATGCTCGCTGGCGAGCTGGCCGTGGCAGCCGAAGGCTCCAAGGAGACGGTGGTCATCATCTCCGCCGATGCAACGGCCGCCCACCAGTCGGTGGTGACGGTGATGGACGCCGCGCGCCGTGCCGGGCTGGCGAAGCTGACCTTTGCCACCCAGGCGGGCCAAGGCCGAGAGCGCTGATGTTGTTCGCCACGGCTCGGCTGAGCCACTGAGGGTACGCGGTGTCGGCTGCATTGCGCTTGCAGGCGGCATGGTTGCGGCGGGGCTGGCTCGCTTGGCTGCTGCTCCCGCTTTCATTGCTTTACCGCACAGCCGTGTTGCTGCGCACCGCTTGCTTCAGCCTGGGGCTGATACCCGTGACGCGGCTGCCGGTGCCGGTGGTTGTGGTGGGCAATTTCGTCGTCGGAGGAGCCGGCAAGACACCTACCGCGATCGCGCTGGTCCATCTGCTGCGCGCTCGCGGCTTCACACCCGGCATCGTGTCGCGGGGCTACGGCCGGCAGTCCGGCGAGACCGCGATCCTCGAGCGAGGCACGCCGGCACGCCTGGCCGGTGACGAAGCTTTGCTGATGCACCTGCGCACCCAGGCTCCAGTGGCCGTGGGCGCCGATCGTGTTGCGGCTGGCCTGGCGTTGCTGCAAGCCCATACGTCGGTGAACGTCGTGATCAGCGATGACGGGTTGCAGCACCGGCAGCTGGCGCGCAATGCACAAGTCATCGTGTTCGACGAACGTGGCTGCGGCAACGGCTGGCTGCTGCCGGCAGGCCCTTTGCGCGAACCTGCGCCTCGTACTGTGCCCCCCCGCAGCGTGGTGCTCTACAACGCGCCCACGCCCAGCACCGCGCTGCAAGGGCATTTGGCCAGCCGGCGTTTGGGTGGGGTCGTGGCTTTGCCCGACTGGTGGGCGGGGCGGCCTGCCACGCCCGAGTTGTTGGCCGAGCTGCAGGGACGCAGCGTCCTGGCCGCTGCTGGCCTGGCCCGGCCCCAGCGCTTCTTCGAGATGCTGCGCGCACAAGGCCTGCTGATCAGCGAACTGGCCCTGTCGGACCACCACGATTTCGCCGTGCTGCCCTGGCCTGCCGACACGCCTGACGTGGTCGTGACAGAAAAAGACGCCGTGAAGCTGCGGCCCGAGGACATGGGTGCCACGCGTGTCTGGGTGGCAACGCTAGACTTTGAGCTGAGCGTGGCGTTCGCGTCTGAACTGATGCAGTGGCTGCCCACCACCGATCACCCCTGAAGGATCCGACATGGAAACTCGATTGCTTGAACTGCTGGTGTGCCCCTTGTGCAAAGGCCCGCTGGAACACCAGCGCCCGCCGTCCCATGCGCAGCATGAGCTGATCTGTCGCGCCGACCGGCTGGCGTTTCCGGTGCGTGATGGCATTCCGGTGATGCTCGAATCCGAAGCTCGCTCGCTCGACACGACGGCTCCTGCGCCGGAGGCCGCGGCGTGAGCTTCACGGTGCTGGTGCCGGCACGCCTGAAATCAACCCGCCTGTCTCGCAAGATACTCGCCGACGTCGGCGGCCTTCCCATGGTGGTGAGGGTGGCGCAGCGCGCCGCACTCTCTCAGGCCACCCGCGTGGTGGTAGCGGCGGACGACGCCGAGATCGTGCAAGCCTGCCAAGCCCATGGCGTCGACTGCGTGCTCACGCGCGCCGACCACGCCACCGGCAGCGATCGTCTGGCCGAGGCCTGCACCCTGCTCGGGCTCGACGGCAGCGACGCCGTGGTCAATGTGCAAGGCGACGAACCGCTGATCGAACCCGGCCTGATCGACGCCTGTGCCGCCCTGCTCGCCACCCAACGAGACTGCGTGATGAGCACCGCCGCGCACGCCATCGATTCGGCCAGCGAACTCAGTAACCCCAACGTGGTAAAGGTGGTGCTCGACGGTGTCGGCCGCGCGCTCTACTTTTCGCGGGCGCCTATTCCCTGGTGGCGAGACGGCTACGCAAGCGGCGTGGCCCAGTTGCCGCCGTATCTGCCATTGCGCCACATCGGCCTGTATGGCTACCAGGCTGGCTTTCTGCGCCGCTTTCCCTTGTTGCCGCCCTGCCCGCTCGAAGCCGTCGAATCGCTCGAGCAGTTGCGTGTCTTGTGGCATGGCGAACGCATCGCCGTGCACGTGAGTCCAACACGACCCGGTCCGGGCGTCGATACAGCAGAAGATCTGGAGCGTGTTCGTAAGCTTCTTGTCTGACTTCGCGTGCTATTCTCATCGGCAAAAGTTGGGCCGGCAGCCGCTGCAGGCACCCTGCAAGATTCCACAAATAGAGGACGACAGATGAGAATGATCCTGCTGGGCGCACCGGGCGCCGGAAAGGGCACGCAAGCCGCTTTCATTTGCCAGAAGTTCGGCATCCCGCAGATCTCCACCGGAGACATGCTGCGCGCGGCGGTCAAGGCCGGTACGCCGCTGGGCTTGGCCGCCAAGAAGGTGATGGACTCCGGCGCGCTGGTCAGCGACGACATCATCATCGGCCTCGTCAAAGAGCGTATCGCCCAGCCCGATTGCAGCAACGGCTTTTTGTTCGACGGCTTCCCGCGCACCATCCCCCAGGCCGATGCCATGAAGGCGGCCGGCGTCAAGCTCGACGTGGTGCTTGAGATCGACGTGCCCGACGCCGCCATCATCGAGCGCATGAGCGGCCGCCGTGCACACGTGGCCTCGGGCCGCACCTACCACGTGAAGTACAACCCGCCCAAGGTTGCCGGCAAAGACGATGTGACGGGCGAAGACCTGATTCAGCGCGAAGACGATAAAGAAGAGACCGTCAAGAAACGTCTGGAGGTATACCAAAGCCAGACGCGCCCGCTGGTCGAGTACTACTCCAAGTGGGCAGCGACCGGCGATGCGGGAGCGCCGAAGTACCGCAAGATCTCCGGCACCGGCACGGTCGACGAAATCACTGCGCGCGCCCTCAGCGCCTTGAGCTGAAGGCGCTACTCAGCAGAGGACGAAGCCGCTCGATGAGCGGCTTTTTTCATCCAGAATCAACGGCGACATCACAGCTTCACAGGAGCGCAGCATGGACATCGCAGGCAAGGTTTTCATCGTCACCGGCGGCGCGTCGGGGCTGGGCGAGGGCACGGCCCGCATGCTGGC
>Ga0209974_10000651_pt1 | contig 11751 bp, 16 predicted proteins | sample InoplaM3SPM_FD_187592 | JGI IMG/M metagenome (GOLD analysis project Ga0209974, IMG submission 187592) | Arabidopsis thaliana rhizosphere microbial communities from the Joint Genome Institute, USA, that affect carbon cycling - Inoculated... | ecosystem: Host-associated > Plants > Roots >...
CTGGACGTGCACTTCACCCGCTCGACCGACGGCGGGATCCACTGGAGCTCTTGGGTGCGGGTCAACACCGATCCCGAGGGGCCCAACAACTGGCAGTGGTTCGCCACCATGTCGGTGGCGCCGAACGGCCGGATCGACGCCGTCTGGAACGACACCCGTGACACCGGCATCGTCAACCAGAGCGCCCTCTACTACGCGTTCTCCACTAACGGCGGCGTCACCTGGTCGACCAACACCCGGCTCAGTGGCTTCTGGGACAGCTTCGTCGGCTGGCCGCAGCAGAACAAGATCGGCGACTACTACCATATGGTCTCGGATCGGGTGGGGGCGAGCCTGGCATGGGCGGCGACCTTCAATCCCAGGCGGTGCGCGGTGCTGGTGATGGCCCGGATCTCGGCCGGGTCGAAATGGCCCTCGAGGCCGCGGCCCTGCTGGCTGAGGACGCCGCCGGTGGAGGTGATCTTGATGACGTCAGAGCCTCGCTTCGCCCACTCGCGGACCCGCGCGGCGCACTGGTCGGCGCCGGTGCACGTCCCACCGGGGTCGAGCACGGCATTCACCTCCGGCCGGAAGCCGCTGACGTCGCCATGACCGCCGATGATCGACAGCGCGCCGCCCGAAGCGATGATCCGCGGACCGGGGACAATCCCGTCCCGGATCGCGTCCCGCAGAGCGAAGCTGGAATTTCCGGGAGCGCCAAGGTCCCGCACGGTTGTGAAACCGGCGCGCGCGGTGAGCAGGGCATTCTTCACCCCGGTTACGGCCGCCAGTTCCGGCGGGTCGATGGCCTCGCGCCAGAAGGGCGTGCCCGGATCGCTGGTCAAGTGGACATGGGCGTCGATCAACCCCGGAAGCACCGTCTTGCCGCGCATGTCGACGACCGTCGCCCCGGCCGGCGCGGTGGCGCCTTCCTCGATCCGCGAGATGCGGCCGTTCTCGACGATCACGGTCGATGGCCCGCGCGCCGGCTGCGATGCATCGACGATCAAGCGGCCCGCCTGGATTGCATAGGTCTGCGCACCGGCGGCCGTGGACGCCAGCAAGGCCGCGGCAATGGCGATGGCTCGGAACATTGCGGACTCCCCCTTCGAACGCGTGCGAAGACTAGCGCTCGCGCCTCAGGTGACAAGCGCCATCAAGGCGGCAATCGTGTCGGCCTCTTGCGCCGGCTTGTCGTTGCGGATGCGGGAAATGCGCGGGAAACGCATCGCCAGCCCGGACTTATGCCGCTTGCTGGCGTGAATGGAATCGAAAGCGACTTCCAGCACGAGTCTCTTTTCGACCTCGCGCACCGGCCCGAAGCGCTGGACGGTATGCGAACGGACCCAGCGGTCGAGCCATTTCAGCTCTTCGTCAGTGAAGCCGAAATAGGCCTTGCCGACCGGCAGCAGTTCCTGGGCTGCGGTCCAGCAGCCGAACGTATAGTCACTGTAATAGCTCGATCTCTTGCCGGACCCGCGCTGGGCATACATCAGCACGCAGTCGGCGGTCAGCGGATCGCGCTTCCACTTGTACCAGAGTCCCGTTTTCCTGCCGGCGACATAGGGGCTGTCCCGGCGCTTCAGCATCAGGCCTTCGATGGCCGCGTCGCGGGCCGAGCCGCGCATTTCCTCCAGCGCGTGAAAGTCCGGCGCGTCGATCAGCGCCGACAGGTCGAAGCGGTCCGCGTCCAGTTCGCCGGCAAAGGCCTCCAGCCTCGCCCGGCGATCGATCCACGGCAATGGCCGCAAATCCTCGTCGCCATCGAACAAGATGTCGTAGAGCCGCACAAATGCGGGCGAAGCCCCAAGCATCTTCGCCGAGACGCTCTTGCGGCCCAGACGTTGCTGCAACGCGTTGAAGCTGGCCGCGGCGCCGCCGTGCTCCTCGGCGCCCTGGCCGGCCCCACGCACCAGAAGTTCGCCGTCGACGACGCCGCGCCGGTCGAAGCTTTCGGCGATCTCGGGGAAGCTGTGGCTGATGTCGTCGCCGGTGCGGCTGTAGAGCCGGGTGTCACCGCCGGCATGGGCGATCTGGACGCGGATGCCGTCCCATTTCCACTCGGCCGCGAAGTCGTCGAGGCTGACCTGTTTCTCGTCCAGTGGCTGGGCGAGCATGAACGGCCGGAACAGGGGCATGTCCTCGGCCGACGGTTGCTCGCTCCGCCCTTCGGCCCAGTCGAACAACTCCGCATAAGGAGGTTTCAGGCCATGCCAGACCTCCTCGACCGCTTCGACATCAAGCCCGAAGGCGTCGGCAAAGGCTTGCTTGGCGAGTCGTGCGGAAATGCCGACGCGCATCGCCCCCGTTGCCAGCTTGATAAGGGCAAAGCGGCCGGAGACGTCGAGATGGTCGAGCATTCGCGCGAGGGCTCCGGGCGCGTCGAGGCGGCTGGCGTTCTGCAGGCGCTCGACAGCATCCGACAGGCGGACCGTGCCATCGTCCAGATCGGGCGGCTCTCCGTCCGGCACGGGCCACAGCAACGACAGGGTTTCCGCCATGTCGCCGACATAATCGCGGCTCATCGCCAGCAAGACTGGGTCGATCCGCTCTACCGCCATCGCCCGCACCTGCGCCGGTTTGACCGCCTTGATGTCGAGCGTGCCGGTCAGCGCCGCCAGCGCCAGGCCGCGGTCGGGATCGGGAGTTTCCTTCAGATAGTCGCCGATCAGCCGCAGCTTCGCGTTGCGCGAGCGCGTGTAGACGAGATCGTCGAGCAACTGGGAGAAAGCGCGCATCTCAGCGCGCCAATGCCCGAAGGCTGCTTTGGATGCCTAGTGGAGCCGAACAGCGAGCACGGCGAGGATAGTCTGGCGGTCGGCGGGCGAATCGCTTTCGAGGGCGGCTGCCATATGCTCGAGGCTGCTGGCGGTCGCCGTGCGACAGCCCGGCATCATCGCATGATGCGCCGACCAGTCGGCAAGGCCTTCGAGCGCCGCCATGCCATGCTCGGCGGCCATGGCGCGGATCGCGTCCATGCGTGCGGCGATGTCCTTGGGCTTCAACGCCGGGATTCGCGACTGCAGCTCGGCGATGCGCTCACCCAGCTGCCCGCGGATCAGTTTGATCGAATCGCTGCCCATTGCCCGGCCTCCGTTGAAGGCAGGATGGCCGGAATTGGTTAACAGCTCGCGAATTCTGCATTACGGTCCAGGCCTCAGGGGGCAGCATGGTCGCACGGCGGATTCGGGAGCACGTCGCCAGCCACAATTGGTTTGCCGTCCTTGTCGACCTCATCATCGTCACCATTGGCGTCTTCATCGGTATTCAGGTGAGCAACTGGAACTCGGCGCGCATCGAACGCGACGAAGTGCGCGCCTATCAGGCGCAGATTATCGACGACCTGAAGGCCAACGAGGAAGAGCTCGCCGAGCGGATCCATTACTACCGCCAGGTTCGTGCCCATGCCCTGGCCGCCATGGAGGCTCTTGAAGGCTCGGCGCCGCGTGGCGAGGCATTTCTCGTGAACGCTTACCAGGCAACGCAGGTCTCGCCCATTCGAATGGAGCGATCGGCTTATGATGAAATGATCGGCAGAGGCATGGCAAAGAGCTTCGGTACCTCAGCCGTTCGCCGGCGACTGTCTTCTTATTACGCCGGTACGGACCGGCTCGAAGCTGCGTCCATCTTCAGCACAGGCTATCGTGAGCAGATTCGGCGGGAAATGAAGTTTGCAGTCCAGCGACGCCTGCGCGAACGATGCAGCGATGTCGTCGCACTTGGTTCGGATGGATCCGAAGTCGTCAAGCTTCCTGGGCGATGCAGCCTGCAACTGCCATCCACGACGATCTCGAGGGCGGCGATTGATCTCAGCGACACTCCAGAGCTGGAGCAGGAGCTTGCACGGCATATCGGCGATCTGGATGTGAAGATTGGTCGTTTTGACCGCTGGCTTCAAGTTGCGCGCGACACGAGACAAGCCCTCGAGAAAGAATGAATGTCCTGACAGATCCAAGGCGATCTGCTTGACAAAATCGCCCTTCGGCGTCATTTGGCGGCGCGTTCGAGCGGCGCAGCGACGCCGCTCTTTGATTTTCAGCTTTCAGGAATTCTCGCGATGGCCAAGCCGGCAACCGTCAAGATCAAGCTCGTCAGCACCGCCGACACCGGCTTCTTCTATGTGACCAAGAAGAACCCGCGCAACCAGACCGAGAAGATGAGCTTCCGCAAGTACGATCCCGTCGCGCGCAAACACGTCGAGTTCAAGGAAGCGAAGATCAAGTAGCGCCCTAGCGCGTTCCCGCCGGCTCCGCCTGTTGGGTCTTGCCGGCCAGCAAATCCTCGACGGTCTCCGCGAAGCGGACCACCGAAATCGGTTTTGACACATAGGCCTGCGCGCCCGCCGCACGGATGCGCTCGTCGTCGCCGACGCCGGCATAGGCGGTGACGGCCATGATCGGCACGTCGCACAGGTCATCGTCATTGCGGATCAGTTCCATCAGCTCGAGGCCGGTGACATGCGGCAGCTGGATGTCAGTGATCACGAGGTCGGGCTTGAAGGTCCGCGCGGCTTCGAGCGCCAGGCGGCTGTCGAGCACGCCCTCGGGCTGGTGCCCGTGCGCCGCGAGGAGGTCGCAGAACAGCTTGATGTTCAGCGCATTGTCCTCGACAACCAGGATCTTGGCCAACCCGTTTCCCCCGATGGAATTGCGACAAACTACGCCATGAGCGGCGAAACGCACAATGACGCTGAGGCGCTGGCGCTCGCCGCCCTCGCCGCGACCCTCACCGACGAACGGCGGGCGGAACGGTTCCTGTCGCTCACGGGGCTGTCTCCGGACGGGATTCGCGTCCGGCTGACTGATCGATCGCTACTCGCCGCCTGCATCGCCTTCCTTGAGGGCCATGAGCCGGACCTGGTTGCCGTCGCCGAGGAGGTCGGCGTCAAGCCCGAAGCCTTGCTCGGCGCCAAAGCGGAGCTCGAATGACGGGGCGCCCGCTGCTCATCACCGATTGCGACGAAGTGCTGTTGCACATGGTCGCTCATTTCCAGGACTGGCTAGGCGAGGCCCATGATATCGACTTCGCCTTCGAGACCGGCGATTTCGCCGGGGCATTGACCCACCGCGGCAGCGGCGCCCAGGTCACCGAGGATCGCGTCTGGCCGCTGCTGACCGACTTCTTCCGCGGCGAAATGCATCGCCAGACCCTCGTTCCCGGAGCCCTCGAGGCGTTGGGCCGGATCGGTGAAGTCGCCGACATCGTCATCCTCACCAACCTTGGCGACGAAGCGCATGGCTGGCGGGTCGAGCAACTGGCGGCGCACGGCATTGCTCACGAAGTCGTCTGCAACCAGGGCGGCAAGGGTGTCCCGGCGCGGGCCATCATCGACCGCCACGGCGCCAGTGCTTCAGTCTTCGTCGATGATCTTTCGGTCCATCACGCCTCGGTGGCGAAGCATTCGCCGGAGACCTGGCGGCTGCATATGGTCGCCGAGCCTCGCCTGGCGCCGGCAGTGCCGACCGCCGAACATGCCCATGCGCGGATCGACGACTGGGCGCGGGCGACACGCTGGATTCTCGACAGGCTGGAGGGCGAATGAAGACCATCCTCATCACCGGGGCGACATCCGGCTTCGGCCGGGCATCGGCGCAAAAATTTGCGGGCGGCGGCTGGCGCGTGATCGGCACCGGGCGGCGCGGCGATCGATTGCGGGCATTGGCGGAAGCCCTTGGCGAAAATTTCCTGCCGCTCGAGGTGGACATGCGCGACCGGCCGGCAGTCGAGGGATTGGCCAACCTGTCGGCGCCGTGGGGCGACATCGACCTGCTGCTCAACAATGCCGGCCTGGCGCCGCCGACGACGCCACTGCCGGACACCGACTGGGACCGCATCGAAGAGGTAATCGCCACCAATGTCGCAGGCCTCGTCGCCCTGACCCGGGCGTTGCTGCCCAAGCTGATCGAACGCCGGGGCCAGATCATCAATCTGTCGTCGGTCGCGGCGAACTACCCATACAAGGGCGGCGCCGTTTATGCCGGCACCAAGGCGTTCGTCAGGCAGTTCTCGCTCGACCTGCGCTGCGATCTCGCCGGCACTGGCGTTCGGGTCACGTCGGTCGAGCCGGGGATGGCGGAGACGGAGTTCACCGTGGTTCGGACCGGGGGTGACCAGGCGGCGTCGGACTCGCTCTATGCCGACATGGACCCGATGACCTCGGAGGACCATGCCGAGCTGTTCTGGTGGCTCGCCAACCTGCCGCCGCACCTTAACATCAACACGATCGAGTTGATGCCGGTGACGCAAAGCTGGGCCGGGTTCGCCGTTCACCGTCATCAGGGTTGACGGGGAGGGGTGAGCGGGCCAAGCGCGCCGCCATGAGCATCGAACAGCGCCTCGGCGAGCTCGGCATCGCCCTTCCCGAACCGGCCGCTCCGGTCGCCTCTTACGTCCCCGCCGTCGAAGCCAACGGCCTGCTTCATATCTCCGGCCAGATCAGCTTCGCCGAGGACGGCAGCCTGATTACCGGCCGAATCGGCGACAATCTGGACCTGGAAGCTGGCCAGGCCGCAGCGCGCCGCTGTGGCATCATGCTGCTGGCCCAGATGAAGGCGGCATTGGGCTCGCTTGACCGCGTTGAGCGGGTCGTGAAGCTCGGCGTCTTCGTCAATTCCAGCGGCGACTTCACCGACCAGCCCAAGGTCGCCAATGGTGCGTCCGAGCTGATGCAACAGGTGTTTGGGGAAGCCGGCCGCCACGCCCGCTCCGCCGTCGGCGTGCCGGCGCTGCCGCTCGGAGTCGCTGTCGAGGTCGATGCGATCGTCGCGGTCCGTTCCTGACCCCCTCGATCCCGGGCCAAAGGGGTTCGCGCATCGCGGGGTGCATCGCGGTTCGGACTTCCCCGAGAACAGCCTGATCGCCTTCGCCGCGGCGCTGGAAGCGGGCGCCGGCATCGAATGCGACCTGCGGCTGACCATGGACGATCAAATCGTCGTCTTCCACGACGCCGACACCAAGAGAATCTGCGGCAGCACGATGCGCATCGGGCAAAGCCGTCTGGCCGACCTCGGCCGGCTGAAGGTCGGCGACGGGCCGATCCCGACGCTCGAAAGCCTGCTGGTGCTGGTCAGGGCACAAGTCCCCTTGTTGCTGGAAGTGAAGGTCGAAAATGACATCTGGCGATGGACGCCGGCGTTGAAGCGCGTGCTTGGCGATTATGGCGGGCCCTTCGGCGTCATGAGCTTCGACGCGCGCATCCCGTGCCTGCTGAAAACCAACCTGCCGGCAATGCGCCGCGGCCTGGTAGTCAAGGACCGGCTGAGCGGGTGGAAGCGCTTCTGGGCGATGCGGCTGGCGGATCCGCAGTTCATCGCCGTCGAGACGGCGGCGCTCGGAAAGCCCTGGGTAGCGAAAGCGCGACGGCGAATGCCGGTCTACACGTGGACAGTTCGCAACCCTGACCTGCGGCGGCAAGCGGAGGTTCACGCCGACGCATCTATTTGGGAAGATGATGGCCGACCGTGAAACCCAGGTCATAGCGCGGATCGCGCCGGGCGTTGCCACACTCGACGCCGGACAATGGGACAGGCTGGCCGGCGAGGCCGATCCCTTCCTCAGCCACGCCTTCCTAACCGCGCTGGAGGAATCGGGCAGCGTGGGCGAAGGCACCGGCTGGACACCGGCGCCGATCATTGTCGAGGGGGATGGCGGGATCGCCTCCGCCGCACCGGCCTATCTCAAGTCGCACAGCCAGGGCGAATATGTCTTCGACCATGGCTGGGCCGAGGCCTACGAACATGCCGGCGGGCGTTACTATCCAAAGCTGCAGGTCGCCGTGCCCTTTACGCCGGTGCCGGGCCGGCGGTTGCTCGGAACTTCGCGGCAGGCGCTGGTGGCGGCGATCGAAGCGGTGGTGACGCAGCATGGCCTGTCCTCGGCCCATGCGAACTTCATCGACGAATCTGAGCTCGCCGACTTCACGAGCCGCGGCTGGCTGGTCCGCAGCGGCATCCAGTTCCACTGGCTGAACCGCGGCTATGCCAGCTTCGACGACTATCTTGGCTGCCTAGCCAGCCGCAAGCGCAAGCAGATCCGCAAGGAACGTGCGGCTGCTGCGGCGGGGCTGGAAGTCAGGGCTCTCCGTGGCGCTGATATCGGCAGGGCCGAATGGGACGCCTTCTGGGCCTTCTACCAGCACACCGGCGGCCGCAAATGGGGCCGGCCCTATCTGACCCGCGCCTTCTTCGATCTGTTGGGCGATGGGCTGGGCGAGCAATGCCTGCTGTTCATGGCCTATCGCCAGGGCCGGCCAATCGGCGGCGCGCTGAACCTGGTCGGCGGCGGGACAATCTACGGGCGTTATTGGGGCGCGATCGAGGAGGTGCCGTTCCTCCATTTCGAGCTCAGCTATTATCGCGCGATCGAATGGGCGATCGACCACGGCCTCGCCTGCGTCCAGGCCGGCGCCCAGGGCGAGCACAAGCTGGCGCGCGGCTATGAGCCGGTGCTGACCCGCTCGGCGCATTTCCTGCCCGACCCGAATTTCCGCCGCGCCGTCGCCAATTTCCTTGCCCGCGAGGACGAGATGATCGCCGCCGAGATCGGCTGGTGCTCCGAAGCCTTGCCCTACCGCTCCTCGGCGTTCGAATAGAGCGCGGTGCTGCGGCCGCCCGCGTCCGCCTTGCCCCGGTACATTCCGGCCGTGTTGAACGAATAGACCATGTCGCCCTTCGGCGTGACGAGGATGACGCCGCCGTCGCCGCCTAGGGACTTGACCTCGGCCATGACCTCGTCGGCCGCCTGCTGCGGGGCCGTTCCGTCGAGCCGCATTCGCGCGCAGATCTCATGGGCGACTCCGACGCGGATGAAATATTCGCCCCAGCCGGTGCCCGACACAGCGCAGCCGCGGTCGTCTGCATACGTGCCCGCACCGATGATCGGGCTGTCGCCGATCCGGCCCCAGCGCTTGCCGGTCATGCCGCCGGTCGAGGTCGCCGCGGCGACATGGCCGCTGCTGTCGAGAGCGACGGCGCCGACCGTGCCGAATTTATATTCGATATCGAGCGCGCTGACCTTCTTGCTTTTGAACTCGTCGAGCTGGCGCCGGCGCTCCGGGGTTTCGAAATAGTCGCGCTCGACCTGCGCCAAGCCCTGCTGCCGGGAGAATTCGTCGGCGCCTTCACGGCTGAGGAACACATGCTCGCTCTTTTCCATGACCGCGCGGGCGAGGCCGATCGGGTTTTTCGTCCGTGTGACTCCGGTGACCGCGCCGGCGGCCCGGGTGCGGCCGTCCATGATCGAGGCATCGAGCTCGATATGGCCGTTGTAAGTGAAGACCGAGCCGCGCCCGGCGTTGAAGTTGGGATCGTCTTCCAGGATCTTGACCGAGGCTTCGACCGCATCCAGCGCACTGCCCCCCGCCCCGAGAATGTCCGACCCGGCGGCAAGCGCCTTGTCGAGCGCGGCCCGGATGGCGGCCTCCCGCTCCGGGGTGATGTGTGCTTTTTCGATCGTGCCGGCGCCGCCGTGAACGACCAGCTTCCACTCGGCTTTTGCTTGCGGGGCACTCGACATCAACATTGCTCCCAGGATTATCAGGAAACGCATGGGACATTCTCCTTGGCGCGCCCCTAGCGGCTGCGGACGCGCGATTCCAGTTGACGGTTGCCGTCGCATGATATTAAAGTGATATCACTTAAACGGGGAGTTGGTCACATGTCCGATTCGAAAACCATTGCGCTGACGGCCAGCCGGGAACGTCCGGCCTCGACGTCCAGCGGCTATCTGATGCTGCTCCTGCTGCTGGTCGCGATCATCGTCCAGGTCTGGGGGATCGTCGGCCTCGCGCGCGACAATGACGCGATGGCCCACATCCTCGGCGCCGTCGTCGCGCCGTTCGCGATCCTGTTCATTGCCTGCGGCTTCTACATGCTGCAGCCGAACCAGGCGGCGGCGATCACCCTGTTCGGCGATTATCGCGGCACCGACCGCACCACCGGCCTGCGCTGGGTCTTGCCGTGGATGATCCGCAAGAAGGTGTCGGTACGCGCCAACAACTTCATTTCCGAAAAGATCAAGGTCAACGACAACCGCGGCAACCCGATCGAAATGGCGGCGCAGATCGTCTGGCGCGTGGTCGACACCGCCCAGGCTTTGTTCGATGTCGACGATTACAAGCAGTTCGTCCGCGTCCAGGTCGAAGCGGCGATCCGCACCATCGGCTCGCGCTACCCTTATGACGATTTCGAGCATCATGACGTGACCCTGCGCGGCCATCTCGATGAAGTCGGCGCCGAGCTTCGCAAGGAGATCATCGAGCGGCTCGCGGTCGCCGGGATCACCGTCGACGAATGCGGCTTCACCCACATGGCTTATGCGCAGGAGATCGCCCAGGCGATGCTCCGCCGTCAGCAGGCCCAGGCGGTCGTCGCTGCGCGCCAGACTTTGGTCGCCGGCGCGGTGGGCATGGTCGAGATGGCCCTGGAGATGCTGTCGGAAAAGAACGTCGTCGAGCTCGATGACGAGCGCCGGGCGGCGATGGTGTCAAACCTGATGGTCGTCCTGTGCGGCGAGCGCGACACACAGCCCGTCGTCAACGCCGGCACCCTGTACCAGTAAGGCGTAGTGTGGGCGGCGAGCGCAAGGCCTATCCCCTGCGGGTCGATCCCGCCCTTTGGGCGGCGGTCGAGCGCTGCGCCGCCGCCGACCTCCGCAGCGTCAATGCCCAGGTCGAATTCCTGCTCCGCGAAGCCCTCAAAGCGCGCGGCGTGACAGTGGAGGCACCGATGCCGGTCAGGCGCGGGCGCCCCCCGAAAGGAGAATGAGATGGCCGAATGGTTCGAATCAAAGCGCTACGGTCTCGGCGCCGGACTGCCCATCGCCTGGCAAGGCTGGGTGCTGACGCTCGGCTATGTAGGCACCGTCAGCGGTTCAGCATTCCTCCTCGCCGAGCGCAGCCCCTGGGCGTTCGGCTCGATTGTCTTGACCGCCACGGCGGTTTTCCTGGTGATCGCCGCGCGCACGACGCGAGGCGGCTGGCGCTGGCGTTGGGGAGGAGATGAGTAAATGATCGTGGAACTGATGGTGACCGTCGCAATGACCGCCGCACCCGTTGAAAAGCCGTTGACCGCTCGGGGACCTCAGGGCGACCTGGCCGGGACGCTCGTCGATGCCGGCAAGGCAACCCCGGTTGTGCTGATCATTCCCGGCTCCGGCCCGACCGACCGGAATGGCAATAATCCGCTGGGTGTGACCGCCGCCCCCTACCGGCTGCTGGCCGAGGGCCTCGCCGGGCGCGGAATCAGCAGCGTCCGGATCGACAAGCGCGGCATGTTCGGCAGCAAGGCTGCGATCCCCGACGCCAACAAGGTGACGATCGCCGATTATGCGACAGACGCCCACGCCTGGGTTCAAAGCGCCCGGGCGGCGACCGGCGCCCGGTGCGTCTGGCTGCTCGGCCACAGCGAGGGCGGGCTGATTGCCCTCGCCGCCGGCCAGAAACCAAAAGGGATCTGCGGCGTCATCACCGTCTCCGGCGTGGGCCGGAAGCTGGGCGCCGTGATGCGCGACCAGCTCAATGCCAATCCGGCCAATGCCCCGATCCTGCCGGCGGCCATGGCGGCGCTGGAAGGACTGCCCGACGACTGGATCGCCGACCACCCCGCGGTCGGCGACGAGGTCACCGTCACCACGGAGTACCCCGACACGAACCCGTTCCTGACCTTCTCCGTCGACGCGGACGCCCGGCGGGCGGTGGCCACTGCGTTCCTCGACGTGGCCTCGCCCGACAACGAACCGGTGCTGGCGGAGCTGCTGGAGCTGCGGCACGAGCAG
>Ga0209974_10000654_pt1 | contig 11736 bp, 10 predicted proteins | sample InoplaM3SPM_FD_187592 | JGI IMG/M metagenome (GOLD analysis project Ga0209974, IMG submission 187592) | Arabidopsis thaliana rhizosphere microbial communities from the Joint Genome Institute, USA, that affect carbon cycling - Inoculated... | ecosystem: Host-associated > Plants > Roots >...
CTCGGATGCGCACGTGCTGGAGCACATCGGCACCGGCTGGACCTGGTTCCCGGGCGCGAGCGTCGAGGACTACCGCACGGCGATCTCCGAGCGCACCACCGAGGCCGAGGGCGAGTACTGGACGCATTGGCACAACGTGAGCGTCTACGGCCGGCAGCTGGTCGCCAAGGCCCGGCACGTCCGGCATACTCTTCGTCCCACAGGAGAGTGGCGATGACCGAGTCGATCGCTCCGCCGGCGCCGCCCGCCGCGGCAGGTGCGCCGACCCCCGCCGCCCCATCGATCGCCGAGCGCGCTCCGCTGAAGATCGGGATCGTCAGCCCGTACGGGTATCCACACCCCGGCGGAGTCAACGAGCACGTTCGCCACGCCTACGAGGCGATGCGGCGGATGGGCCACGACGTCTGGATCATCACCAGCAAGTACGGCAAGGAGCGCGAGGACGAGGGCCGGGTCATCCGGCTCGGGACCGGCTACGCCTTCCCGGCCAACGGCAGCATGGGCCGCGTCACGCTCGGCTGGCGCTTCAAGCAGCAGGCCCGTGACCTGCTCGCCGAGCATCGGTTCGACATCCTGCACTTCCACGAGCCGTTCGTGCCGTTCCTGTCACCGACCGTCCTGGATCGATCGGACACCATCAACATCGCGACCTTCCACGCCTTCGGCGGCTTCTCGCCGTCGTACTGGGTCGGGAAGTGGTTCGCCGGCCGCCTGAACGACAAGCTGCACGGCCGCATCGCGGTCAGCGGGGCGGCGCGCCACTTCATCAGCCGCTACTTCCCCGGCGACTACCGGATCATCCCCAACGGGGTCGACCTTGACCGATTCGCCGACGCCGAGCCGTTCGAGGAGCTGCGCGACGGCACCATCAACATCCTCTTCGTCGGCCGCTTCGAGGAGCGCAAGGGGCTGATCCACCTGCTGCGGGCCTATCACCGCCTGCGCAAGCGGCACGTCGACGCGCGGCTGCTGATCATCGGCTCGGGGCCGAGGCAGCGCGAGTACCGGCGCTTCATCGGGCTGCGCCAGATTCGCGACGTCGAGTTCCTGGGGCGGGTGTCCGATGACGCGAAGGCGCGCTACTTCGCCAGCGCCGACATCTTCTGCGCCCCTGCCACCGGCCAGGAGAGCTTTGGGATCGTCCTGCTCGAGGCGATGGCCGCCGGCGTGCCGATCGTGGCCTCGGACATCCACGGCTACAAGAACGTGGTCCAGCGCGGCGTCCAGGGGCTGCTGGTCGAGCCGCGCAACCATCGGGCGCTGGCCGCTGCCCTCTACCGCCTCTCGAGCGACGCGGACCTGCGCCATCGGATGGGCGAGGAGGGGCGCGCCAAGGCGCCCGAGTACTCCTGGGACCGGGTGACCGAGCAGATCGTGGACTTCTACCGTGAGATTCAGGACGGGGTCAGCGTCCCGCGTTAGGAGTCGCCGCCGAAGTGGGTGAATCCCGCGAAACGCCCGACTGAGATCACCGTGCCGTCGTCGCCCAGCATTTCTGCCTTGCGTCGCAGCTGGTCGAGCGCACGTTCGCTCGGTCGGCCGTAGCACTCGATGGCGGTGAGAGTGAGGAGATGCGCCAGCTTCCGGAACTCTTCGCCGCCGATGTCGAGGTGGAGCTCGAGAGATGCCGAGTCGGGGTGGACGGCCACGACCGTCATCCGCATCGCGACCTCGTCGATGTGGAAGCCGTAGACCAGCAGGCGGGGCTCCTGGGCGTCGATGAGGTCGACGAGCCGTCGGACCCCAGCTTTGAGCTCGTCAAGCGAACCCCCGCGGATCCTGGAATGATCGATGTAGACGATCGGTTCGGACGTGCTGGGGGCTGCTCGCAGGCCGGCCACGCGTCAGTATCGCACCCGAGTTCGCGCTAGAGCGGCTTACGGTAGACCCTGTCGGTGCGGGCGACCTTGAAGCCGCTCACCTCGTAGACCCCCAGTGCCCCGTGCGGGTTCTCCGCGTCCACGCCGAGCCCTGCGCTCGTCATCCCCGCGTCCCGCAGGACGCGCAGGCTCTCGGCGACGAGCGCCCGCGCGATCCCCTGCCGTCGCCAGGCGCGGCGCACGCCGACCGAGTTGACCCAGCCGCGCTTCAGCCCCAGCTCGGCATTCGCCTCGTGGTCGATCCGGTTCAGCACCTGGCCCACGATCTCGTCGCCCTGCCACGCAACGACCCAGAGGCTCATGTCGCGCCGCGGATCGGTCCGCTTCCGCTCGAAGCTCGCCTCTGAATCGTCGACCGATCCCCAGTGGTCGCGGAAGACCTCGATCTCGACCTGCCAGATGGCGCGCAGGTGCTCTTCGAGTGCAGGGCGCAGCTCGATCCCAGCGGGGAGTGGCAGCGACGGGATGTCGTCCAGGTTGGGACGCTCCATCTCGTAGTCGTAGCGAACGATCTTGTACCCGTGCCCCTCGAGAAGGGCCAGGCGGCCGGCCTCGGCCTCGCCAGCCCAGCTCTCCAGGCGCTTCTCGACATCCGGATGCGTGGCGGCGACCCTTCGCTGGCGCTCTTCCATCCAGCGCAGGAGCGCGGTCCCGAGCCCGCGCCGGCGCCAATCCGGATGCACCTCGCCCCAGATCGAATAGTTGCGGCCACCATCGTTGTCCTGCTCCCAGCCGCCCTCGGTATAGGCGACGACCTTCCCGTCGACCTCGGCGAAGAGGAGGTCGGCCGCCAGGTCCAGGTTCGATGGGTGGTCGAGCCAGCTGGCGATCTGGGCCTGGGCGAGCCGGTGCTGGATGCCGTTCGCCTTCATGGCTGCGTTGACGAGCTCCGCGATGGTGGCGTCGTCGGCCGGGCGCTGGATGCCACGGAACCGCAGACCTGGAATGGCCGGGGCGTCGGCGAGCGTGATGGTCATCGGTGGATCTCCATCGGCTTGTGGTAGGCGCTCGAGCGCAGGTGAACCTCGAAGCCGGCCCGCTCGTAGATGCCCAGCGCCCCCGTCGGGTTATCAGCGTCGACGCCCAGCAAGGCGCTCGTCATGCCGCGTTCCCGCAGCAGGCCGAGGCTGCGACCGACCAGCGCGGCCGCCAGCCCCCGGCGGCGCCAGGGACGGCGGACAAAGACACTGTCGAGGATCCCCCGCTGCCGATCCAGCGCCTCGTTCTCCTCGGCGTCGATCGCGTTGATGACCCCGCCCGCGATCTCGTCGCCGTCCCAGGCGATGACGAACAGCGTCGGGTCGAAGATCGGCTCGTTGCGCCAGACCTGGTAGCTCGCCTCGGACGTGTCGAAGCCACCCCAGTGATCCATGAACGCCTCGCTGTCGGCCGCGAAGAGGCGCCGATAGCCCGCGTCGTCCGACACGGACCGGAGCTCCATCCCCGCCGGGAGTGGAGGGATCTCGATGTCGTCGAGGGTCGGCCGCACCATGTCGAAGAAGTAGCGCACCGGCTCGTAGCCGGCGCCGCGGATGAGGGCCACGGTGCCGACCCGGCGCTCCGGGGCAAAGGCTCCGAAGACGCGCGGGAGGTCGTCGGGATGCCCCGCCGCGATCTCGAGCAGCCGGGCCTCGTTGTGGGCGAGGATCGCTGATCCGAGCCCCTGCCGCCGCCATGCCGGGTCGACGTGGCCGCGGGTCCGATACTCCCGCTTCCCCTCCGACATCTCGACCCAGTCGACCCACCCGTAACCCACTACCTGCCCGCCGACAGTGGCCACCACGAGGTCGCGGGCCGGGTCGTAGTTGTCGCGCCGGCTCAACAGCCAGTTTCCGAGCCCCGCCTCGCTTGACCGCTCGTCGATGCCGTCCGCCACGTTGGCGGCGTTGGCGATCCGCACGAACTCGGCGAGGTCGGATGCGCGATGCGGTCGCAGGTCCAGCGCGACGCGGGTGCTCATCAGGCGACCTCCATCGGCTTCCGGTATGCGGCCGAACGGCGATGGACGGCGAAGCCGGCGCGCTCGTAGAGGGCCAACGCCCCGGAAGGGTTGTCGCTGTCCACACCGAGCATCGCCTCGCTCATGCCCGCCTCGCGCAGCCGCACGAGCGAACGCGCTACCAGGGCTGCGCCAAGGCCGCGGCGACGCCACGCGCGCCGCGTGAAGACGCTGTCGAGCCATCCACGACGCCGTCCGAAGGCCTCGTTGTCGTCGGCGTAGATGGTGTTCAGCACGGCCCCCGCGATCTCGTCGCCATCCCAGGCGACAATCCAGAGGTCCGAGTTCCAATTCGGGCGGACGAGCCAGGCCTCGAACGCCGCATCGGAGGAGTCGAAGCCACCCCAGTGGTCCTCGAACGCCTCGACATCGGCGTCCCAGAGCTGCTTCTTGCTCGCGCGATCCTTCCCGGCCGGCCGGACCTCGAGCCCGTCAGGCATCGGCGGAACCACGATCGCATCCAGGGTCGGCCGCAGCATCTCGAAGAAGTAGCGCGCCGTCGCGTAGCCGGCAGCTGCCATCAGCCGGCCCTTCGCGACATTCAGGTCGGATGCCCACGTGCCGAACGAGAGCGGCCGGGTGGACGCGGTCGCCGCGGGATGAGCACGGGCATGTGCCTCCTGCCAGGCCAGCAGACGACGACCGATGCCGCGGCCCTGCCAGTCGGGATGCACGTAGCCACCCAGCCTGAACTCACGCAGGCCGTCGGTGGTGTCGACCCAGTCGACCCAGGCATAGCCGACCAGCACGCCGTCAACCTCGGCCAGCACCACATCGGTGCCCGGATCGAAGCCGGCCATCGGGTATCCCAGCCAGTTCTCGAGGTCGGCAACGGTCGTGATCTCGTCCATGCCATTGGCGGCGTAGACCGCGTTCGCGATCGGCACCATCTCGGCGGCGGGTCCGGTGCCGCCGGTGTGCTGGCGCAGGATGAGGCCGGGAATCTCAACGGTCATGGCTAGCCAACTCGCTTCAGTTTGCCGGTGCGCTTGGCGTAGCGCTCGGCACGGCCGAACGCCCAGAGGCCGAGGGGGATGAAGACGATCCCCATCAGCAGCAGCGGCCACACATCGCCGAACAGCTCGGCGATACCGACGCCGTCGATCAGCCCCGCGCGGACGCCGTGCAGCACGTAGGTCGCCGGGCTGAAATTCGACAGGAACTGCATCCAGCCGGGCAGGATGTCGACGCTGTAGTAGACGCCGCTGATGAGGAGCAGCACAGACTGCAGGACGAAGGTCATCTGCGCCCCGCGCTCGACGTACATCAGCGGCAGGATGGCGGTCATGATCCCGATCCCGATGAACGAGACCGAGCCGAGCACCATGAAGACCGCGGCGGTCGCGAAGTTGGCACGCGCCAGGTCCAGCTCGAAGAAGAGCGCCAGCACGATCAGCACCACGACCGTGTGCACGAAGCCGAACGCCACCGCATAGACGGTCGAGCCCAGCATCTGGGCATAGCGACGCACGGGGGCCATGAAGGTGTACTCCAAGGTCCCTTCCCAGCGCTCCCAGCTGACGGTCTCGGCGATGAAGCTGAAGACAACCGACAGGTAGTTCCAGAAGACCGCACCGATGACGAGGGTCAGCAGCAGCCGGTCGTCCCCCTGTCCGGCACCGATGAGCGACACGGCCAGGGCGCCCGCGACGGCGTAGACCAGGAAGGCGACTTCCCAGCCCCAGTAGCGCTTGGTCAGGTTGAAATTTCGCTCGACGAAGGCGAACGACGCCTTCAGCTCGCGGGTCATGAGTGCCATGTCGTGGGCTCCGATGATCGGGTGGAGAGGACCGGCCAGGCCCCTATCGGGACCGGACCGGTCGCCAACGTGCCGGATCGGCGGCCAGGCGCGTGCCAACGCGCACGAGCTGCCGACCGACCCAGCGCCGCACAGGGCGGCGAGACGGCAGGCCTCGGCCGGCGTGCAGCTCGCGTCGCATGCGGGCGACACGATCGGCATGCACCGATCGAAGGGCCGTCTGGTCGTGCAGGATCAACATCGTTCATCACCTCCTTTCATCACTCGTCGTCGTCTTCGTTCTCGTTCTCGTTGATGTCGTCGTCCAGGGAGCGGCCGGTGTAGGTCATGAAGACGCTCTCCATGGTCGGCTCCTGCCCGTGCTCCGCGGCCACCTTGGCTCGCAGCGCCTCGGGCGTGTCCTCGACCACGATCCGTCCGTCATTGATGATCCCGATCCGGTCGCAGAGCCGATCCGCCTCGGCCAGGTCGTGCGTCGTGAGCACGATCGTGGCGTCATGCGTGTCCCGCAGCTCCTCGATGAAGGTCTGGACGTCCAGCTTCGACCGCGGGTCGAGGCCGGTCGTCGGCTCGTCGAGGAGCAGCAGCGTCGGGCTCGTCAGCAGCGCCCGCGCGATCGCGACCTTCTGCTGCATCCCCCGGCTCATCTGCTCCAGCGGCCTTCCGAGCCGCTTCTCGCCGATCCCCAGCCTGGCCAGGATCGAGATCGCCTCGGCCCGCGCGGCCTTCGGCTCCATGCCGTACAGCCGCGCGGCGTAGGCCAGGTTCTCGAACGGGCTCAGCTTCTTGAAGAAGGCGGCGTCCACGCTCACCCGGTTGATGACCCGCTTGACCGCCATCTCGTCGCGCTCGATGTCGTGGCCGAACACCTCGACCCGTCCGGTGTCCAGGGTGAGCAGCGTGCTCACCAGCCGGATCAGGGTCGACTTGCCGCTTCCGTTCGCGCCCAGCACGCCGTAGATCTCTCCGCGGCGGATCCGGATCGTGACGTCGTTCACGGCCATCACGCGCTTGCGCTTGCGCCGGCTCCCGACCACGAACACCTTCGTGACGTGCTCGACCAGCAGGGCCGGAACGCCGTCGTCCGAGAGGACGCGGTGCGTGCGGGAGGGCGCCGGCGCTGCCGGACGCATCGGCTCCGTCTTCGGTTGTTCCAGCAGGGTGGTCATCTCGGGTTCCTCTGGGTGATCGGTCATCACTCGCTCGGGTGTCTTGGAAGGCCGATGAAATGAAGAGAGCCGCGGGTCCCTTTCGGTCCGCGGCTCTTGCTCCTCGCCGGTGGGCGAGCATCAAAAAACCGTGGACCCTGTCTGGCCCACGGCTCGTGGCTTGTGCTTGGCGGCCCTGCCGCCTGGCATTCAGCTCGAGGGGGGCGCAGATCTCCCGCCGTCGGCGCCGTTGATAGGCGTCGTGAGGCGCTCGAATCGGGCGCTGTGCGAGAGGCTCATGGCTAACTACGTTTCCTCGTTGAGGTTTCGCCGGGCGGCACCACACAGCGGTGAGGCAAGGTCGGGGCCGCCGGCGGAGGATACGACCCGCGCTCCGCCGGTGTCAACCCCGATTCCGCAACGTGCCCGCGACGGTGCCGAGCGTCCCGACAGGACAGGCGATTCGGCACTCCTCGAGCCCCGGTCGACCCTGGTCTGATACGGTTGCCAGCGTCACAGGAGGATGGGGAAACGCGATGAAATACAACCGGGGGCTTCTCTTCTGGGGCCTCGCGCTGATCACCGGCGGCGCCGTCGCGCTCGCCGCGCAGCAGGGCTACCTCGACCGGGATTGGCTGGCCGGCGCCTGGCGCCTGTGGCCGCTGATCCTCATTGCCATCGGCCTCTCGATCCTGGCGGCCAGGACGCCGTTCGCGATCGTCGGCACGATCCTGGCGGCGCTGGTGGTGGGCGCGGCCGGTGGCGCGGTCGTCGCGGTCGGCCCCTGGGTGGCGGCCTGCGGCGGCTCGCAACCGACCAATCTCACCACCGAGGAGGGCACGTTCGGAGAGGCAGCCGAGGTGTCACTCGACTTCAACTGCGGCAGCCTGGAGGTGGCCACGACCGACAGCGACGGGTGGAGCGTCGCGAGTGGACGGCAGGGTGGGGACCCGGCGAGGGTCACGGCGGACCGAAGCCGGCTCCACGTGGAGTCGAGCGAGCACGAGGGATGGTGGACCGCCGGACGCCAGCACTGGATCGTGGGCCTGCCCGCCGGGACGACCTACCAGCTCGAGGTCACGCCGAACGCCGCCGACGCGACCATTGACCTCGGTGGCGGCACCTTCACCTCGGTCTCACTGAATCCGAACGCCAGCTCGGTGAGACTCATCCTCTCTGACGCGCAGGTCGACAACCTCGACCTGTCGCTGAACGCCGGCTCCGCGGTGGTCCTCATCGGCGCCGGGACCTCAATGGACGCGAGCGTGAGCGTGAACGCCGGCTCGATCGAGGTCTGCACTGCGGACGGGGTTGCGCTGTCCGTGACCACCGACGCGAACATCACGTTCTCGCACAACCTCGACGAGTCGGGGCTCACCCGGACGGGCGACACGTGGTCGACCGCTGGCTATGCGGATGCGGACGAGCAGGTGCACATCGACCTCGATGGGAACGCCGCGAGCTTCGCCCTCAACCCCGAAGGAGGCTGCTCATGAACAACCGCCGCCTCTACCGATCCGAGACCGAATCCGTCCTCGGCGGCGTGGCGGGTGGCGTTTCGGAGTACCTCGATGTCGACCCGGCCATCGTGCGCGTGGTGTGGGCGCTCCTGGCCCTCCTCACCGGCGGGATCTTCTTCGTCCTGTACATCGTGATGTGGATCGTGGTGCCGTATGGACCGGCGAGCGGCGAGGTCGCCGCGGTCGATTCCGCAGCGCCGGACGGCGCATCCGCGACCTGGAATGCGCAGCCGCCCCGCCGCGCGCGGCGCAGCTCAGGGGGCGGGTCGTGGATCTTCGGGCTGGTCCTGATCGGGCTCGGGCTGTACTTCCTCGCGCGGGAGTACTTCCCCGATGTCCACGTTGACCGGCTCTGGCCGCTGGGGCTCATCCTGATCGGGCTGGTGCTCCTGGTCGGCGCCATCAGGCGGCGCCCAGCCTGACGCTGCCGGGTCCGCGGCCGGGTCCGTGGCCGGTTCCGCTGCCGGCGGGCTCGCGACCCTTCTCCGCGCTGCCACCAGGTCGCGCCCGAAGAGGGCGAACGCGGCGGCGCCGAGCGAGACGAACGTTCCGACCGCAAGCTGCAGGCTGCTGGCGCTGAGGAGCTGCCCGCGGTCGCCCTGCGGCGGGTCGGGGAACTTGAAGGCGTAGTTCCAGGGCGCGAGCGCCCGGGCCGCGTTGATGTACCAGTCCGGCATGGCGAGCGCCGAGCCGAGGGGGAAGACCAGCAGCCCGGCCACCACCGCGGCGACCAGGAAGGCGATCGCCAGGGACCGGTACGACCACGAGCGCAGCCCCTCGTCGACCACGTAGGCCACCGCGATCATCGCGATCAGGACGGCGGTGAAGTAGTGGTAGTGGAAGGTGGCTCGCTCGATCCTGGTCCAGGGCAGGTATTGGAAGGCGAAGGCCGCCACCACCAGGACGAGCGCCAGCGAGCGGTGTCGCCACGCCTGCACGGCGCAGAAGAGGATTGCCGGGATGCCAGCCCAGAATAGGATCGGGTTGCCGCCGTTGTAGATCACGGCCAGCTGGCGGTTGTCGTACGAGTGGCTGTAGAACCAGACCGGCTTCAGGTCGAGCGGCCAGCTCCACCAGGGCGAGGCGGCGGGATGCCCCGCCTGCAGGCCGAAGTGGTAGCCGAACATCTGCGACTGCATCTCGTCGAGCGACCAGGCGTAGCCGGGACCCAGGTGCTGGGTCGCGATGCCATGTCCGAGCTGGAGATACGGGATGTACGCCACGAAATAGATCAGCAGCGGCAGGACCAGGAGGCAGGCACCGACCCACGGCCAGGCAAAGCCGCCCATCTCGCCGGGGATGTACCAGCGGCGGTCGCTGCCCGGGTCGCGCCACGAGCGGATGGCCCGCGCGAGGAGCAGCAGCCCGGCGACGGCCAGCATGATCCAGGCGGGCCAGGCCGCCTGCGCTCCACGCGCAAGGAACGCGAAGATGAACTCCACGGCACTGCGCGGCTCGCGGCCCTCCACCTGGGAGTAGGCGATCGCGAATGCCAGGCCGATGCCGCCCCCCACCACCCCGATCGGCGGCAGGGCGAGGATGTCCATCGGCGTGAGCTGGAGCGGTCTCCGCCAGACGAGCAGCAGCGCCAGGGCCAGCGCCAGGATGCAGACGACCAGGAACGGCCAGGGCGCGCCGAAGCCGGCCACGACGGTGATGAAGGCGATCCCGGCCACCAGCGCGAAGCGGCCGAACTGAGACCTGGCAAGGACGAGCACCCACAGGCCGATGAGGGCGTACCAGCCCACCCATTTGCTGGCCGCCGCGAGGCCGATCAGGACGCCGACCAGCGGCAGCACCCACCACGCGCTGCGGGCCCATCGCCCCGACCAGATCTGCCAGAAGAAGGCGTAGGCGGCCACGATGAAGGTCGCCACGAAGATGTCGTTCATCGAGATGCGGCTCATCACGTAGCTCATCCCGTCGAATGCGACGAAGAGCGCGGCCAGGACCGCGATCCGGCGACGCGGGAAGAGGGTCGCGGCGAACAGGAAGATGATTCCGACCAGGGCCGCCCCGAAGACGACCCCGGCGATACGCCAGGCGAAGGCGTTCGAGCCCGCGTCGATCGAGACCAGCTGGTCGCCCCTCTCCGTGGAGACGAGGAGCAGGCCGTGATCGTCGTCCTGGGACTCGTCCGAGATGTCGAAGGCCATCGCCAGCGGCTCGCCGGGGAGGACGGTGGTGTCGAAGGCGGCGAAGCCGGCGCTCTGCGTCCCGCCGTTGCCGAGTGGCTGCACCGCCCACACCGCGGGCTTGTCCCGCCGCACGTCGGTCCCGGCCACGTACACGATGTTGGCCACCTGCTGCCAGGCGATCGCCACCGCCGGGCCGGGGAGCGGGACGGTATCGATCAGGCTGACGTTCTCATCGAAGACGCTCAGGCCGCCCTCGACCGGCCCATGCTCGTCGTCGGCGGGGAGTGGGCCAATCGGGACCCAGATCTGGAGGTTCTTGCCGCGGCCCTGCACCAGGATCGGGCCGGCCGGCGCCGAATCCAGCTCGACCGAGCCGTTCGCGGCGACATCCGTCGCGACCTTGAGCGTGGCACCGTCGAGCACCACCAGGCTCGAGCCGGACTTGTCGACGGCAAGCACCTTGGGCCCGCTCTGGGTATCGGCGGCCCCTGCCGCGAGATAGGCGATCCCGCTCGCCACCAGCTCGGAGCTCGCCAGCTCGATCCCGGTGGTCCGCTCCACCTCGACGATCCCGTTCGGCCCCCGGAAGAGGATCACCGTCTGCCCGTCGGGGGCCAGGATCTCGTCCACGCCCGCCAGGCCGGTATCGATCTGCGCCACGCCGGGCGGCGGCCCGCGTTCACCGATCTGGCCGAGGAAGGCGGTCAGGTCATAGGCCGATACCGACCCGCTCCCGGCCAGCCCGACCAGCAGCCGATCGCCATCCTCGTCGTAGGCCAGGCTGCTGACATCCCCCAGCGCGTCCCACGAAGCGACCTCCTCCCCGGTCAGCACCTCCCGCGCGGTGATCTCGGCGCCACCGGATGAGGTGAAGACGATCGAGTTCGGCCGCGTGTGGGCGGTGCGCTGCGGCGCGACGGCGATGGCGGTGGCTGGCGCATCGAGATCGGTCCCGCCGACGACCTTGTTCGGGTCGGCCACGACGATCCCGGCGGCGATCAGGTACTTCGCCAGCGGGGGGTGGGTCCACTCGTACGTGTCGCGGGTCCAGCCCTCCTACCAGTCGGCCAGCCACTCGGTCGCCGTGCGCGCGTGGTAGACCTCGTCGAAGTGCGTGTGGCGCGGGATCTCGAGGCGCCACAGGCGGAAGACGAACGCGGCGACAACCAGCGTGGCCAGCAGGAGCAGGTCCAGCCGATCCAGGCGTCGTGGCGGCTCCGCGCGGTACGTCGGGTCGCGACGCAGCCAGCCCGGGATGCGCGAGCGACGCGGCGCCGGCGCGCCCTCGAGCG
>Ga0209974_10000655_pt1 | contig 11730 bp, 10 predicted proteins | sample InoplaM3SPM_FD_187592 | JGI IMG/M metagenome (GOLD analysis project Ga0209974, IMG submission 187592) | Arabidopsis thaliana rhizosphere microbial communities from the Joint Genome Institute, USA, that affect carbon cycling - Inoculated... | ecosystem: Host-associated > Plants > Roots >...
GGTTTTGATTAACCATCCGAGAAATGTGTAGCGCATGACATACGGCGCCGCTGGACCATGGAAGAATGCACGCCAGCTATCTGTCTCATTTTTACCGATGAATTTTCGAACCGAGATCTGCGCATTCAAGACTGCCGATAACGAGCGCTTGCATGGCCACTTTTCACGCCGTCGGAGAGCCCGTCCGATCTCGCACTGGTCTTTGTCCACGGTGTGGCGATGAATTTTTATCTGCCGCCGCTGTTTGTCTTCGGCCAAGAGCTGGCGACGCTCGGCTTTCATAGCTTCGTCATCAACACTCGCGGTCACGACTGGATCTCTCGCGCAGGCAATCTGGCAAGGTTCGGCGGTGCCGCCTATGAGACTGTGGAAGATTGCCTGCCCGATCTGGACGGCGCGCTCGACTACCTGAAGCAGCGAAGCTACCGCCGCTTCGTTTTGATCGGCCATAGCCTCGGCGCCATCAAGTCGATCATTTACCAGGGTACCCGCCGGCGCTCCGATATCGCCGGCATCGTTTCCTGTTCGGCGCCGCGCCAGTTCTATTCGGAGCGTGCCGCGCGCCAGCCCGGCTTTCGCGAGCTCATTGAAAAGGCGGAGGGTTTAATCGCTGAAGGCAAAGGCGAAGAGCTTTTGTCCGTTGGAGTGGGCGCTAACCCGGGAATTTTCACGGCCCGGACGCACGTCAACAAGTACGGCCGTGACGATAATAACGATTGCCGTCCTTATGCGAAACGGCTGGGCTGCCCCATTCTAGCGCTTGTCGGAGGTGAGGAGCCGAAGTTCTTTTACGAGTATGCGCAGGAAATCGTTGCCGCCGCAGCGCCACGCGCAACTTGCCGGCTCGTCGATGGCGCGAATCATTTTTATAACCGGCACACGCGCGAGATGGTCCAACTTATTTACAAATGGCTGGGCCAAGTCGTAGGCTAGGCATTGTCAATTGCAGCGAGCTTTTGATTTGAGAGCGCAAGGCGCCTGAGACTTTGATTTGCCGCATTTATGGTTGCCACCATCTCGCCCTACGGTTCATGGAAATCTCCAATCAGCGCCCAGGTCGTCGCCGCGGGTGAAGTCGGGCTGGAGCAGATCAGACTCGACGGCGACGACATCTATTGGATCGAGCGCCGCGCACAGGAGGGTGGAAGAAAAGTCATTGTTCGCCGCTCGGCCGACGGACACCTTGCAGATGTGACGCCGGCGTCGTTCAATGCGCGCACCCGCGTACACGAGTATGGCGGCGGCGATTACGCCGTTGCCGATCGAACGCCGATCTTTGCCAATTTCGCCGACCAGAGACTTTACTGCCAAGAACTTGGTTCGCAGCCGACAGCTCTAACTCCAGCGGCGGATTTGCGCTACGCCGACGGCCAGATCGATCGAAGGAGAAATCTCTTTTTCTGTGTGCGCGAAGACCACACAGGGGCAAGCGAAGCGGTCAATACTTTAGTGAAGGTCGATCTGAACGGAACCGACGCCGGCAAAATTATCGTATCCGGAAATGATTTTTATTCATCGCCGCGCCTGAGTCCGGACGGCTCCCGACTGGCTTGGCTCACTTGGAACCATCCGAATATGCCCTGGGACGGCACGGAGCTTTGGACCGGCCAACTTAGCGAGGACGGTTCGGTAACTGACAAAACAAAAATCGGCGGCCGCATCGACGAATCCATCTGCGAGCCGGAATGGTCGCCCGATGGCATTCTGTATTTTGCTTCCGATCGCACCGGCTGGTGGAATCTCTACCGCTGGAGGCAAAGCAGAATCGAAGCGCTCTGCGCGATGGACGCCGAATTCGGCCAACCTCAGTGGGTTTTCGGGGCGAGCCATTACGGCTTTATTTCTGAAGAACAAATCGTCTGCACTTACACGAAGGCCGATAGCGATTATCTGGCCACCCTGAACACCGCGACACGAGCGCTAGATACAATCGAACTGCCCTTCACCACGATTTCTCAAATTCAAGCCGCCGGTGATCGTGTGATATTTATTGCCGCGTCTCCGAGCGAGCCTACGATTATCGTCTCATTGAATTTGGCCGCGAAAAAGTTCGCTGTCTTACGCCGATCACGTGAAACCAGTGTAGACGCGGATTTTCTCTCCGAACCCCGAGCCATCGAGTATCCCACCGGGGGCGATCTCATCGCTCATGCAAATTTCTATCCGCCGCGCAACCGCGATTACACGGCTCCGCCGCACGAGAAGCCGCCCCTCTTGGTCATGAGCCACGGCGGGCCGACGTCCTCAAGCTCGGCATCGTTGAAATATTCGATCCAATATTGGACCAGCCGCGGCATCGCCGTCCTCGACGTGAATTACGGCGGCAGCTCCGGCTACGGCCGGGCGTATCGGGAGCGGCTCAAAGACAACTGGGGCATTGTCGACGTCGATGACTGTATTAATGGCGCGCGTTATCTCGTCGAGCGCGGCGAAGTCGATGGCAATCGACTGGCGATCCGCGGCGGCAGCGCCGGCGGTTATACGACACTTTGCGCGCTCACATTTCGCGACACTTTCAAGGCCGGCGCCAGCCACTACGGCATCAGTGATCTCGAAGCGCTTGCCAAGGACACTCATAAGTTCGAATCCCGTTACCTCGACCGCCTGATCGGTCCCTATCCCGAGCGCCGCGATCTCTACGTCGAACGCTCACCGATTCATTTCACCGACCGTCTCAATTGCGCCATGATTTTTTTTCAAGGGCTGGAAGACAAAGTCGTCCCGCCCGATCAAGCCGAAAAAATGGTCGAAGCCGTGCGTGCCAAAAAACTCCCGGTCGCCTACATCGCGTTCGAAGGCGAACAACACGGCTTTCGCAAAGCGGCGAATATTTGCCGAGTGCTTGAAGCGGAATTGTATTTCTATTCTAAAGTGTTTGGCTTTGAACTGGCGGAATTTGTAGAACCCGTGCAAATCACAAATCTCTAGGTCCCACGGCATTCACTACTTTGAGCGATCGATCAATGAAACGTAACGCAGTCATCTTCGATTTCTACGGGACCCTGGTGGAGGACTTCGCTTCATCTGTCGGTCAAACCCATATGGACTTTGTCAAAGCACTCGAGGTCGCCGAAGAGCCTTTCAGGAAGCTTTGGCGAGAAACCACAGACATGCGAATCACCGGCGCGTTTCAGACCGTCGAATCAAGTATCGAGTATGTGTGTAGCCATTTGGGTGCAGCGTTGACTGCTGAGCAATTGAGCAGTGCCGTGCAAATGCGGTTGCAGATGATACGGCGGACTCTGAGGCCAAGACCCGATGCGTTGGAAACGCTCGTGGCGCTGAAGGACCAAGGCTACAGAATCGGCTTGCTCAGCAATTGTTCCATCGAGATTCCAATTCTCTGGCCGGAGACTGCGTTCGCCGACTTATTCGATTCCTTGATTTTTTCCAGCCGGGAATGTCTCAAGAAGCCGGATCCACGCATCTATCATCTTGCATGCGAACGGCTCGGCGTGGCACCTGAGCAATGTCTCTACATAGCGGATGGAGAAAACTACGAGCTTGCCGCCGCTAGGAAAATCGGCCTAGATGCTGTGCTGATTCGGAACTCGTCACAAAACCTTAGCCGTGATTTGCATCAAGAAGCCAATGAATGGGAAGGGCCCTCGGTTAATAGTCTTACCGAAGTTGCGGGTCTTGTGAGATGAATCAATGAACAACAATCGTGGTCATCAATGCGAGCAGAGATTATGATCCTTCGCGAAGCGCCTCGACATGAAGTCGAAACAGCTGCCATGAGGATTCTAAGCGCGCCTTGATCCTCTTCGTTTTTTCATGAATATCCAATTCTTGGAGCCGCAAATTATGGACCCCTCTCAAACCGAAGAATTCCAGCACCCTCAAGGCTTTCTATCCCTGGCCAAGAACGTCGGGATCAAAGATTCGACTCTGGATTTGACGGTGATCTATTCCACCGTGCGCGCTCACGCGGCGGCGATGTTTACGCGGAACCGCTTTCCGGGCGCGCCGGTGATCGTAGGAAAAAAACACATAGCCAATGGCTTTGCTCAGGCGCTGGTAATCAATAGCAAGAACGCCAACGTGGCGATGGGCAGGCAGGGCGTCGCGAATGCTATCGAAACCTGCCGCATAGTCGCCGATGAGCTAGGTATAAATCCCTATGACGTGTTGCCGTTTTCTACGGGGGTTATCGGCCGCCCTTTGCCGATGGAAAAAATCCGAGCCGGCCTCAAGGGCATTCGCAAAGAGCTCAAACCCGATAATCTCAAGCTCGCCGCCGAAGCGATCATGACCACGGACATGTATCCAAAGTATATTTTTTGCCAGGTCGGCTCGGCTGTGATCGCCGGCCTCGCCAAAGGCGCCGGTATGATCGAACCCAATATGGCTACCATGCTGGTCTATCTAATGACGGATGCGGAGTTGCCGAAGACGGCGCTACGGCCTATGCTCCACCGAGTCGTCGACCGAACTTTCAATTGCATGAGCATCGATACGGACACAAGCACAAGCGATACCGTCGTGCTCATGGCGAATGGCCTGGCCGGGAAAGTCAACCTCCGACAGTTTGAAGACGGTCTATCGCACGTGTGTGAATTCCTGACCCGCGAGATCGCGCGCAACGGCGAAGGCGCAACCAAACTCATCATCGTCGATGTCAGCGGCGCGAAGAGCGCCGCGCAGGCGAAACAGGTGGCAAAATCCGTCGTGAACTCGCCATTGGTCAAGACTGCGGTATATGGCTGCGATCCCAACTGGGGCCGTGTCGTCATGGCAGTCGGAAAAACCTTCGACTCTTCCATCGACCCCGCCAAGGTTACGATTCGCTTTGGCGACACAAACGTCTTCAGAAGAGGTTCGCCTGTGGATTGCGATCTCGAAGCCGTGAGGCGATACCTTGGCCGGCCGGAATTAATGATCGGCGTCGATCTCGGGATCGGCAAGGCCGCCGCGCGGGTTTGGGGCTGCGACCTCACCGAAGGCTATATTAAAGAGAACGCGTACTACACAACGTGATAAAACCGTGGCTACGTGGTCGTGAACGTGATCGGAGAGACCGAATTCTAGCCACGCACACGTCTCACGAAGACGAGTATTTGGGTAATAACTGATAAAACCGCGGCGATGAGCAAACAATTCCCTGACCTTGTATTTAAAGGCGGCCGTCTCATCGATCCCGGCGGTGGGAAAGACGGAATTTTCGACATCCGCGTGCGCAACGGAAACATCGAAAGTATTGGAGCGAATCTCGCAAGCGACGGCGCGAAAGTCATCGATGTCAAAGATCACATCGTCACACCGGGTCTAATTGACGTTCATCTGCATCTCATGAAAGGTCTCGGCGCTTTCGGCGTCGATCCGGATATCTTCGGCATTGGCTCGGGCGTGACCACGGTCGTAGACGCCGGCAGCGCCGGGCACACGTTACTTAAAGTTTTTCGAAATTACGTCACGGATAGCGCGAAAACTCGCGTGCTGAACTACATCAATCTTTCCACGCTCGGCGGCGTCAGCGGGCCGGGCTATAGCATTCTCGCCGATCCGCGACTAATCGATGAATCCAAGATCGAGCAAGCCGTAGAAGCCAACCGCGACATCATAGTCGGCATCAAGATCATGGCCACCGGCGGCGCGCTCGGCTCGCAAGGGTTAAAGCCGTTGGAAAGAGCGCGCAACCTCGGCGACGCGCTGAAATTGCCGTTGCTCGTTCATATCGGTGAAAGCTGGACCAAAGACACTGCGCCCGTGCACGTCGGCGACGTGCTCAAATATCTTCGCGCAGGCGACATCGTGACGCACATGTTCACGGTGCATCCCGGAGGATTGCTCGACGGCAATGGTAAGCTTTGGCCGCAAGTGCGCGACGCCAAGGAGTCCGGCGTGCTGATGGACGTCGGCCACGGGTTGCATAATTTGAATTTCGACGTTGCGCGCAGAGTGCTCGATCAAGGACTTTATCCGGACGGCGTTTCCACCGATGGCCATCGTGGTAACCGCGCCGGCCCGGTGTACGATCTGCCAACGACAATGGCGAAGCTTATGGCGCTGGGGTTTTCGTTGACCCGGGTCGTCGAAATGGCAACCGCAAATGCCGCGAGACTGTTGGGCCGAAGCGATGTGCTCGGCACTCTACAAGTGGGCGCGCCAGCGGATATTTCAGTGCTCAAAGTAGAAGACCGCGAATGGACAGCCGTCGATTCGCAAAAAGGAATCATCCCGGCACACCACTCAATCACGCCGGTGTACGCCCTTCGCGGCGATACGATCTACGATCCGCTCCCCACCGAACGGCCCTAAGAGTTTTTCACGCCAAAGAACGCAAAGTTCGCAAAAAGAAGGATACCCGCAGAGGTCTGGCCTATTTTCTTCCCGCGACATGATGGCGCCTGCGCAATCAAGATATTTCTTGGGCAAAGAAGACAATAAACGTGCTGCACGCAAAACTTCATTGCGCGATTTTACGAGAGTCTCAGAAAGATTTCTCCCTCCAGTCGAAATGACAATGCTATGTCCCGTGCGCCTTGCGCAAGTGACTCACAAAACTAGCTAAACTTACGACACGCGGTGCGCGCAGCGCACCCTACGAAAACCTTCGTGCCCTTCGTGCCTTCCTGGTGGACTTTCCGTGCCCACTTTGTTGCGGCTCTATCACACTGGGTCCATCGCGGTGGGATCGAGCTTCTATCTTCTTTTCCGCGTCGTGGCTCCACCGAAGATCGACCCCAGCACACCCCGCATGATCTCGCGGCCCAACTGGCTGCCGATCGCGCGCACTGCGCTCTTGCCGAGCGCCTCAGCCATTTCACCGGCCTGAGACTGCCACGATTCTCCGCTTGCAGCCTGCTGTCCCACTGGCGCCTGCGGCGCCCGAACTCTTAGCATCTCATAAGCCGATTCCCGATCGACAGTTTTCTCGTAGTGACCGTACAAGGTCGATTGCTTGACCGTTTCTTCCCGTTCGGCGCCTGAGAGCGGCGGTAACTGGCTCTGGGGCGGATAAATCAAAGCACGATCGACCACGCTCGGTTGGCCCTTGTCGTCGAGAAAGGAAACCAACGCCTCGCCGACACCGAGCTCCGTGATTACACCTTCAACGTCGAGTTTTTTATTCTCGCGAAACGTCGTCGCGGCCGCCTTCACGGCCTTTTGGTCGCGTGGCGTGAACGCGCGCAGCGCATGCTGCACCCGATTGCCGAGCTGTCCAAGAACAGTATCGGGTACGTCGAGCGGATTTTGCGTGCAGAAGTAGACACCGACCCCCTTCGAGCGAATTAACCGAACCACTTGCTCGATTTTTTCCAGCAACGCCTTCGGGACATCTGTAAAAAGCAGATGCGCTTCGTCGAAGAAAAATACCAGCTTCGGTTTCTCCAGATCTCCCACTTCCGGCAGCCGCTCGAACAATTCCGACAGCAGCCACAGCAAAAATGTCGCATAAAGCTTGGGAGCATTGATAAGTTTGTCGGCGACCAGAATATTGACGGCGCCGCGTCCCTGAGCATCGGTCTGCATCATGTCCTCAAGATCGAGCGCCGGCTCACCGAAAAACTGATCACCGCCCTGTTCCTCCAAAGCCAGTAGACCGCGTTGAATCGCGCCGATGCTCGCCGCAGAGACATTCCCATACTGGGTTTTGAATTGTGCTGCATGGTCGCCGACGTATTGGAGCATGGCCCGGAGATCTTTAAGATCCAGCAGCAGCATGCCATTGTCGTCGGCGATCTTGAAAACCAGATTGAGCACGCCGCTTTGGGTGTCGTTCAGGTTGAGCAGCCTGCCCATAAGAAGAGGCCCCATGTCGGAAATCGTGGTACGTATGGGATGACCTTGCGCTGCGAAGAGGTCCCAGAAAACCACTGGGTATCCGCTGAACTTAAAGCGCTTAAGGCCCAGCGCCTTAAGCCGCTCGGCAATTTTAGGATTTTCCATACCCGCTCGAGCCATGCCGGATAGATCGCCCTTCACATCGGCCATAACAACCGGCACACCGATTGCGCTGAAGCTCTCCGCGATTACTCGCAGGCTAACCGTCTTACCCGTTCCCGTGGCCCCGGCGATCAACCCATGGCGGTTACCCATTCCCGGCAAAATGACATGAATGTCTGTTCCTCTGGCGATCGGCAAACCTTCGAGCATCGGCTGAACCTCCTTTTCCCGCTGGGATTTAGCGGTTACCGCACGAGTATTATCCTTGAGAATTTTTCCTGCTTCTTATATAAACCACAACCGGCTTGAATGAAACGTCGGCTTCGGGCGTCCAAGTCACCAGAACGGCGGAAACGGTTCGTATCGATTGGAGGGCCGATACCTGCTTCGATTTCGCTGCTTCGAATTAACAACAATAGAATTCCACGAAGGGGGATTACCGAATGAAACGTTTCCTGGGTGTTCTAGTTGCCTCTATGTTTTTGGCTTCCGCGGCTTATGCGGCCGATGCGATGAAGGAAGAGAAGAAGGCTGATACGAAGACGTCCGAGAAGAGCTCTGAAAAAAAGGCCCAAAGTAAGGCCAAGAAGAGCTCCGGCAAGGCGAAATCGGCAGCAGTCAAGGGCGGCGCCATGGGCGACCAAAAGGCTGGCGAGACAAAAGCCGGAGCGATGGGCGAAGAGAAAAAGGCGACCAAGTAAACATTCGTCCAGAGAGCAAGGTGGCCCTCCCCACCTTGCTCGCACACTCCGGCCCCAAGTTCCCCAGCCTCTTTAATTTACTGCATCAGTTTTCCGATTGTATATTGGCGCAGATTTAGATCAATCTACAGTTTCGTAAGCCTTGGCAGATCCGTAAAAAAGCGCTACAGCTCAATCGGCTATGAATTTGTGCCCCACGACGGCGTCTAAACGGACATCGGGGCTCGAAGGGTCGAACCGGGTGGAGGCGGTTCGGTCAATGAACTGTACATCGAAATCTCTCAACCGAAGGAGGCTGCTATAATGAAACCTACTCTCGCATTGTTCGTCGTCGCGCTTTTCCTAGGCGCGGCATCGCTAGCTGCGGCAAAAGATTATCAGGTTACCGGGCCTGTAGTCGATGTAAAGGATGACGCGATCATCGTAAAAAAAGGCACTGAAGACTGGGAAATCGCCCGTGACAAGAACACCAAGGGTCCCAGCAATATCAAAAAGGGCGATCGAGTCATGATCAAATACAAGATGACCGCCACCAGCATCGAGAGCAAGGAAGCAACCAAGGCGAAAACAACTACTAAGGCCACGAGCGATACCAAGGCCAAAACCGAGGTTAAGACCAAATAATTGTTGTCGAGCCAATCCCTCCACTTATATTCAGCAACGGGCCGCTCTCGCGGCCCGTTGCTGTTTCTGAGTACGGCTTTCAATTTCCTGCCCCGTTTGATAGCGTTGAAGAAATTGCCCATCGGGACGACGCAGCCATGGCCTCACACCCAGCCGTAACCATTGTTCACAGCTCGGATCTTCATCTTGGCACGGATGACAGTTTCAGCGACAAAGATCGATTGGCAGTTCTGCCAAAAGTACTGACCGCGGCAGCGGAAGCCAATGCCGATGTGGTTGTGCTTGCCGGTGACTCGTTCGATAATCACCGGCAGCCGATTGAACTTCTTGAACGCGCTGGTCAAATGTTCCGTGAGTACCGAAAACCGGTTGTCATTCTCCCCGGCAATCATGATCCGCTCACTCCTGACTCCGTCTACCGGCGCGCAGGCCTCGGCCTGATTCCTAATGTCCGAATCCTCGGCTTGAACGTCGACACGGCACTATTCGACGAGTTTGAATTGGAGATCTGGGGCCACGCGCATTTCGATTACACCGACATGTCGCCGTTGGCCAACCCTCGCCCGCGTACAACCCGCTGGCAGCTCGCCGCCGCACACGGCCATTATGTCGACCAGGAGCGCGATCCAAATCGTTTGATCGGATCTTGGCTGATCCATCCGGAAGAGCTCGCGGCCACGGGTTCTGACTACATAGCGCTTGGACACTGGAATCAAGCAACTCAGGTCGGCGACGGCAAGATCTCCGCCCACTACTCTGGCTCGCCGGAATACACCGGAACAGTCAACGTAGTGCGCTTGCGCCAAGACGGCACCGTGCAGGTCGGCAAGGGCGCACTGCGATAGAGTCACTTCTGTGCAGTCCTGAGCGCCGCCATTCCTTACTCTTCAAAGCGCCCACCTGGAAGCGGCGCCGCTCAAAATCTTCGGCGGTAAAATGTTTTTAGTATACGGCAACTGAGCAAGCTGGACGTCGCTGCAGTATCGAGGGCAGCCTTCAAACGATTGTGACCGACTTCTTGGCAATGCCGCGAGAAACTAAATCGCGCCTGGAATTATCGGTCAGAACGCAACAAACCCGTCTCCCAATCTGCGCGTATGGATCGGACTATGAGGCAATCGCCCTCAAGCGGGGAGCAACAAGCGCGCTTCGTCAGCATCGACCACAGGATTTTTTGGCCGCTTACTCTCGAGAACTCGAATCACTTCTTCGGCGGCGCCCCACTCCCCGCGCTGCGAGGCTTCCAGTGTCACCGCGCCCAGATGCGGCGTCCAAAGCACGTTGTCCAAATGAATCAAGCGATGATTTTTGGCCGGAGGCTCGTCAGCGACGACATCCAGGGCAGCTCCGGCAATTTTCTGCTCGCGGAGGACTGCGCACAAAGCATCCTCATCGATAATTCCGCCGCGCGCAGCATTGATCAGAAAAGCGGAGCGCTTCATCAACGAAAGCTCTTTGCTTTCGAGCATGCCTCGAGTTTCACCATTAAGCGGACAATGGATCGTTACAAAATCCGCTTCCGCAAGCAGCTCGTCGAGCCCGACCCATTTGCCGCCGAGTGACGTCACGTGAGACTCAGGAATGTAAGGATCGCTTACCAGAATATCCATCTCAAATGCGCGAGCACGTAAGGCAACACGCATGCCGATGTTGCCTAATCCGATGATACCAATGGTCTTCCCCGCGAGTTCCGTGCCGATAAATTTGAGATAGTCGCTCCAGCGATCTTCCTTCACGGCCCGATTGGCCGCATGCGTGTGGCGCACTAACGCAATCATCTGCCCGAATACCAACTCCGCTACCGAGACTGCATTGCTACCGGGTTGATTGGTGACCCAGATTTTGAATTCTTTGGCTGCTTCCAAATCGACTCGAGACGGGTCGACTCCGACTCCCGTGCGCGCGATAATTTTTAGCCGGCCGCCGTTTCGCGCCATCTGTTCGCGCGTGATCCGGCCCTTGCGGCTGATCACGGCGTCTACCCGAGTCACTTCCAATTCCCATCGCTGCGGCTCCACCCAAGGATTGATGACCACTAGCTCGACGCGCTCGCGCAGCCATTTGAGCACCTCGGGCTGAAATTCTTCCACTAGCACCCGACCCAATGCCATTAATCACCTCCCGTCCATCGCGCGGTATTTAGTTATTTAATATTAGGAAATGCATTATACAAATTCGCCGGGCAGTTGTCCTTGACGAAATCCAGCGCTGGCTTTATATCCTGAGTGACTTTTCCGGCGGTCCAAGTCTGATCGGAGCACGTAATCTATGACGATCATTCAATTCACAATCGGCGCACTCTGTTGTTTGCTCAGTACGGCCGCCTCGGCCGAACAAGTCAGGACTGTTATTCCTCGCGCCACTCTCAACTACCTCAGCGTCGCGGTTGCGGAAGCGAAAGGCTGGTTTCGCGAACAAGGATTGGAAAATCAAACCATTGTGATTCCGGGAAGCACGGCGATCGCCGCGCTGGTAAGCGGAAATGTCGACTATAGCGGCGCCGGCGGGACCGGCA
>Ga0209974_10000657_pt1 | contig 11724 bp, 4 predicted proteins | sample InoplaM3SPM_FD_187592 | JGI IMG/M metagenome (GOLD analysis project Ga0209974, IMG submission 187592) | Arabidopsis thaliana rhizosphere microbial communities from the Joint Genome Institute, USA, that affect carbon cycling - Inoculated... | ecosystem: Host-associated > Plants > Roots >...
TTTGTGGGCATTCGATTAATTGTATTTGGGCATATCACATCCAATCCTGCTAGCCTCTAATGTTTTTCCATTCCACTTCGTCTGGCATACAGGTTCAAAATGGGAGATTTCATGTCATCGTCGTCGCCGTCTCAGGACGTATCATTGGCCGTGCTTTTCCAAGTAAAACGGGACGTCGATACGGTTGCTAGTAGCCCGCCAAATCAGCTTCTATTCAGCCACTTATTTTATTTGTCGATAGAACTGAACAATTAGGATCACAATATGCTTCATCCATCCTCGATTGAACCGCAGCACGATTCCTTTGAGCTTGATGAATCCCAGCGAAGGTCGTCGAAAAAAGCTCGCCAAATTCCCCTGTGGAAGAGCGCCAAAAAGAGCAATGAGGCGATAAGTGAAGCAAGCCCCTATCAGCAGTCCAATTTGTCGACCGGTCAACTGCAGATTTGGATGGGACAAAACTTGCTCCCTGACGTCCCGATTTATAATTTGGCAGCCGCTCTGAACATTCATGGCGAGCTCGAACCGGCTCATTTGTGCCGGGCGTTCCAAACGTTGGTCAACTCTAGCGACTCGCTTCGTACGGTACTGGAGGAAATCGACGGGATTCCCATGCAAAAAGTAGTACCAGCATTGCCGAATACGATGAGCGTCATTGATTATTCCGGAGTACCGGATGCCTTTTCGACGGCGCAAATGTGGATGCAGCAGCGCTGCGAAATGCCTCTTGGCTGGGGAAAATCCTTATTTGAATCGGTTTTGATCAAGCTGTCGGAAAACGAATTCATTTGGTACTTGAACATTCACCATATGATCTGCGATGGCTGGTCTTTCGAGTTGATCTACCGCCAAATGGCTGAGCTTTATCGACTCTCCCTCCGCGGAGAATTACCGGAGTCTTTGAGCTTTTTTCCGTACGCTGACTATCTAGCCTATGAGCGGGCTTACCGCGAATCATCTCGTTATCTGAGGTCTCAAGACTATTGGAAAAAACTGTTGTCGGAAAATGGCGACAAACTCTCGTTTTATGGGAAGGTTCCCGATCGGACAACGACCCGCGTCCGCCGTGTCCCCTGGAACCTCGGACCTGAACGCACCATGAAGCTGAGGTCCATGGCGGCCATTGCAGGGCGCGACACCGAACAAGCCTCTCTTCTGGAGATTTTTGCGACGACTCTGGTCGCGTATCTTCATTGTCTCGATGAGAAGCAGAGCTATACAATAGGCGTCCCTTTCCATAACCGACGATCGAAAAAATTTAAGGAGACGATCGGTTTCTTTTCTGAAGTACTTCCAATCCGTTTGAAGGTATCTGAACAGGATAGTTTCATTTCGCTTCTTCGCAAGGTTAAGACGGAGGTGTTCAAGGCGGCTCGTCATGGGCAATCCTCAGTCGCGAACCCCCTTTTCAGCAGAGTGTATGACGTTCTCTTAAATTACCATACCCGAGCGTTTTCGAATTTTGCCGGGATGCCTGCCGGGCCGCAGTGGCTGCACAATGGCCATGGCGACGATTCCTTGGCAATTCAAATAAGTGATTTTTGCTCCACAAACAGTCTATCTATCGATTTCGATTTGCATCAAGGGACATTCGAAGCGTGTGATTCGGAGCGCGTTATCAGCCATTTTTCGCGTATTGTGGACGCATTTCTGGCAGAGCCGGACCGGCCCGTGCGCCTCTTGAGCCTCGTCTCGAACAAAGAGGCTAAGCGCATTTTGGAATGGAGCGATTCTGGAACTGCACAGCTGGACCAACGTTGTGTTCACCAGATTTTCGAGGAAAGGGCCGAGTTGTGGCCGGACGCTGTTGCCGTTGTTTTCCGAGACAGTCGGCTCTCATATCATGAGCTGAATCGTCGCGCCAATCAACTTGCGTGTTATCTGCGCAAGCGCGGCATCGGGCCGGGAACACTGGTCGGATTGTGTGTCGAGCGCTCATTGGAGTTGATTGTCGGCCTCTTGGGCATACTCAAGGCAGGGGCAGCTTATGTCCCGATTCAACCGGAGTATCCAAAAGAATGGATTAACTTCGTTTTAGCCGATACCGGAATTTCGGTCTTGCTCACACAAGACGGTTTGCTCAAGCGTTTGCCGTCGGACGGTCCTGAACTTATCGCACTAGACTCGACAATTGAGACTTTAAGCCGCGAATTTGACGAGAACATTGACTCGGGAGTGACAGGTGGTGACCTCGCGTACGTAATTTACACCTCCGGATCCACAGGAAACCCCAAAGGCGTTCAGATCCGTCATCGGGCTTTGATGAACTTTGCTTTTCGGGCTGCGGATGTTTTTGGAATTGACGCCAGGGATCGCGTACTCCAGTTCGCTTCGATCGCCTTTGACACCTCTATAGAGGAGATTTTCCCGTGTCTGATGCGTGGCGGCACGCTTGTCCTGCGCACCGATACGATGCTTGAGTCAACCACGGTGTTCGTCGATGAATGTGGAAATTACGGCGTTACCGTTCTCGATCTACCCACCTCCTACTGGCACGAATTCACGGCACGATTGTTCTCAGAGCATCTAAAACTTCCGGGTTCGGTTCGCGCCGTCATCATAGGCGGAGAGCGCGTATTTCCGGAGCGGCTGACCATGTGGCAGGAGTGCGTGGACGGAAATGTAAAACTATTTAATACGTATGGGCCGACGGAAACCACGGTTTCGGCAACGATTTACGATCTTACGGGTTACCGCGTAGCAGACGCTTCATCGAGAGAAGTTCCGATCGGCCGGCCACTACTTAATGTTCAGACTTACGTGTTAGATCGCAATTTGACGCCCGTTCCTGTTGGTGTGGCCGGTGAACTGCACATCGCCGGCGCCGGCCTTGCCTGCGGTTATCTGAATCAGCCTGTATTGAGCACGGACAAATTCATTCGAAACCCATTCAGCGAGGATTCCGATTCGCGCCTTTTCAAGACGGGCGATCTCGTGCGCTATCGGTCTGACGGTCATCTGGAATATCTCGGACGAATTGATCGGCAAGTCAAGGTACGAGGCTTTCGTGTAGAGCTCGACGGAGTTGAAGCCGTCCTGAGAAAGCATCCTTTGGTGAAGGATGCGGCAGTGGTTCACGATGGTGTTTCACTGGGAAAAACGTTGGTTGCATACTTAGTGCCCAATCACGGTGCCAAGCTGAACACTGCAGATGTGAAAAGATTTATCCGTGCTAGATTACCGGAATACATGGTGCCGACAGAGATCTCCGTGTTGGATTCTTTGCCTTTAAATGGTCACGGCAAAATAGACCGGCGAGCGCTGCCAGCGCCGGACATCAACTCAACGCGGCGGTCAGAACTGTTCACGCCGCCTCAAACCATTACAGAAAAGCGGATCGGGCGCATCTGGTGTGAAGTGTTAGGACTAAAGGACGTGGGTAAAGATGATCACTTTTTCGAGATTGGAGGTCAATCTCTTCTCGCGGCTCAGATTGTTTCCCGTATTCGCAAGGAGCTACAGGTCGAAATTCCCTTGCGGATCATTTTTGAAGCCCCGACGATAGCGCAGCTTGCCGAGTATGTTGATGAAGCTGTCCTTCGGAGAGAAGCTCGCACCGATGGCCTTGCCATCTTATCCTCTTCGCACGGCCACGAAGTGCCGGCTTCGCAAGCGCAAATGCGAATTTGGTACATGCATATGCTTGCGCCGGAGAGCTCGGCGTACAATATCGCGGCTCCGATTCGTTTCACCGGCTTGCTCCATAAGGAGGCCTTAACGCGGAGTTTAGCGGAATTAATCCGACATCATGAATCGCTTCGCACCACCTTTCTAAACAAGAGCGGAAAACCCGTTCAGGTTATTTCCCCGACACTGAGTTTAGAGATACCTGAAACCGATCTTCGAACTATTGCCGAAGCGTGTCGTATGCACGAAGCGAAGCGTATCTTGAGCGAAGAGGTGCGACGGCCATTTAACCTTGAAAAGGGTCCCCTATTTCGCGTGCTGCTGCTTCAGTTAGGGGAGGAAGATCAGGTCTTGCTCCTAAACATGCATCATGTCATTTCGGATCAGTGGTCTCTGGGGGTTATCGCACGGGAGCTCACCGTCCTCTATAATGAGTTTCGTCAATCTTTGTCGCCGTCACTAAATGGCGTCCGCCCGCAGTACGCAGACTTCGCCATGTGGCAGGATCAATGGTTAAGTAGAGAACGTCTGGAAGGTCAACTTACATACTGGAAGAGTCAGCTAGCGGACCTGGAACCGTCGACGCTTCCGACGGATTACCCGAGGCCTTCGGTCCAAGCTTTCCGTGGTGCTTACCAGTCGTTAAATCTTTCAGCTCATCTTGTGGAAAGCCTACGTTCCCATGCAGCTCAAGAAAATGCGACGCTATACATGATCTTTTTAGCCGCTTTTAAGGTGCTCTTGTGCAGATATACGGGGCGGCAAGATATTACAATTGGTTCTCCCATCGCAAATCGAACTCGCCTTGAGTGGGAAGAAGTTGTAGGAACCTTCATTAATATTCTTGTGCTGCGTACGTGTTTATCAGGAAATTCTTCGTTTCGCCAGGTTCTACGACGAGTGCGAGAGGTCGTGCTTGACGGTTTTACTAACGGAGATGCGCCCTTTGAAATGTTAGTCAAGGAACTGCAACCTGGGCGTGACGCGAGCCGGTCGCCCCTCGTCCAGGTGCTTTTTAATTTTCAGAGCGCACTCATTGGTAAACTCGATTTGCCGGACCTGTCTTGGATGCCATTCGAGGTTGATCAATCGTCATCACAGTTCGACCTAAGCGTAACCGTCGATCCGGAAATAACGCGCAAAATCCTCATTGCCTACAACACAGACTTATACAAGGAAGAAACGATTGCCCGGATGCTGCAGCATTACCAGAGACTGCTCGAATCTGTAGCGGCGAATCCCGACCGGACCGTTAGGGCGATGACAATGTTGAGCGACGGCGAGCGACGACAGCTGTTATGCGAATGGAACGATACGGATGTCGGTGTTTCCCAGAGTTGTATCCACGAATTATTTGAAACCCAGGCTAGTAAAACGCCGGATTCGATCGCTGTCGTCTTTGGAGATCAGCAGATCTCTTACAGGACTTTGGAACATCGGGCGAATCAAGTCGCCTGTCGGTTGCGCGAGATGGGAGTTAAGCCGGAGGTTTTAGTCGGAGTTTGCGTCGAGCGCTCTACAGAACTCATTGTCGCGCTCTTAGGTGTACTTAAAGCTGGGGGGGCGTATCTGCCAATCGATCCCACTTATCCATCGGAACGGATCAGCTTCATGCTTGAAGATAGCGGGGCGGCGGTCTTGCTTACGCAAGAAAAGCTTCTCAAACAATTACCGCAGAACAGCCATTCGATATTATGCTTGGATGACATCACATCAGTCGCGCTGTCCGAGGTTGGGAAGATTCCTTCATTAGTTCACCCGTGCAACTTGGCTTACGTGATCTACACGTCAGGATCGACCGGTAAACCCAAGGGAGTGCAGGTCGAGCACCACTCTCTCGTCAATTTCCTTCAGTCAATGATGAAGAAGCCCGGTATTTCCGAGCGCGATATTCTTCTGTCGGTGACCACCATTTCGTTTGACATAGCTGCGCTCGAGTTGTTCCTACCGCTTACAGTGGGTGCGCGTGTGGTGCTTACGACGCGGGAGACCGCGGCTGATGGCAGGCTACTCATGCAGCAAATTATATCGTCAGGCGCGACGATAATGCAGGCGACGCCTACCACGTGGCGAGTGCTCCAGGAAGCCGGGTGGAAAGGATCCGGACAATTAAAGATTTTATGTGGCGGCGAGTCTTTGCCTCTTGATCTAGCCAAGGGTTTGCTGAGGGGGGGGAACACCGTTTGGAATCTCTATGGTCCCACGGAGACGACGGTTTGGTCTACAGCGTGTCACGTTGACCCGGGTTCGGGCTCGGTATCGATCGGAAGGCCGATAGATAACACACAAATCTATATCCTTGACTCGAACATGGAACCTGTTCCGGCAGGGATCCCTGGCGAAATTTTTATAGGGGGCCAAGGTGTTGCTCGCGGCTACTTGAATCGCCCGGAACTCAGCGCTGAGAGATTTGTTGGTGATCCCTATGGTCGGGATTTAAACGCACGCTTGTTCAAGACCGGAGATCTGGCTCGTTATCTTCCCGATGGTAATATTGAGTATCTAGGGCGAATGGATGAGCAAGTGAAGATTCGTGGGCATCGAATCGAACCAGGAGAAGTGGAAGCAACCCTGAGGGTACATCCGGCTGTGAGTCAGGCCGTCGTTATAGGACGGGAACACCTGAGTGGAGAAACCCGTTTAGTGGCGTATTTGGTACCGCGCCCAGGTATTGTTTTCGACTGCAACGAGCTGCGAACCTTTCTTTTGGGAAAACTACCGAATTACATGGTGCCCTCGGCGTTTGTTCCCATGAAAGCCTTGCCAATCGCACCGGGTGGTAAAGTGAATCGCAAAGGGCTTCCTCCATCGAATTTGTCCGAGTCCTACTTCGGCGATACTTTTGTCCCGCCTCGGGACCGTCTCGAATTCCAACTTGCACAAATTTGGCAATCTGTAATAAACGTCAAATCCGTCGGCATAAGCGATAATTTTTTTGCGCTTGGCGGTCATTCGCTCACCACCGTAAAATTAATAGCGGAAACAAAAAAACAATTAGGAATAGATATTTCGATTGCTTCCGTGTTTGCGGCTCCCACTATTGAACAGTTAGCAAGAGTTATTCGCTCGGAAGGATGGACTCCACCCAGGAACTGCGTTACTGAAGTCCGACCGGGGGGATCAAAGCCTGCTTTGTTCGTTATAGGCGGGGAGCATGCCTTAGCGCGTTATCTCGACCAAGATCAACCTATATATGGGCTCTCCTTCCTGGGCATGTTTGAAACGCAAATCACGCGCGTCAACTTGAAAGAAATAGCGGTTGGTTACGTCGAGTCTGTTCGTACAGTTCAACCGAACGGCCCGTATTACCTCGCAGGGTATTCTTCGCACGGTCTCGTCGCATTTGAAATGGCCCAACTGCTCTATTCTCAGGGTGAAAGGGTAGGGTTCCTGGCTTTACTTGACACGTACGGTCCTCGGTCAAAACGTGTGTCCTTGTTGCAAACGCTTCAAGCTCACTGGAAAGCGCTTAAACGACGCGAGCCGAAAGAACGGTTTAACTATTTATGGAAAAAAGCGATCTTTGCTGTCAGTGGAGTTCAGCGAATTCATTGGCGTATTGTTCATAGATCTTTTTTTTTGGGTCAGCCGATTCCCGTTCAATCCAGTAACCTGTCTATGGCTTATGATATTGCTATTCGAAATCATGTGGCGAACAAGTATCCGGGTCGGGCGGTTTTACTGCGTTCGAGCGAGTGCGCACCCGGTATTTACAATGATGCAGCTCGCGGCTGGACAGGAGTGTTGGCGGATGGTCTGGAGATTTACGAAATTCCTGGAGATCACATGTCAATGTTGTACGAACCCCATGTCCGAAAGGTTGCCGAACGATTAAGCGAGTGTTTGCGGGAAGCGCAACTGGACTAAGACATGGGCAAAGGCTATTATGTTTTTGCTCGTCGCTCGAGCAGACCTGAAACATACACACAGATCAGGAGTAATATTATCAGTGCTCACTGCTACGGTGGCTTCAACACTGAATTAACTGTTGGACGTAACTGAAGTCCATGCTTACTAACTATTTAATTACCGGAGGCGCTGGATTCATTGGATCTCATCTCGTAAGAAGGCTTGTGGCCCAGGGAGTCGTGGTGCGGGTCGTGGATAATCTATCGACCGGTCAATTAGATCGGCTCGAAGATATGAAGGGTTCTATAGAGTTCGTGGAAGGAGATGTGTCCGACGATCGCGTCAGTGATGAGGTTGTCAAGGGAGTTCAGTATGTCTTCCACCAGGCAGCGATTCCGTCCGTTCAGCGGTCCGTTCGGGATCCGATCGCAACAAACCGAGCGAATGTGACGGCGACGCTGAATCTTCTGGAGAGTTGCCGACGGGCGGGGGTCCATCGCTTCGTTTATGCAGCATCTTCGTCCGCCTATGGCGATACCGAAGTTCTCCCTAAGGTAGAATCGATGTGCCCTAATCCGCTCTCTCCGTACGCATTGCAAAAGTTGGTTGGTGAGCACTACTGCAAGCTATATTATGAGCTTTATGGGTTGGAAACGGTTTGCTTGAGGTACTTCAACGTTTTTGGTCCGAACCAGGATCCACATTCCGAATATTCGGCAGTAATTCCCAAATTTATCAGTGGCCTCTTGGCAAAAGAACCTATTACGGTCTATGGAGATGGCGAACAGTCCCGTGACTTCACGTATGTGGACAATGTGGTCGAGGCAAATCTGCTCGCCATGCGAGCTGAAGGTGATGCCGCTGGCAAGGTTTACAATGTAGGTTGTGGCGAACGCATCAGTTTAAACAATCTTATACGATTGCTCGAATGTATCTTAAACGTAAACGCAACAGTGAATTACGCAAAGATGAGATCTGGAGACGTCCGACACTCCTTAGCCGATATTACCCTTGCCTGCCGTTTTCTTGGATATACTCCTGAAATAAGGGCAGAGGAGGGGTTAAGAAGGACGGTGGAAGCAATGGTGGCAGCGACCCATTAAGAGGCGACCGCGCAATCGCGTCGTGTAAGGAGTTGTCAACGAGCGCTTTGTAAGATGCCGGACTGGTTAAACTGTGAGTGAATAGGCTAGCCCTTCTTTTTGGCACACATAGTAACAAAGGCCCCGTTGATCGAAAGATCAACGGGGCCTTTGCTTATCAGGGCGGCAGAGGTCAACTCTTGCTAGAAGTTAACCGCCATAATCTTTCTTGACTTGTTGCGGAGTTATGATCCATTCGCCGGTACAGCTGCGGCGCGCGGTCTCGCCGATGTCCCTACCATTCGTGCCGCCACCGTAATAACCCGGAACGTCGTAGGTGGCTGTGTAGAACACTGCTGAACTCACCTGTGTGCCGGCACACGTAGCAAGCTTTAGTGGAACATGAATGATCGAGAGCAACACACTACCTAACACAAATACGCCACCAGTATCTTCCTGTGTGCTCGATTGGGCACGGCCAATTGTCGGTGCTAAAATCGCTGTGGCCAAAACCGCTGCTGAGATTCCGGAAATGAGTCGTCGCTTCATTACCATCATCCTTTCATTAGTCGGGTCTTTCAAAAAGAGCAAGCTTATTTTGCTTGGAAACAAGGAATATGTCAACCATGGATCCTTACAACCAATATTACCAAATTCAATTAGATGCCATTAACACCAGCTACCATAATCGATGGGCTATGCGCCGTGGCCGCTTTTTGCGAGCTTCAGCCTGCCCTTTTCTCCATGGGCTCTGCTTGCTCCATTCTGCTCCAGCCGCTCTGCCCTTTGCATTCTGCTACCTTGTGTATCGCTAGTATAAGGAGCCTGCAACAAGAATTTCGTCATCGCATCCGCGGGAATGGGCCGGCAGAAATAATACCCTTGGCCGTCGTCGCATTCGAAGGCTGTAAGCATTTTTTTAGCTGTTATTGTCTCTACGCCCTCAGCAACCACTTTCAAGCCCAGATTATGACCTAGATCGATAATCGACCTTACGATCACGGAATTGTCTCGATCGCTCTCGATGTTTTGGACAAAAGACTTATCTATTTTTATACACGACACAGGCAGCTTCGTGAGATAAGCAAAAGAGGAATAGCCGGTACCGAAATCATCGATCGCGAACTGTACGCCTAACTGGCGAATCTGATTGAGTGTCCGTATCACCCGCTGGGGGTCACTCATAATGCTTGTTTCGGTGATTTCCAACTCCAAATTTTTCGGCGATACACACGTATCCCGTAATAATGCCTCAATTTGTTCGGGCAACTCTTGGGCCTCTAGATTCCACATCGTCAGATTTACTGCCACTCCGATATCCAAACCCATCTGGTTCCATCGCCGGCACTGGAGCAGTGATTGTTGCAGAACCCAAAGAGTGAGAGGAATGATTAAGCCTGTGCGCTCGGCTACTGGAATGAACTGATCGGGGACGATAATTCCATGTTCAGGATGCTGCCATCGTACCAGTGCTTCAACTCCCGTTACTGGTCCCGTTGCAAGATGCACTTTCGGTTGAAAGGTCAAAAACAATTGATCCGTAATGATTGCGTGCCGCAATTCGCTCAACCATTGGCGAGCGCTGAACAGAGCACGCGAGGGTGGCGAATGGATGGCATGCGGCTTTCTGCCAGGCGTCGTTGCTAAATCGCCTTCGGCATACTCCATCAAGCTCTCGGCACTATCACCGTTCTCAGGAAAGAGAGCGCTGCCGATGCGGGGTTCCAGCGTAAGCGCCACGTTATTGATGTACACTGGTTCGTCTAATCGGCCCAGCACGCGATTTATGACTAGGTCTAGATCCTGAGGACCCTGGACCGATTGCAACAGAACTCCTAAATGACCATTGCCAAGAAGCGCGACCGAGTCCGATTCACGCAGACCACTTCTTAATCGCATTAGGACTGCGTTTTGAAACGCCATTAGATCTTTGTCGTTCAAAGTCAGGTAGGGCGTTGAATTTTCGAATGAGAAGACCAACACCGCAACCTGCGGTAAGCTGTTTTTCGCCGAACGAATGGCTTGACGCACCCGCACTTCGAATTCTGATTTACTAGCATTCGAGACTGCGATAGGCTTCATTGGTTTTTGGAACTGGCAAATCGAAAACCGAGCAGTTCGGCTATAACATCAAATAAGGCCGGCTGCTACGTCCACAAAATTCGACGTATGGGTGAGCAACGCTCGTGCCACCCACGGCGAATGAGCTTATGGGCACTTAGCGTATTTTAGATCACCTACAGGCAAACTCATCGCGCGCGCCAATCGCAAGATCAACCTGTAACCCGACAGAATTGTCAAATCTAACATGTTCCAAATGAAGATTCATGATGGCTTGTTATGGGCTTGCCAAAGCGAGGGAGGGAAATTTTTCTAATAAATCCGCGTTCGCCGAAATCTTCTTAATAAATATCGTAGCAATGCGGTCCGAATAGATGGGCTGCCAATCACTTTGTTCTAGTAACGCCGCCGACAATGGCGATTGCGTGTCGAAGAATACCCAGGAAATTTTGTACTTCTCGAGCACATCTTTCCAGCCGCGCTGAGCGTTGGCAACTGTCAAGTAGTCGCTTCCAAACTTCACTCCGTACATGTCGGAGCGGCCATCCATAAAGACGCGATAAAAGGGCCAAGCCGTGAAGATCAAATAGTCGCCGAATTCGTCGTTGTTGAACATATTCCCGGTGATCCGCTCTTTTTTGATAAACTCTACGGCCGCCACCGGGAATGTTTTGTCGTTGAAGTGGTACTCAAGGGCTCCTGTAACTGCCAAACTAACAACCAGGAATCCTGTGCCTACCGGCCATACAAATCCCTGGATGTTCGCATCGATCGCAATGAGATTTCGCACACGCGTCCGGTACGTTTGCAGAAAATTCATGGGTAATTGGTTAACGATGCTTTCGAGGCTCTTTAGCAAAATCGGCGAAACGACGATGGCAAAGAGAGAAACATGGCGCGCCGAATAGAGGGCCATGTATGAGAATAGTAGAACCAGTGTGACTTCTATTAAACTCAACGCAGAGCGAGACAACGCCAGAGCTCCGATTGTAGCTAGTAGCATGTATTTGAATGGTAAGACCTCGTGAAAATTCGGCGATAGGAACTCGGTTACCCGATCCATAATGAAACGATCAGATGTTACACGGATAGGAAACCAAAGGAT
>Ga0209974_10000658_pt1 | contig 11711 bp, 10 predicted proteins | sample InoplaM3SPM_FD_187592 | JGI IMG/M metagenome (GOLD analysis project Ga0209974, IMG submission 187592) | Arabidopsis thaliana rhizosphere microbial communities from the Joint Genome Institute, USA, that affect carbon cycling - Inoculated... | ecosystem: Host-associated > Plants > Roots >...
GATGAAGAGATTTTACCGGACTGCAGAATCTTGTAGTATTAATGCTCCGACCGGGATTTGAACCCGGGATCGTCGCCTTGAGAGGGCGAAATGCTTAACCGGCCTACACCATCGGAGCGATAGAAATTTGGATAATTTTCTTCATATAAAACTTATGTTAATATCTGTTGCACTTCAAAATGCTTTTGACCTTAGTGTAGTTACTTTGGGAAACAATTTGAATATTTAATCTAGATACAATTCAAAAAATAGTGACTAACTATACAATAAGTTCATGTTTCATGCAGGATTTTGAGGACCTAGTCTGATTTATAAGGTTCTTAGGCTTATATCATAGTAATGGCGTCTGTAGAAATATTTGGTAAAGAGGCAGAATTATGCTGTAATCTTCCAAATGGCAGAATTCGATGTACTGCATGCGCCAGGAAGTGTGAGATCCCGGAGGGAAAAATTGGTCTCTGTGGAATTAGGGGTGTTAATAATAACAAACTATGGTTGTACGTATATGGAAAAGTAATCGCAGGACATGTTGATCCAATTGAAAAAAAGCCAGTAATTCATTATATGCCTGGTTCGTCGATTTACTCTATAGCTACCACGGGCTGCAATTGGCTTTGTAAATACTGTCAAAATTATGATATTTCACAGAGGAGAAAAATAGAAGGTACTGAAATGACGCCGTCTCAAGTAATAGAGAAAGCACAATTTTATGGTGCACAGGGTATTGCTTATACTTACAATGAACCGTCAATTTTTATGGAATTTGCAAGAGACTGCGGAATAGAGGCACACAAAAAAGGAATATTCAATATTTTTGTATCCAATGGATATGACACTCCCGAATCTGTTAACATGATGTCAAAATTTTTGGACTGTATTACAGTTGATTTTAAAGGTAGTGGAAATCAAGAATTCGTAAGACGTTACATTGGTATTCCAAATTCTGAGCCAATCTTTTCAACACTCAAGGAAATAAAATCCAAAACTAAAATTCACATTGAGATAACAGATCTGATTGTTCCTCAAGTTGGTGACAACTTGGATTCTGCAAAACAACTTTGCAGATTTGTATACGATGAACTCGGTCCAGATACTCCGATTCATTTTTTGAGATTTCATCCTGATTACAAGATGATGGAGTTTGATTCTACACCTGTTCTGACATTAGAAAAACATTGCGAAATAGCAAAACAAGTTGGATTAAAGTATGTTTACATAGGGAATGTGCCAGGACATAAGTTGGAAAACACTTATTGTCCTGAATGCGGTAATCTGGCAATTCAAAGATATGGATTTAATATTGAAGGATGGAATTTGGATGAAAGAAATTGCTGCAACCAATGTGGATATCATCTCCCTATTGTTGGATCCATTCAGAAAAAAACAAAAAGATGGTTCCAATTTATGAAATAATTGTCACCATTTTGCCTAACAACACCAAATCACCGCTCCAAGAAGAGATATGTAAATTTTGTACTTGCTCACTTTAATAATTGGAGCTTCGTCTATGGCAAATTCAAATTTGTAGATAAAAAAGCGATCCCAACAATATTATTAATTTTTTAGGAAGGTTTTTGACAAAGGCATATCAAACATATCATGGTAGAGATTGACGGAAGTACTTTCTATAACCCAAGATTTTGTCAAAAAACATGTAGCTCCCAGAGATCAAAATTCAAAGAAGGGAGACAATGGAATAGTACTTGTAATTGGAGGTAGCAGTTTATATCATGGCGCGCCGTTGCTTGCATCTCTGAGTGCTCTACGTGCAGGCGCAGACTTGGTTTATACTGCTGTTCCTAAAATAATCATTAGCGCCGTAAGATCCTACTCGCCGAATATTATTGCATTACCCATGATGGATAGCTCGCTCACTGTTGGATCTGCAAATCGACTGATTAAAGGTCTACCAAAGACACCCCATACTGCAACCCTTGGAATGGGAATGGCAATATCCAAGCCGGAGGCTCTAAATTCACTTGTCAAGAAACTCAAAGAGAACGGGACAAAACTTATTCTTGATGCATCAGCATTAATTCCTCAAGTACTTTCAGAAATAACAGAAACTGGGACCATAATAACACCACATCCTGGCGAATTTAAAAGAATTTTCAATGAAGATGTAGGAGCTAGTGAAAAAGAAATTATTTCAATGGTTTCAAAAATGTCGGCAAAACACAAGATTGCCATAATTCTGAAAGGACGATTGAATGTTATAGCTGATAGGAGTGGAAAAATTGCAGCAATTAAGAGGCCCACCCCAGCTATGAACGTTGGAGGAACAGGCGATGTTCTGGCAGGACTTGTTGCTGCTCTATACTCAAAGACAGATTCAGCCTTTGATGCATCTGCATTAGCAGTTTATTTCAATGGCATGGCAGCCACTATCGCCGCAGAAAAGGTTGGATTGCACATGATGGCCACGGATTTGATTGAGAGCATTCCATATGCAATGAAGCCATTTGACAAGATAATCTGATTGAAATCAACCTTATGCTGCTCCACCCTGTTTCGCAATGATATTTATTTTCCTTTCAAAAATATAGTATTGTGAATCAAATCACACCGATTCTGATCACCTTGCTGTTAATGACGTATATGGGACTATTATTTCCTAATTTTGTTAAAGCAGAACAAAAACTTGAAATTTCTTCCGGATCTCCTTTTGTTGATTCGAATGGAAAATTGAATATCATAGGTGTTGTGACAAATCTTGGGACAACATCTGAACAGGTAACAGTCGGATTAGATGTTCAGAAAAAACTTGACAATTCAAAAACTACCATACAGGATGCCACGTTTAGTAAAATTGTTTACCCCGGAAAAGAATCTCCATTTAAATTCAAGATAAATGAGGATTATGATGTAGTTGGCAAGCCGTATGTATTCCGGACCAAAAGCACTGATGATCCTTATTATAATATCATTTTGCAAAACTATTCTAATTTTCCAGTAGGCGAAAATCGGGAGCTAGTTGGAACATTAAAGAATAACGGCAGTGTTGTGGTGCAAAATATTAGTGTATTTGCATCAGTTCATGACAAGAATGGAACACAAATTGATTCTATTCAATCTAATGTTATTCCGATACTACAGCCAGGTGAGATAAGACCATTTTCGGCCAGACCTGATAGCACCATAGTAAAGAATGCAAACTACTTTAGTTGCGCAGGTTTTGATCCAGATGCGTCCATTAACACTCTTTATTTAGGTAACGGAAAGTTTCTACCTTATGGATTGGAAAGTGTTGCCAGAATAAGTAATTTCCTTTATGATAATTCAACTGACAGCATATCATTCAATGCTGATCATTATAATCCATTGGGAGGATTCGTTACTCTCAAGATACCACAATTAGAGGACAATCAAATCATAACTATCTTTTTAGATGATTTAGGGGTGACAGATGCGCAAATTAGCAAGAATGGTAAGACAATTACTACTAATATTTTTATTCCTCCAGATGAACATTCTGTTAGGATTAGCGGAATTTTACACCATTCTTAATTCATAATTCTACTTAATCCTAAAAGGCAGAACTCTGACATCTACTTATCAGGACATGCCTAGTTATTTTTTGTCTTCCGTTGTATTAGATGAAATATTCAACTTTGTTCCTAGCTTCAATATGTACGGGGTTACAAAAGTTGTGACGATTGTAACAACTCCCAGAATTGGAAGAATATATGAAGAGACAGCACCAACATCCTGACCACCTTTTCCAACTATGAGTGACATTTCTCCTCTGGCAGATGACAGTCCTAGACCGGTTCTAACCGCGGTGGTTGTATCATATCCAGCCTTTATTAGACAAGGTATGACAATTATCATTTTTGCGGCAAATGATGTTACTATGAGAATTAGAGCTGGGATGATAAATAATGGTATTTTTGATACGTCCACAAGTGCACCTACTGATACGAAGAATAGCGCTGCAAATACGTCCCTAAGGGGTATTGTTATGACACGGGCTATTCCGGCGCTGTTTGATTCAGCCACCAATACACCAGCCAAAAATGCACCAATTACCGGTGACAATCCAAGTTCAATTGCGCCAAATGACAAGCCAAATGCAAGACCCAATATCACTATGATCAAAACTGAGTAGTCAGTTTTTCTAGCTAGCTTATCTATAAGTGGAGGTAAATATCGCGAACCCAAAATTAAGATCCCTGCAATGAAACCCACTACAATTCCAACCGACAAAATAACTTGAACAAATGATACTGCTGCAGTTAAAGCAAGAGATTGTAATATACCTAACATGGTAATGACTATAACATCTTCCACAATTAGGATTCCCATTATTAATACACTTGACTTTTCATTTATCATGTTCAACTCTTCTAGTATCTTTACTGTAACTACAGTACTAGTAACTGACATGGCAAGGGCCAGGAACATTGAATCAAATTGTGAAAATCCTAGTGTTTGTCCAACGAAGAATGTGATTAGTAGTGTTCCAAGAGATTCGGCAATACCTACAATAAGTGATATTCGCCCAACAGATTTGAGTTTTGTAATGGGAAACTCAGTTCCAATTACAAACAAAAGAATGATTATTCCAAGCTCAGCTAAGGTATTGATTGTACTTACGTCATGAATTAAGCTAAATGGTGGAGTAAATGGACCAATAACCATTCCAGCAAGTAAGTACCCGATTACCATGGGTTGTTTTAATTTATGAGTAACAAATACCATTACAGCAGCTACTATCATTACAACTGCGAAATCTTGAATCAAAAAAGTTGAACCTAGTTGTGTTATGAGATGTGAGAAATCCAAGATGTTACTACCCAATAATCAATATAGAATTTCAGTGATAAAATCCGCTATCGTGAGTTATCTACATCAAGATGATAGTTTTTTAACCCATGAGTCTTTATGAATCGCAAAAGTTCGTCATGATCATCAATTTTATAATATCTTTTCATCTTTTCTAAAGTTTCATCGTCATAATGAACATGTTTTCTTACTCTTGCTTTTTCCATAACTTATTAAAATATGTAATCGCACTTAAATTTTTCAAATAAATATGATGAAAAAATAATCTTTAGCAAAAATTATTGAATTTACTACTATGAATTATTGTATACACTGGGCTTTTAGGAAATCTAGCAATTGTTCTCGTTTTTCAAATCTATAATATTGCATTAATTTCTCTAAATCCAATTCATCGTATTTCAAATCATATTGCTTTTTCCGTTTAAAAGACGCTGTATGAACGCGCATTGTTTTCTTAGTACAATTAGAGAGGGTAACGTGATATTTAGCTTTATCTCATTTTAGGATGTTGAGAATTTCATAAATCTGTGCCTCTAATTGAGAATTTTTTTGGTTCAAACCAAAAAAAGTAGAAAAATCCGATTACTTCGTACTTTAAGGCTTTAGGTTGAAATGTGGGACGAGATAATCTGTTGAACTATTTATTAATATACAGCATCGTTGATTCAAAATGATATATGACATCGGGAAAATATTTCAATCGGGCTGTAATTGCACTTGACGCACCTCATGTTGGATATGTTGTTCGTGAAACTCCTGACAAGATTGTCGTATTCGGAGACGGGAAGGAGAGATATGACATACCACTATCAGAAATACAGACTGTCAGTAAAAATGTGTTAATTGGTTTAAATTTTGATGAGATTGCAAAAAAATATTCTGTAGATAGGGACGCGCCGCTACCAACAAGCAAATTCGTTGATCCTTGGAATAACAGAGAAGATGTGGACCTTGCATCTTATGAAAATAAATTCCCCAAGTCACTTTTCAATAAGGGCGTAAGAATAGCAGACGAAGACCATGTAGGATTCGTAATGAAAGAGACTGATGATAAGATAGTGATCTTTGGTGATAGAAACTACCGATATGATGTTCCTAAAGAAAAGATAATAGCGGTAGGACGAAACGTAATCCTAGGAATGGGTTGGGACGAACTATTCACCTACAAAGTTGACAAGAATGCACCACTGCCAAGTGGAGACCCCATAGACAAGTTGGTAGACGAAGAAGACAAACTCTAAGATTCATTTCTTTTGATTCAATATTCAATTCTTTCCCAGCCCTGGATTAAGGGAGTAGTACAAAATTGGTATTGATAGATATTTTTGCAAAGAAAAAAGTAGATAATTTTACGGTATTTGCTTCATTGCCTGATATGGGTAGAGTAGGCGGATTGGTATCTTCGTATCTGGCAAGTGACCTAAAGGCAGAACATATTGCAAATATTATTTCGAGTCCCAAACCATGGGTTAATGTCAAAAATGGAATTATAGAATCAGCGAAAGATGTTTACAAGATTTTTTATTCAGAAAGTGAGAAGATTTTAATCCTTTCCGGCGATGCCCAGCCTGAAGATCATAGGGAACTTATTGATTTGTGCAATGCATTTATTGACTTTTGTTTGTCAATTGGTAAGATAAAAAGACTTTACACTGCGGGTGGGTCATTAAACGAAATGCTCACAGGTGAACCAAGGGTAGTTGGTGTAACAACCAAACCGGAGCTACGAAAGATTCTTGAAGATGCCAATGTGGATACTTTGGGTTCTGAATTTACAACAATTACGTGGTTCAATGGTCTTATTTTAGGGATCGCTTCTGATAGACATATCGAAGCGATTGGATTTTACGGTGAAATTTCAGACAAAACCTTACCTCAGCCACTTGCAGCAAAGAGCATTGTAAAGGCCTTCTCAAGAATTGAAGGCAAGTCCATATCCACGAAGCTTTTTGATGCACAATATGAAGAAGTCTTGGACCATATAGAAAGAAACAAGGGAATAAAAAGTATAGATAAATAAATAATCTAGTTTCACGAATATCTGTAATTTTTTTCCATTTACTAGAGGTTCAACGTACGTGTTCTATTATTATGCATTTCACACATTGTCCTTATGAGACTATAATAAAGCCTCTTGCGATGCCGTTTCGAGTTGTATCTGGTAGAGTTTGGTTGAGTCCCTTGATGGTTTTTACTTCAACTTCCAAATTAAATGTTCCGTTAGAGGGTAATGATATGGTTTGATTTGAAATTCCATTTGGTGCAGTAATATTATTTTTGCTCACCAATTCCTCACCACTCCCTGTTTTCACAGACAAATCATAATTCACATCGGCGTTCAATCTATTTCCACTAAGGGCATCACTGAAATTAAGGCTGAGAGCATTTTCGCCTATCACTGGAGGATTTGGATTCCATAACAGCGATGCGTGTATTCCTCCTGTATCTGTCACTATATCCTCAGATGTCTTTTGTGACTGGTTTCCTTCTGGACGTATCGTAAATTTCATGGAGTCGTTACTAATTCCTAATACTGCACTATTCTCTGCCAATTTTATTATGTCATTTTTGTTCAAAAGAAAGTGGATTATTAATGCCTTTTCTGAAGTAAATGGGTCAATTGCAAGTGATCTTCCGACCACCGGTTGTCCGTTTACAGTTCCACTAAATATGGTAGAATTTGAAAATTCGTTAAAGGCTTTTGGAAACTTGATTTCTTCATGAACAAAAATATTTTGTGATCTTATTCTCGAAACATTCCAATCAAATGGCATGGTCCATTTTGCTTCTAGATCTTTAGGTACGAAAGTAAAGTTTTGGATTCTATCATAATAAGAAATTAGTGTGCTGTTATAGTTTTGATTTCCATAGGTTAGATTTGATGTAAAGACGTCACCAATGCTAAGATAAGAGTCAAATCTTGGAGCGTTTTCAGGCACAAAAATGTTCCTAACATTATCAATTCCGAAAATTTCTATACCAAAATGGTACAGGCCTCCCTGGGATAATACCGGACCAGATATTGTAATTTGTCCTGTTTCATCAGTCCATCCACCCAAAAATGCTTCTGTACTTCCAAAGACCTTTATCGGACCATCTCCGGGTTCAAATTTTAACATCAAAGGTCCATCTTTGGAATAGAACAATTCACGAAGGAGTAATTTATCACCCTTGGTGATAGTCAGGAAATAGTTAACGTTAGTAATATTATTCCCAGTCTTTGCATCAAATAACCTCAATTGAAAGAAGGCATTTTGCATAGTATCTGATGTCAATATGGGTGGACTAATCTTCGTGTAGAGGCTTGCCTCTCTATCCCCCACGGTAGCTGGTGGTAGGTTTTCCTCAAAAATACCATCTCCAATTGCTTGCTGGAAATTTGGAATCAGAATTGTACCTGTTACAAATAGAAAGGAGAGAATTATTATGAAATATCTTTCCATGTTCAGTCTAGAAAATAATTGGTAATTTATATTATTTATAGTGCTTATGGAACTTAATTACGTGAACCCATTGTTGGTTGAATCGTGTCTTTACATACGAGGTAATTCACACGTTACAACCCTTTAATCATTTTATAATTTATAGTCCTACTTTGTTGAAACTTCAATACATCGCTTTACTAGTTTCTGTAGTTAGTTTTGCCAATATCCCTACGGGGGTGGTTTCTAGTACGGATGAAGTTTATTGTTACGATAACGACGTGGGAAGACCCTTTTGTTTTGAGACCCGAGAGGCATGTGCAATTGAGCATGTTCACGATTTAACAGCAGATAGTCAGTGTTACAAACAGCCAAAGTAACTACTTGATTTTTCGTTTTAAAGATCCCTCAGATCTGAAACTCTGGTAATTATTCATATCTTTAATAATTTAATTTAATGATACTGGAAATTGCGGGTACGTAGTTCAGTTAATAATTTAAATGCAATTCACACCATTTATCATCGCATGCACTCTGTTTGTCACAATTTGACAATCATAATTTTTTCTCTCTTGATTTCAGACGTCTCTATATCATTTTTTTTAAGCTCCAATGTTAACATATTTGGCGCTGAGCTTGGAGATGGGCACAATATGCCTATGGTTAGCTTGGGGAATCGAAACGCAATGCTAGATTTTAATTCAACTCAATTACCAGCAACCAGGAGTGTGCAATTGGATTTTACTTTGATGGATAACAAAACTGGGAATAACATACAACATACAACATACCTTGTAACTATCTCTAATGAAAGTCAAAGGGTTTTCACCGAGACAGTTCATAGTCATGATGGACATATCCTAATGGAATTTGTTCCGTCCACAACCGAACCCTATAAGATTAATGCAAATTTTGATACACTCTCAGCCAGCTACATCGCCGATTACAGTGGTCCGATTAAGGTTATAGGTAATATCTTTTCGCCAGGTAATTATATGGTATCTCTTGAAGTAACGGGGGTAGATTTTGATAACTTATTCCTTCCTACCCCTCTTGAATTTAAATTCCCAGTTTCTATTAGCAGTTAATCCCGGTAGTCAGAGTACTGATTTTGTGAAAATTGAGAGCTACGTTAGAAAAATTTTTCTATCCAATGTGAATACTTTATGATGTGACAATAAAAGCATCCATGTCATTTTCTGATCTTGATTACGATCTTTTTAATACTGTACTTGAGTGTTGTAAGAAAAATGCTGATATTAAATATGCCGACAGGCAAAGACATAACATTGTAGGTAGGTCTGTATTCGGAACTCAAAACCAATCTGGAATCAATTTTCAAATTATTCTTAAAGAAAAACCGACAGGAGTTGAGATATATGATTATTCTAAGCGCGGTTTGGATAGAAAGTTTGCTGACATCCTTTTCAATTTACTATTACCAATTGTGGGGGAAGATGCCGACATTAAGTTTGAGGACCAAGATGATTGTGCTATTTGTAAGAAAAAATTCAAACTAGGTCTGTCTAGGTTTATTCCATCTATAGGTTGGGCAACCCATAGCGAATTGTGCGAATCGTGTTACACACTATTATCAAGTCATGAAAAGAATTATTGTTGTATCTGCCAAAAAAAACTTGGCATTCGAAAATACTCTGCAAGAATTAATTGGAATCGTAATCTCATGTTATGTAAAGAATGTTATCTTATTCGAAGACCTCAGGTACAAGATAAAGTTGCGACAATGGGAGACACTGAGTCACTTCAAATTCTGAAATCCAAGTCAAGTACTTCAGTCCCCTCCAACGTTTTGAATAAATCTGTAATTATCGGTACTGAAGATCCACTACACATACTCAAGATGAGGTTCGCTAAAGGTGAAATAAGCAAAGAAGAATATCAAGAAATGAAGAGGCTGTTGAAGGATGAATGATTGAATGATTTTCTATCTTCTTATTTATTAATCATCGATTTTGTTCACGTAGTTAGATAACAGGATTATTGCTTCGAATTGAGTTGCAAATATTCTAGCTTGTTATGGCACATTTTTTCCAATAATTCGTATCCTATCTTGATTAGATTAAAAAATATGTATATTCTTTAAATAATTGTATAATTTCAACAAAATTATAATCTAAATTAAAATATTTTATTCTTATCTCAGAATAATATTTATAGTGGAAAACTTTACAATCCGCTAATGAATCGTAGTTTACTACTGGCAAGCTCCCTGATAGCTAGTTTCTTGCTTGCAAGCAGTATTGCTTTCGTTCCGTATTTTTCAGCGAACAATGTGGTACATGCGCAAGAAACAGATGATCAAAATCAAGGTGAGGTCAAACACGTAACGTTAATCGCGTCAGAAAAGCAAGTTCAAGTTGCTCCTGATAATGCATTGCATCCAGGAGGAATTATGTACAATGCGATGGTATTCAATGGTAGTATTCCAGGACCAGCAATTTCAATCGATCAAGGTGATACACTAAACATCACTCTAAAGAATGAAGGACAGACTATACACAGTCTTGACTTTCATGCAGGATATGGTCCGGGTAATGCATTATCTGGCAGTGTGAAACCAGGTGAATCAAAGACATGGTCACTTAAAGCTGATTACCCAGGTGCATTCTTGTATCACTGTGGTGCTGATGGTCTTAACGGCGTATGGGAACACATTTCCAACGGAATGTATGGTGGAATTATTGTTCACCCAGCAAACGAAGAACCAGCTAAAGAATTCTACATGGTATTTAGTGAATTGTACAACAACGCTGACAAAGGTCCATTCGTAGGAACCAATGGAACCGCAGGATCATTTGACATTGGTAAATTCATATCAAATAATCCAGATTTGGTACTGACAAATGGTATGGCTCACAAATACGTACCAGCAGTTGGTGAAGTAAACAAACTAGAACTTAACAAGGACGCAGAACTATTCAAGGTAAAACCAGGTGAAATGACTCGTTGGTATATCATCAATCCAGGACCAAACGATGGTGTTTCATTCCACTTTATTAGCGGAATATTAAGCGTAAAAGATGGTAGCAACGCAGCAAACAACGGCTATGGAACACAGGACATGAATGACGAAACATGGTGGATTCCTCCAGGTTCAGGATCAGTAATTGAATCAACATTCCCACAACCCGGTGTCTATGTAGGTGTTGACCACGCAATGTCTGATGTTGTAAAAGGTGGTGCATTTGCAGTAGTGGCAATGGAGAACTCTACAGCAACTGATCATCCAGAAGGAACATGTGTACCAGCAAAAGGTGAAGGCATAGTATGTGCACCAGCAGAAGCCGAAGCTGAAGGTGCTGCTACTGCTGCTGATAACCAAACAGCTGCAAATGATGAGGATGACAACAATGAAGCAAACGATAATGGAAATGATGGCGGAAATGAAGCACAGGATGATGAAAGCGAAGTAACACAAAATGCTACAATGCTCAATACCACTGGCGGTAACATGACTGGCAATGGAACAATGATGGCTGGAAA
>Ga0209974_10000659_pt1 | contig 11711 bp, 13 predicted proteins | sample InoplaM3SPM_FD_187592 | JGI IMG/M metagenome (GOLD analysis project Ga0209974, IMG submission 187592) | Arabidopsis thaliana rhizosphere microbial communities from the Joint Genome Institute, USA, that affect carbon cycling - Inoculated... | ecosystem: Host-associated > Plants > Roots >...
GCGAGGGGAGGACGGGCGCGGCGCCTGCGGTGCGGGCGGATTCTTGCCAGCCCGGGGATGGCACTGCCGGTGCGCGTCGCCTGCGGGCGGGAGCTCCCGCGGCCTAGGTGGATGGATGTCCGCCAGCGCGAGGATCGCGACATCGCGGGATCGACTGCAAGCTGTCGAGCACCAGTGCGGCCATCCGTGCCAGGCCCTGTTCGCGCTGCTGCGCCGGCATGTGTTCGGCCCGTTGCAGGTGATCGCTGACCGTCAATACCGACAACGCCTGGATCCCTTCCCGCATCGCCACGCCATAGAGCCCGGCCGATTCCATCTCCACGCCGGCGATCCGGTGCTGCAGCAGGCGCGCGACCTGGCCCGCATCGCTGCCGTAGAAGCAGTCGGTGCTGAACACCCCCGCCACGCGTACCCCGGCCTGCTGGCGCGTGGCGGTCCCGAACACCGCCGAAAGCAGCTCGAAATCGGCACAGGCCGCCAGGTCGTGGCCGCCAAACTGCAGCCGGTTGAAATTCGAGTCGGTGGACGCCGACTGCGCGAGCAGCAGGTCGCCCAGGGCAACGTCGCCGACGCCGCCACAGGTGCCGACACGCACGATCCTGCGCACGCCGTGGACGCGCGCCAGTTCGGTGGCGTAGATCGCGCATGAAGGAATGCCCATGCCGCTGCCGATGACCGACACGCGCAACCCGCGGTAGTGGCCGGTGTAACCGAGCATGTTGCGACGCGTGTTCACTTCCACCGCGTCGTCCAGGAACCTGCCGGCGATATGCCGCGCGCGCAATGGATCGCCGGGCAGCAGCACCGTCTCGGCGATGGCGCCCGGCGGAGCGTCAAGGTGTGGCGTACTCATGTCGGCCTCGCCGCGGTTCCATGGGGTTCGTCGAGCGCCGCGAGCAGTTGCGCGTACAACGCGCTGGCGCCGATCCGGAAATGCACGGGATCGATCCAGTCGGCGCCCATCCGCGACTCGGCCAGGTCCAGGTACACCGCAGCCTCGTCCAGCGTGCGGATGCCGCCGGCGGCCTTGAAGCCGCAACGTCCGCCGCCGCCGGCGATGGCTGCAAGCATCAGCGCGGCGGCTTCCGGGGTCGCGCCGACCTGCGCCTTGCCGGTCGATGTCTTCAGGAAATCGACCCCGCATGCCAGGCCGATGCGGCAGGCCTCGTTGACGAGTGCCGGGGTGTGCAACTGGCCGGCTTCCAGGATCAGCTTGAGCGTGGTCTCCGGGCCGCACGCCTCCCGGCAAGCGCGGACCACCGCCTCGGCCTCCGCCGGCCTGCCAGCGGGCAGGCTGCGCCAGGGCAGGCCCAGGTCGATCTCGTCGGCGCCGGCGGCCAAGGCGCGCCGGGTTTCGCGCGCCACCCGGTCCGGGTCGCTGCCGCCGTCCGGAAAATTCACCACCGTTGCCACCCGCATCGCGGTTCCGTGCAGGGCGCGGCGCGCGGTGGTGACGTGTTCCGGATACACGCACAACGCCGCGGGCAGGACGCGGCAGCTTCGCGCGGAGGCGCACAGCGCCTCGATGCGCGCCGGCGTGTCGTCCTCGCCCAGGCTGGTCAGGTCGAGCAGCGGCAACAGGCGAAGCGCCAGCGCGTGGCGCGAACGGGCAGGGGCGGACACGGACGCTCCAGGCGAGGGATATCCCGTAAAGCTAGCCCGCGCCGGACTTCCCCGTCTTGACCTGCGGCAAACCGGAAGCGAATGACGGTCCCGCCGACGGCAACCACGACATGCGACAAGCGTCGGCCGGTCGGCGCCGCGGGGTCAATGCACCAGGACGCGCCGCAACGGCATCACCCAGGCAAGGGCCGATGGGCGGCGTCGGCAAGCGCCTGCCATGCGGCGCGCAACATGCCGGCGAAGGCTCCCAGCCAGGCCCCCAGCCCGAGGGCCAGGAACACCCATGGCAGCCACCCGAGGAATGCAAACCCCAGCGCCGCGAACATCGCGTGCGTGGCCGCCGCATACATGCCCAGCGGGAACACCGCTCCCCAATACAACGGGTCGTAGCGCAGCGGAAAGCGCCGGTACACGTGCCGCCACAACGCCAGCACCAGCAGCATCGGGATCCACCAGGTCCCCGTGGCCCAGTAGAACACCGTGAATCCCTTGATGAACGGCTGCAGCGATTGCAGGAACGGCGCCTGCGCCACGTTGACGATCAACAGCGCCCCGGCCAACGCCGAAATCGCCATGGCGCCCATGTTGATCCAGTACGGCGGCGACAGGTCGCCGGGCTCGAAGCTGAAAAAAACGTAGCGGTAGAAGATCAGCGACATCATCCAGATGTAGAGCATCCCGCCCCACAGCCACATCGACAGCGCGAAGAAGTTCATCTCCAGCTTCCATGGCTGGCCGACATGGGCGGCCAGCAGCGCGCCCAGCACGGCGACCGACTGCGTTGCCACCACCGCCAGCAGCCAGCCGCCGTTGATGCCGCGTTCCAGCGGCGGCTTGCTGCGCTTGACGGTGAGGATGGTGAAGATCGCGTAGGTCAGCCCGGTCCACGACAGGATCGCCAGCCCCCACAGGGCGAGGGCGACGATGACATTGCCGGTGAGCAGCAGCACCTGGCTGCCGAGCACGTTGGTGGCGACGACGACGGTGAAGAATCCGCATCCGCGCAGATGGTCGGCGAGGTCGGCCATCATCGCGCGCGGGAACCACAGCAGGCGCATCACGAACAGCGCCCACAATACGACGTAGAACGAGACATTCAGTGCGAACAGGGCGTGCGCGACCGCGGGCAGGCCGAGCCGGAACGCGGCGACGGAGAGGATGCCGGTCGACATCACCAGCGCGAAGTAGGCGGGGGAGAGGTGCTCCAGCCCCGGCACCAAGCGCGCAAGCCGCCCCTGCGGGCGCTTGAGGCCGTTCACGTTCCGCACCCCGGGCGGGCGAGGGCAGGCACTGGATTCAGAAGGGCAGGACGACTTTGCCCAGATGCCCGAGCAGCAGGAATGCGGACACCAGCACCGCGTTGAGTGCCCAGGCCACGGTCAACCAGCGCGCGAGGTAGCCCCACATGTCGTTCCGGACATTGAGGGCATCCACCCAGATCGTGCGCATGATCCAGGCCGTATAGAGCAGGAAGGCGCCCAGCATCAGCGCAAGCGACGGCGTATCGACCCGCCGGTAGAAGTAGAGGATGGCGCCGAAGAAGACCTGGCTGAACACCACGCCATAGATCCAGAAGACCACCCACAGGCGGGTGCGGCCGCGTGGCTCGACGGGTATCGATTGCATGCTCATGGCTTGCTCCGATGCATGGAATGCCTGGCCTGGTGGTTGCGGAGGTCCGTCGGCGGCCGGTTGCTCATTGGCGTTCGAGCTGCACCAGCTCGCCGTTGCGGTCGACCGCCAGGAAGTCGCCGATCCTGCCGCCCTTGATCGCCTCGACCATCAGCTGCAGCGGCTGGGATGCCTCGTCGCTGCTGGGCGCATGGCCGCCACGGCCCGGCATCGCCGCGACGAACAGGATGTCCCAGTCGATGCCGGTTTGCCGCGATTCCTCGGCCAGCATCGCGAAGTCGACGATCTCGTCCGGCGACTTGTCCACGCACAATGCCGGCGCCAGCGCGCCGCCCTCGCCACGTTCGAACCGTTGCTTTTCCTCGGCCGTCGCGTCGGCTGGCAACTCCGCCGAAGCGAACACCAGCAGCAGGCGCTGCGGCTCGGGCTGCATGCGCGCAGCCTGGAGCAGACCGGAAAAATCCCGCAGGGACATGGAACGGTGCCTCCGGTGCCGGAACGGGGATGCGGGGATCCGCGATCCATTGTCCCCGATCCCCCGGATCCTCGCGTTGTTCGCGGCGGCGGGCATTGATCCAGGTCATGCCGGGCAGGCGGGAGCACGCCCGCTGCGATGCAGCATATCGCCGCGGGGAGCACGCGAGCAGGCGGAAACGGAAATGCAGCGGCCGGTCGCGGCCTTGTCGCGGCACCTCCAGCCTGGCACAAGCGCACTGCGGAGCATCATGCGTACCGGATAGCCTGCGCACCTGGAGCGTACGCAGCATGGCGTGGCAGGCGCGATCCGTGCAGTGGCCTGCGGCGCCCGGTGCCCGCATCAGCGGATACTCGGCCAGGGGCAGAGCTCCCGGCCAGGGCAGAGTTCCCGTTTTCCCTGGATGGCCAATCTGACCGCGTCTTCTGGATCTGGGCCTACTCCTGACTTTACATAATAGGCATTATGCGAAGTTATAGGGTGGGCAAACTCCCATGCGCGACGCCCTTCGCCCGATCCAGGAGCAGACCCTGATGCAGCGACCACCGTGCTGGCCCGATGGCGTGCCTTGCCCGAACGGGTGCGCCAGCGCCACATTCGAGCGCTTGATCCACAACAACTCGCCGCTCTACGGCCCATGGTCCGGTTGGCGCATGGCCGGTCGGGAACTGGTGTCGCCCGATGGCGACCGGATCAACCCGGAACGATTGCGCGGCCTGCTGTTCGTCGAGCACAACCGGCTACGGCTGGCGCGGCTGCGCAACCGTGCCACGAAGCACCGCCGGGATGAGCCGAACGAAACGGCCTCAGAGGCCGCGGCACGCCCGCTGGACGGATTCGTTCAAGGCCCGCAGCGTGTCGAATGAACGGTTCAAACCCAGCGCCTTCAAGGTGCGATCCCGGTTCACCCTGGCCGTTTCACACTGCGCCCGTTGCTGGTCCCTCTGATCCGGAAGGCTCCCGCCATGCGACCAGTACCCGGTGCCGCCACGGTCCTGCTGTCGATTCCTCGCGGCAATCTCCACCTCGGCCTGCCGGCGGCGTTCCAGCGCATCAGGGCTTGCGCTGCCGGTGTCGTATTAGCGGGCTCCCAGATCGCGCTGCGCCGCCGTGCACGGCTCGCTCTGCACCGCCACGACGCCATCGGCAGCCTTGCACCGGTAAATAATCGTCTGCGCAACGGCAGGGGCCGAGAGCAGCAGGCACGGCAGCACCACGAATATTGATCGCATGACTCCCCCTGCCCCGAGGATACCGCGCTGGAAGTGGTTCGACGGGACGAAAAAAGCAGGGCGTTACCGGCCAGGTTCCAACGCGGCAATTCCGCGGTTACGGACGCATGCGCTGCACATGCCCTCAATGCCGGGCTGTCGTTGAAGCGCGCCCCAGCCGCAACGCGTTGGCCACCACCGAAACCGAACTCAGGCTCATGGCCAGCGCTGCGATCATCGGGCTGAGCAACACGCCGGACACCGGGTACAGGATGCCCGCGGCGACCGGCACTCCGATCGCGTTGTAGAGGAAGGCGAAACCCAGGTTCTGCTTCATGTTGCGCACCGTGTCCCGGGAGATCCGGCGCGCCGTGACGATCCGCCCCAGGTCGCCCTTGACCAGGGTCACCTGCGCGGTGGACATCGCAACGTCGGTGCCGGTGCCCATGGCGATGCCGACATCGGCCGCCGCCAGCGCCGGGGCATCGTTGATGCCGTCGCCGGCCATCGCCACGCGGCGACCTTCGGCCTGCAGCCGCCTGACCAGCTCGACCTTTTGCGCCGGGCGTACTTCGCCATGCGCCTCGTCGATCCCGAGCGTTGCGGCGACCGCTCTTGCGGTGCCATGCGAATCGCCCGTCGCCATCACGATGCGGACGCCTTCGGCGCGCAATGCCGCCAGCGCCGCCGGGGTGCTTTCCTTGATCGGATCGGCGACCGCGACCACGCCCAGGGCACGGCCATCGGCCGCCAGGAACATGACGCTGGCGCCCACGCGCCGCAGCGACTCCGCGTCCCGGCTCAATGACTCCACGTCGATCCCCGCCTCCTGCATCAGGCTGCCGTTGCCGAGCAGCAACGCCTGCCCGGACACCTGGCCACGGACGCCCTGCCCGGTCACCGAATCGAAGCCCTCCACCGGCGCCAGCGCCAGCTTGCGGTTGCGCGCCTCGGCGACGATCGCCTCGGCCAGCGGATGCTCGCTGCCCTGGTCCAGGCTGGCGGCCAGCCGCAGCACCTCGTCCGCGTCCATGCCCGGCGCCGGCAGGACCTGGCGGAATGCCGCGCGGCCTTCGGTCAGGGTCCCGGTCTTGTCGACCACCAGCGTATCGATCGTCCGCAGTCGCTCGATCGCCTCGGCATCGCGGAACAGCACCCCGGAATGCGCCGCGCGCCCGCTGGCGACCATGATCGACATCGGCGTCGCCAGGCCCAGCGCACAGGGGCAGGCGATGATCAGCACCGAGACCGCGTTGAGCACGGCATAGGTCCAAGACGGATCGGGGCCGAACAGCCCCCAGGCCACGAACGTCGCCAGCGCGACCGCGAACACCGCGAGCACGAACCAGTACGCGACCTTGTCGGCCATGCGCTGCATCGGCGCGCGCGAGCGCTGCGCCTGCGCGACCATCTGCACGATCTGCGCCAGCACGGTGGCCGAGCCGACCTGGTCGGCGCGCATCAGCAGGGCGCCGGTGCCGTTGAGGGTCGCGCCGATGACCTTGTCGCCCTCCCCCTTCCCCACCGGGATCGGTTCGCCGGTGAGCATGGATTCGTCGACGCTGGAGCGACCCTCGAGCACCGTGCCGTCGACCGGCACCTTTTCGCCGGGACGCACGCGCAGGCGGTCGCCGATGTGCACGTGCTCGAGCGGGATGTCCGCTTCGCTGCCGTCGGCTTCGATCCGCCGCGCGGTCTTCGGCGACAGGCCGAGCAGCGCCTTGATCGCGGCCGAGGTCTTCGAGCGCGCGCGCAGTTCCAGCAGTTGCCCCACCAGGGTCAGCGACACGATCACCGCGGCGGCCTCGAAATAGACCCCCACCCGCCCGTGTTCGTGGAACGAAGCCGGGAACAGGCCGGGCGCCAGGGTCGCGACCACGCTGTAACCGTAGGCGGCGCCGACGCCGGTGCCGATCAGGGTCCACATGTTCGGATTGCGGTTGCGGATCGACTGCAGCCAGCGCTCGAAGAACGGCCAGCCGGCCCACAGCACAACGGGCGTCGCCAGCACCAACTCCAGCCAGCTGCGCGTCGTGGCGTCCAGCGCCGGGAAATGCTGGCCGAACATCGCCAGCACCAGCGCCGCGGCGCTCAACGGCAGCGTCCACCAGAAGCGGCGGCCGAAGTCGCGCAGTTCCGGATTTTCCTCGTCCTCCAGCGAAGGCATCTCCGGTTCCAGTGCCATGCCGCAGATCGGACAGGTGCCGGGGCCCTCCTGGCGGATCTCCGGGTGCATCGGGCAGGTGTAGATGGTGCCTGCCGGTGCCGGAGGCGCGGCTTCGCGCGGACCCAGGTACTTGCCCGGGTCGGCGACGAACTTCTCCCGGCAGCGCGGATTGCAGAAGTGGTACTCCACGCCTTCGTGCAGCGCATGGTGCGTTGTCTTCGCCGGGTCCACGACCATGCCGCACACCGGATCGATGGCGGTGGCGTGGTGGCCATGATGGTGGTGATGGTGCTGCGGTCGATCAGTCATGTCGGTCTCCGGCGAGCGCATCCAGGATCGGGCAGTGCTCGAGCGCGCCATGGCCCGGGCAGGACGCCACCAGCGCGTCCAGGCCGCGGCGTACGCGCTCGAGCTCGGCGAGCTTGTCGTCGACCTGGGCGAGTTTCTGGATCGCGGCCGCCTTCATGCCCGCCATGTCGACCTCGCGGCGGCCGGAGAGCTCCAGCAATTCGCGGATCTCGTCCAGGGTGAAGCCCAGCGCCTTGGCACGGCGGATGAAGCGCAGCCGGGCCACGTCCTCGTCCACGTATTGCCGATAACCCGACGCTGTGCGCTGCGGCGGCGGCAACAGTTGCTGCCGCTCGTAGTAGCGCACGGTGTCGATGGCGACCCCGGCTTCCCGGGCCAACTCTCCGATCTTCATGCGGGCAGTCTGCACCCTTGACCATGGTCCAGAGTCAAGCCCCGCCGCCGGGCCCCTTCAGTGGCTGGAATAGGCCGTGGTGCTGCCGTCAAGGCCGACCAGTTCGACCGTGTACGGCTCGCTGCGGCCATCCGGCGTTTCCATGCCGGGCGACCCCATCGGCATGCCCGGCAGCACCAGCCCCCGGGCAGCGGGACGTTCGGCCAGCAGCCGCTTGATGTCCGCGGCCGGCACATGGCCCTCGACGAAATAGCCGCCGACCTCGGCCGTGTGGCAGGAGCCCTTGCCGACCGGCACGCCTGCCCGCTCCTTGATCGGTCCCAGGTTGTCGGTGTTGCGCACGTCGACCCGGAAGCCGGCGGCGCGCATGTGCTCGACCCAATCGTTGCAGCAACCGCAGGATGCGTTCTTGTGCACCACCACCGGCGGCAATGCCGTTGCGGTGTGCATGGGTTCGGGGCCGGCGGGCGCGCTGCCCTGCGCGGCGGACGGCGGGGCACAGCCCTGCAGGGCCAGGGCCAGCAGTGCGAGCAATGCAATCGGGAAGGTTTTCATGTGATCTCCGTAGCCAGGATCGGATGTGCCAAACCGGGAAGCGTCAGAACCAGGTGCGCAGGCCCACGACCAGGCGCGTGTCGCCGGCGCTTTCGCCCCCGGCCCGCCGCAGGTCGGCGGTGCGGCCGAAGGCGCGTTCATGGACCACGCCGACATAGGGCGCGAACCGGCGGGTGAACTCGTAGCGAAGCCGCAGTCCCGTCTCGACGGTGCCCAGGCCCGAGCCGATGCCGCGTCGCGCGTCGTCCCTGCCGAAGACGTTGACCTCCACCTGCGGCTGCAGGATCAGCCGATTGCCGAGCAACACGTCGTACTCGGCCTCGATCCGGGCTTCGCCCTGCCCCGACGGCCCGATGTAGGCGGTCGCCGACACCTCGAACTTGTAGGGAGTCAACCCGATCACGCCGATCGCGAAGAAGTCGCGTGACGCGCCCGGCTTGAAATCGTGGCGGATGCCGGCGACCAGGTCCCACCAGGGGCTGATGGCGTGCCCGTACAACGCTTCGAGATCGGCCGAATGCAGGCCGCCTTCGAGCTGCTCGCCTTCGCTGCGCAGCCACAGGCGGTCCAGGTCGGTGCCGACCCAGCCCTGCCCTTCCCAGGCCAGTCCTGTTCCGGGGTTGGCGTCCCAGCCCTCCAGGCGGTTGAACTGCAGGTAGCTGTAGATCCCGTTGTCGTGCACCGGATGGTCGGTGGGCGGCGGTATCGCGGCCGCGCGGTCGGCGTCGGTGATCTCCGGGACCGGCGTGGTCGGCTGGCCCGCGGCGGCCGTGGGCATGGCGTCCATGTCGTGCCCCATCGCCGCGTGGTCCATCGCGGCATGATCCATTGCCGCTGCCGGGCTGGCGGGCGTTGCCGCAGTGGCGGGCTGCGCATCGGGCGTCGGTTCCGGCGTCGTCGGCATCGGCATCGTCGAGTGATCGGCCACCTGCGCCAGCGCAACGAGCGGGAACAGGACCAGGGCGATCGCGGCGCCCGATATTCCGACGCGCCAGGATTGGGCGCATGCGTCCATGGCGCTCATTCCTCCACCGACACTTGCCGCATCATGCCGGCTTCCATGTGGTACAGCAGGTGGCAGTGGTAGGCCCATTGCCCGAGCGCATCGGCGCGCACTCGGTAGCTGCGCCGGCTGCCCGGCGGCATGTCGATGGTGTGCTTGCGCACGTGGAAGTTGCCGCCCTCGTCCTCGAGGTCGCTCCACATGCCGTGCAGGTGGATCGGGTGGGTCATCATGGTGTCGTTCACCAGCACGATCCGCAGCCGCTCGCCGTAGTTGAATCGCAACGGCTCGACGTCGGAGAACTTCCGGCCGTCGAAGCCCCATGCGAACTTCTCCATGTGCCCGGTCAGGTGCAGTTCGATGTCGCGGCCCGGGTCGCGGCCGTCGGGGTCCTGGAACGTGCTGCGCAGCATCGCGTAGTTCAGCACCGTGCGGCCGTTGTCGCGCAGGCCGATGCCGGGATCTTCGAGCTTGGGGACCGGCGCCATCGTCTGCATGTCGACCAGCGGATTGCCGGTTTCGCTGGCCGGATGCTGCTGCATCCCCGCCATCGCGTGGCCGCCGTGATCCATGCCGGCCATGTCGTGTCCGCCCTGCCCCATCGCGCCATGCCCCATGTCCGCCATCGACAGGATCGGCCGCGGATCCAGCGCCGGCACCGGCGCGCGCAGCCCCTCGCGCACCGCCAGCGTGCCGCTGACGTAACCGGTGCGGCCCATGTCCTGGGCGAAGATGGTGAAGGCGTCCTGGCCGGACGGCTCGACGATGACGTCGAAGGTCTCCGCGGTCGCGATCCGGAACTCGTCCACCGTCACCGGATGCACGTACTGGCCGTCGGCGGCGACCACGGTCATCTTCAGGCCGGGGATGCGCACGTCGAAGTGGGTCATCGACGAACCGTTGATGAAGCGCAGCCGGACCTTTTCGCCGCCGCGGAACAAGCCGGTCCAGTTGCCGAGCGCCGTGGTGCCGTTCATCAGGTAGGTGTAGGTATTGCCGTTGACATCCGACAGGTCGGTCGGCGTCATCCGCATCCGCCCCCACATGCCGCGATCGGCCAGTGTTGCCCGCAACCCCTCTTTCGAGGCGTCGCGGACGAAATCGCCGACGGTGCGCTTGTGGTAGTTGTCGTGGTCCGACATCTTCTTGAGCCGCGCGAACAACGCGGTGGGATCCAGGTCGGTCCAGTCGGTGAGCATCACCACGTAGTCGCGATCGAACGCGAATGGCGCCGGCTCGAGCGGATCGATCACCAGCGGGCCATAGAGACCGGCCTGTTCCTGGAACGCGGAATGGCTGTGGTACCAGTAGGTGCCCGCCTGCCTGACCGTGAACCGGTAATGGTAGGTCTCGCCGCGACCGATCCCCGCGAAACTCAATCCCGGCACGCCGTCCATGTTGGCGGGCAACAGGATGCCGTGCCAATGGATCGAGGTCTGGTGGCCGTGGATCGAACCCGGCGGCAGTGCGTTGGTCACCCGCAGGTTGACCGTCGTGCCTTCGCGCCAGCGCAGCAGCGGCGCCGGCAGCGAGCCGTTGACGGTGACGGCGGTACGCGTGCGCCCGGTGAAGTTCATCGGGGTTTCGCCGATCCGCAGGTCGAACTCGGTGCCCGACAGCACGCCGGGCTGGCCAGGCGTGCCGATCGCCCAGGCAGGCCTGGGCCAAAGGCCGAGGCCGGCGATCGCGCCGCCGGCGGCGATGCCTTGCACGAAGCGGCGGCGCGATGGCACGCGTGGCCGGTCGTGATCGAAATCCGATGACATGGGAACCTCCATTCCAGCGTCGGGTGTCGACCGGCGCCAGGGCGCCGGTGCATGCGGCACGCTCGCGTTGCGGGCTTGGCGAGAGTGCAGCGAACAGGCGCCTTGCGGCGCGTCGGGACGCCTAGCCGATCGGAGGTCGAATCAAGTTGGGCAACGCCGGAGTGCCATGGGCCAACGGCAGCCAGTCCGTGGCAAGGCGATGGCGGATCCGTCCGATCCCGGCCGCGGGCGCCGGCAGCGCGGCATGGCTTGCATGCACGCAGGCGCAACTGCATGCGCCCGACGTGCAGCAGTCCGAAGGGACTTGCCCGGTCGCGTCGGGCGCGTGCGTCGCCGGCGTCGGATCATCCGCCACCGCCGCCGCGGCCGCGGCATGCCGATGGCGGTCGCATGGCGGCGCGTCTTCAGGCGACGGATTGGCATGTGCGGTCATCGGCGCCGCCTGCGCGTCGACCTGGCCCATCGGCACGTGGGGCGACGCCGCGGCAGGCGCGACCGCGTTCACGACGAGGGCGAGGCTGAGCAGCGCGCGCAACAGGAACGGGCGAACGGACATGCCGCTACTTTAACCGGGAG
>Ga0209974_10000660_pt1 | contig 11667 bp, 12 predicted proteins | sample InoplaM3SPM_FD_187592 | JGI IMG/M metagenome (GOLD analysis project Ga0209974, IMG submission 187592) | Arabidopsis thaliana rhizosphere microbial communities from the Joint Genome Institute, USA, that affect carbon cycling - Inoculated... | ecosystem: Host-associated > Plants > Roots >...
ACGGCTCGCTCGGCTGGGTAGTGCCTGGGGTTATGGGTGCGGCGTTAGCACGGCCCGAGTACCGGGCCGTAGCGGTCTCTGGTGACGGCGGCCTCCTGTATCACATTGGGGAGCTGGAAACCGCGCTCCGTTGCAACATTCCGGTGGTCATAGTTGTGCTCAACAATAGCTGCTTGGCCTCTGAGTATCACACAGAAAAGCGTCTAAGGGGAGGCCGTGTCGTCTCTGAGGTGCTTGACTTTAATGATACTGATTTCGCCGCCATTGCAAAGGCGTTCGGAGCGCACGGAGCGCGCGTCACTGAAAGCAATGACATCAAGGATGCTGTTAGAGATGCCCTAGCCGCAAATACGCCTGCTCTTGTTGATGTGGTCGTCAGCAAAGAAGCTGTCGCTCCATCTGCAGGCCAGGACCGTACACGCCTGGTGTAAGAAGCGGAGTGTTGCTCAAGCAAGTATCGCAGAGCTAGCGAGGGGAGTATTTGATGAACAGCTATGAAGCCGGGGCAACGTTAGGTTTAGAAGGCAAGCTTGTGGCAGTTCTCGGAGGAGGGGGTGCAAACAACGGCATAGGGCGTGCGACTGCAATTCTATTCGCTAAGCTCGGCGCAAAAGTAGCAGTTCTAGATATAAACATCGAAGCGGCCGCGGAAACGGCCAAGTTGATTAATGGCGTCACAGAGAATGCCGCCTCAGTATGGCAAGTTGATGCATTGAGTAGGGATCAGGTTGATAAGACTGTAAGTGGAATATTGGAAAAGTATAACCGCATTGATGTTTGGGCCCATCTCGTCGGTGGGCATAAGGGAAGAACGCTTATTGAAGAGATTCCTGTGGATGTGTGGAAGTCAAACATTGAAATAAACCTGACGAGCGCGTTTATCGGTGCACGCGCCATTTTGCCTACGATGAAGCGGCAAAGGAGTGGGAAGATAGTGTTGGTAAGTTCGTTCGCGGCGCACTCTATCTCCGTGTCTGGCGCTGACTACGCTGTAGCAAAAGCAGGCATTATTACCTTCACAAAACAGTTAGCATATGAAGCAGGTTTCTTTAACATCAATGTCAATGCAATTGTGCCGGGCCCGACCCATGAACCGAATCCGGAAAAAGATCGAAGGGATGGCCGTTTACCGAGAGTTCCTTTGGGTCGTTTCGCACGCCCTGAGGATCAGGCCAAGGCTATTGTATTTTTAGCTTCCAACTGGTCCGAAATGATCACTGGTGTAGCACTGGAAATCGACGGTGGTATGCATCTGGGGTGGGTGGATTGGGAAACATATCTTTCAAAACACAAGAGTCCTGTTAAGGAGGATAATCGACATGAATGAGCGTTGTGTTTATCGGATGGGCAGGCTTTTTTTGTTCATTTTTTTCATTTTCTTTTCGACCGGTGTTCTCCGTGAAGGCTTGGCTGCCCAATCAGAACCCTGGAAACCCAGCAGGCCAATGAAGATAATATTGAGCGGCCGGGGCGCTTATGACTTGATTGCTCGACAACTGGCTCGCGTATTTCCGGATTATTTAGGCCAACAGCTCAATGTCCAGTTAGTGACAGGTGCTCAGGGGTTCAATGCCATGGATGTGCTTCAAGGATCGAAGCCTGACGGTCATACAATAAGTCTGCTGGGCGTGGCCACGTACGTGGGCTTGGCAACAAAAAAAACCCGATACTCTTGGAACGTTCGGGATATACCCGTGATTATGGCACTCGACACTCCTCCTTACGGGATTTTTGGTTCTCCCAAATCACCCTTTAAAAGCTATCAAGATATCGTGAAGACGAAAACTGAAATCCGTGTCGCGTTGGCAGGAGCAACTTTTATTGCTATCCCTCTGGCCGTTGATTTTGAGCAAAAAAACATTCCATACACCATGGCTCGTTTTAAAGACGTGGCGGATGCCAAATTGGCTGTCCTAGCAGGCAATGCCGATCTGACTTCTGGCGCCCTGACCGGCATAAACACCAACCAGATTAAGGCAGGTGATATGACCTTACTGTGGATATATGCCACGAAACGTTATCCCGAGTTCCCGGATGCGCCGACTCATTTTGAGTTGGGAATGCCTAAGGAGTGGTCTGATTACGCGCTCACTCGCCTGATACAGGTACCACCCGGCACACCGAGTCATATTCAAATGGCGTTGAGAGAAGGATTAATCAAGGCTTTCAAGGATAAGCGTACAGTAGAATGGAGTAAAAAGGCTGAGACGCCGTTAGATCTTTTACCAGAGCCCGAGTTTAAGCAACGGATAGACTTTCTTATCAAGGCCTTTAACGAGAACAAAAAGATTGTGGACACCTATTACTAAATCCAGTGCGTTTCTCATATAGTCTAAGGCCCGCGATAAGTGTACATGCGATACGAGCGGTTGGGTTACGACATTCCAGCACGAAACGCCGGAATGTCGATAAAGATCCTTGGACAAAATCGTGATCTGTGCGCACGTTGCTAACGGTCAAAGCCTTTCCCACATTCCGCACATAGTTTCGCGGTCGATCGACAGATGCGCTTTACTTAGAGGGGCATCTTGAGACTTGTGGAACTGTCGATCGGCTCCTCTTCACGTTTTGGGCATTGCTCAATCAGGAGCGTGCTTCAAGGGTAAAGTGAGCAGGCCTGGAACAACTCGGGACTTAGGATGCTTTAGCCACTTCTATTGGCAATGCAATATTAGGCAATCAAAAGCAACCTCCGAGATTTGTGCTGTAATCACTTATCTGGATACCGCTTGAAGAATTTGAGCGCTCGGCACGGCTTATCGTTCGATAGGTGCTTATGAGTCATTTACCATGTGGGTCATTAGACATCGTTTACAGGCGTGCACACTAAAACAGTATAGTAACAGCGCACCTATTCCAGTATCGGCGTTATGGGGGCTATAGTATGGACTCATTTTGGGGTTCTTTTGTAGAAATTTTATCTTGGCCATGCGTAGGATTTCTTATCGGCGGAACACTTATAGGATTGATTTTGGGAGTTATCCCCGGACTCGGTGGGATAACTATTTTGGCTCTGTTATTGCCTCTTACCTACAATATCGATTTCCAATATTCGATTGTGCTGATGACCGCAATCCTGGCGGTTACCATCACGAGTGATACTATCCCTACTATATTAATTGGTGTCCCGCCCACCGCAGGTGCGTCAGCTACACTTCTGGACGGGCACGCGATGGCTCTTAACGGCGAGGCAGCACGGGCTCTTGGTGCTTCGTATACAAGTTCGATCATTGGAGGCGTGCTGGGTGCGATTTGCCTTTGGTTGTCAATCCCTATTCTCCGGCCGTTTGTTTTGGCTTTTGGGCCGCCTGAGATCTTTGTAGTGGCCTTATGGGGGTTGAGCATGTTGGGCGCGCTGAGCAGTGGGAACATGTTGAAAGGCTTGGCTGCCGGATTCCTGGGAATACTCTTAGGCACTATCGGACGATCTCCTACAAGCGGCATTTACCGGTATAGTTTCGATATTCCCTACTTAATCGATGGCCTAAAGATTGTCACAGTATCTCTAGGACTGTTTGCGATCCCGGAAGTGATAAAAATGGTTACAACAAAGGGTTCTATTCCGGGAGGCGAAATCCGCGGCAATCTTCTGCGTGGACAACTCCAAGGAATGGCGGACGTCCTTCGCCATTGGAGCTTACTTGTCCGCAGCAGCATGATAGGTGTCTGGATAGGAGTAGTCCCGGGAGTTGGTGCTGTAACTTCCGACTGGTTTGCCTATGCTCACGCAGTGCAGTCGGCAAAAGACAAGAGCCGGTTCGGGAAAGGGGATGTGCGAGGCGTCATTGCGCCGGAAGCCTCGAACAATTCATGCAAAGGTGGTGATTTCATTCCTACATTAGCATTTGGCGTACCTGGCAGTGCCAGTATGTCGCTCGTTCTTGGCGCGTTCATAATGGCCGGTATCCAGCCGGGGCCGAATATGCTGACAACGAACATTGGTATAACGTATAAGATTATATGGGCACTGGCGCTCGCAAATATTGTAGGCGGTGGTGTTTGCCTTCTTGCCACCTCACAGATAGCAAAACTGCTCTACCTGCCTAAACATTACCTTATCGCAGTGATCACGACTTTTCTCATCCTCGCGGTTTACATCGGCACTCAGGATGTTGGTGACATCTTGGTCATGATCGTATTTGGGGTTCTTGGCTTTGCTATGAAACAGTATGGCTGGGCACGGCCGCCTCTTATCGTGGGCTTTGTACTTTCAAGTATTACCGAATGGAATTTCGTAATATCCATCACTTTGATGGGCATTTCATGGCTTTGGCGGCCCATGGTACTGGGCATGATTTTTATCTTTGTGCTAAATCAAGTGTGGACTTCTTTAAAAGAGAGACAAATTGCCAAAGACGAAGCCATGATACGCTTGGCACCGAATCCGGCGGAGGTGGGTGAAGATGAAGATTAAGAGAGAAAGCTACTTTACGATTTCCTTGATAGTCATATCCTTTGCTGCTGGCACTTATGCACTTACGAAATGGGACTTTAAAACTGCATTGGTTCCGGGTCTTTGTGGAGGGGCAATATTTATTCTGTGTTTTTTACAGCTTATCAAAGAGCTAAAAGGGGATGAAACTAAAAGCTCGCAGATCATGGATTCTGGTTTCGATAAGAATAAAAGCACGGAACGAGAAAATATTCTGGGTGCTATCAAGTACTTTGGAATCTTAGGCGCGTTATATATCAGCATCTATATCATTGGTCTGTATTCGAGCATAGGCTTCTTTGTATTCTTATACCTTTTGGCATCACGCGAGGTGAGTGTGCCGAAATGTTTGCTGTTTGCGGCTGTCATTGTGGGAGTTGTTTATATGATCATTAATGAAGTTGCCCAGGAGACCCTGCCGGACCCAGTGCTTTACAATTGGCTATTTTAAAAGCAGGGTAATTTTCGTCTATTCCGTTTTGTCAGAACTTTACCAGAACCATTGCGTACTATGTGTTCGAATCGGTAAAATCGACAGTCTTGGAGCGCCGTCAAACGCTCAGATTCATTCAATTGATGACCGGTAGTGACCGAAGTCCCGGCGTTGTTTAGAGACTGAAAATTGTCGGGTCTGGCAGGTATAACTAAGGCGGACAAATTCGCGGACAAAGCGGCAACATCACTAATGTAGACGGAGTGACTACCAATCAGCCGGACCTGAGAGGAGATCCCAAAAACCGAGTCCCTTCGCTTTGAAGATTAGGGCAAGAAATTGTCTTGGGCTTCCTAGTCTCTTATATCTTGGAGAAACCAGTCAGTCGGAATTTCTAGGCGAAGGTGTCGTGCCTTAGCCTTTTCGTATATGAGGTTTGCGACTGCCGCAAGCTGAATGCCGCTCCCCGGAAGATTGTCGAAGAACGTGATCTGGGAATTGTTTGTGCGCGTAGGGGACTTTGTGGTGTCTGCTTGCTCGCTCCAACTTTCAGAACTGCGATTCAGTGCTGCTTCGTAAGTGGACCGCTCAAGGATCAGACCGCGCAACTTTCAAACGTGAGTGAGCACGGGTGGGAGTTTTGGATTCCTGGGTTTCGATCTTAGAGAGGGCTGCAATCGATTCGGAAAGCGATTCGTTCTGCGATTTTGCGCCGCCGTGCATGACGTTCGATGAACCGGAAATTGCGGAGCGCTTTGGGATGGAGCTTGGCCGGTTGCGGCGCGAACCTTTTTCCATCCCCTTCCGCCGGAATCGGCGCTGAACCCGGCTGCTGTCGAAAACTTACATCTAAGCGTTTCTCATACTCGCAAATCATTACTGCAGTCATCCTCGAAGTTGAGAAAAACTTCGCCAAAAACGCAGCAAAAATATGCGCGGCAGTTGATGGCATTCAGTTTGCGCTAGGTGTTGTTTTGCGAGGGCAAGGAAGTGAAACTGCTGGCTTCGATGCCGGTGGATTTTTACTCTGGTCTATTGAAACATTGCGAGATCGAGAGCCGGGAGTATGCATTCCTCAAGAACGCAGTGATCGAGCACAATCAGATCACAACAGTTCTTATTGTGAGCGAAGCCGAGCGCGTAAACAAATTCATCACCTGGGCGCAGCAATTTTACCCTGATGCGGCAAATCGCATAAAGGTCACGACCGATTCGAATTGATTGGCCGTAACTTGGCGTTTAGCCGCTCAGCTGAGAAGCGAATCTGGAGGGCGCCAGGTGATACTCCTTACACAAAACCATCGGCTAACCCGGTATGCCACGGCCGAGATACTACGCGATGCCGGCTACGATGTGGTCGAGGCAGCCGACGGCAGAGAAGCACTGTCATTGCTTAAAAGGTACTCGTTCGATTTGATTATCACCGATATATTAATGCCAAATCCTGGCGGACTTGCCGTGGCGGCCAGAGCACGGCTCCAATGGCCCAAGATTCCAATCATACTAACCGGGTACATGACTGAGATCGGAGTAGCGACTCTTCTTGCATCTCCGATGAAGTTTCTTCAAAAGCCATTCAACGCAGCAGATTTAACCGCAAGTGTGCAACGGATGTTGGACGCCTCCTGCTGAAACTTCTTCCGCTGTCTGGTGGCCCTCGTGTTGCTCTTGTAACGCGTGCGGCCATCGCCAACGGATAATTTATGGACAGCGCGTGTCCCCGGAAATGTGCAGCTGCGGTACAAAGACCCTTGGAACAGCACGAGTTGTCCCAGTTTTCGAATATAATTCGAGCCGAAATCGCCCTTCTTCAGCAAACAGCTTTTCTATGTGAGACCTGCGGTTCCGTCTATGCCAATAGCCGAAGCGGGACAGCTAATTTTGGCAAACTGCCCCAGGTGTGGGACATCGCACAGGCGGACAGCAATTACGTGCCGGCAAGAGAAAAGAAGATTTGAGCCCACCGTTTAGAGGTATTTTAAGACACAATGCTGCTTGAGGTTTTCCGATGTCGGAGTACCGGGAAGCAAGCTTGGAAGAGCTCACGCATTACTTAGATCGGCTCGTGCGTGAATACAGCGCAGCCGACAACCAACAGAGACGTTCGGAGATCGCCACCAAACTTTCGGAAGTGACGACGCGTATCTTAGCCGTAAGATGTCGACCGCCGCCAGATTCTTTATGACCAGTGGAGGCGCTTCCCGCACTTCCGCTGTGTCCATGTTGCGCGCCTGACAGTCGAGGACCGCGGCTTCATTTTTAGATTGCGCATTACTTAAAGCATAAAGGATCAGCGGATTTTAAGTGTTGACAATCGATTTCGACAGTTATCTACTTCGCTCATGAATCTCCGTGACCATCTTTACTGGACTATTACGGTCTGAGGTCATGGCCGCCGGTTTGGGGTTAATACGCAATGTGCGCCAGCAGAAAAAATAAATGGCGAAATCGGCACGCTCACCCGGGTTATTTTCTATCCCGAAATTCCTAAAAAGCTTTTTCTAATTATGGAACTCGAGCAGGAGCGCTATCACAGGCGCTACATGGGATGTCTGTTCTGCGGTGATGCTGCCTTTTGTCGGCAGCTAAACGAAATTTTGCACACTCAACTTGGGCAACCCATATGTAACATCGGCGATTTGGATTTGTCGCACACCTTGTAAACCATCTTTTGCTCGGCATATCCTTTTAGCAACGGTCACACGTCACGGACCCACTTTAATGTTGAGCAGAAAACTTGGTAAAGAGGCTTTCGTCTTACCTAATACAGCCGCATTACTACGAGCCGATCAAAACAGCGGTAGCTCGCTCGCGGCGGTTAAAAGCAAAGATCGCAATGCAGAGACTAAAATCTCCGCAGTTTTGTAATGAGGACTAGCGTATGGAACTCCGCAATCATCCCTTGATGCGATACTACGGTATGCCGGCGCCGGTTTATTAGGAAGTGACGTTGCCATAATTCGCCGGCGCGACGAAGTTTAGGTTTACGATTTTCCCCGCTGTGATATTTTCATTGGCCCTTCGCTTGCGATTTTTCGGTGACATCTTACGGGGGGCTGACAATGGGTTATGGATGTCCCGCCAAATGTGCCACCGGAATACAAAGACCCCTTGACCTGCTTGAATTAACGGCACTTCCAGAGACGGCCCGAGCAGAGATTGCGCTTCTACGAGGAACAGCTTTGCTATGTGAAAGTTGTGGCTGTATTTATGTTGTTAGCCGAAGGGGGACAGCCGCTGTTGGAAAATTTCCGTCTGCTGCAAAGCGGATTTAGGAAAGCCACCGGAGTATTGCTGTCGCGCCAACTAGCGTCATGACAAATCCCGAAAACATGCGTGTGCAGCGGAATAGTGCAGGCAGCAGAATATAAGACCAGGTAGTCGTCACGATGCCCAGAGCGAAAAGAAACAGAGTAACCCACAAGAGATGAAGCTTGTTTAGGGGGTCATGATAGGTACAGGCCAATAAAATCCACCCGAGTTAAGGACAGAATGCTAGGGAAAGCCGTGGAGCGTCTGATATATAGCTGGACGGCTGTCTTAATTCTGAGACTGCGACCAGCTATATTCCCATCGTTGCAACATGACTTCTGCTGTTTTTGGCAACTGGGCGCAACTAAGCCCACTTCTTTCTGTGGAACGGCTTCTGCGTTTAGCTTGTGTTAGAGGATCCGACATGGAAGGAGAGGGCGTTATGCGAATACAGTCAAACGAAGGAAAACTAACGGATTGGCAACGAGTTTTTCTACAAAGCAAAGTCAACGGTGCAGCATATAACGGTGACGCACTCGAACGACACAAATGGGACTGGCCTAAGGGGACTTATTTCCAGCGCCGTTTTTATCGAATCAAACATATATATAAACTCCGCTGAGCACTCGCACAGTAAACGACCTACTTAGCCTGCGGTTTCGTGCGCGGGCAGGCCTCGTGAATAAAGTCCCGTACAAGCAGTTTTACATCACCGTCCGAGCTGAGATTGAACGCGGTGCTAGAAATCGTTTCAAGGTTCTGGCTTCAATACGACCGGTTCAGGACGAGACTAACATCGTGCGGAGTTGGCTTGAGATAAATGAGTTTACAAATGTCAACCAAGCTTATGAATACGCTCTACAAAACTGCCGGGCGTGGATCGATGCGCACGCGAACCTATAAATGCTCCAGTCACTGGCTCAAGATCGGGCTCCTGCTGGATTTCAGCCGACGACGCAAATCGAATTCAGCGAACCCTGGACTTAAGGGTTTTAGCTGCTGGATAATCATCGACGATACGATGATGAAGTTCGCCGTAACTCCGGAATTATAAAATTCCGACGCAAACAATAGAACACAACAGAGATGAAAGTATTGGTGTCGATGCCGACTGAAGTTTATGACGGTCTACTGGGCAATTGTTCCATGCTGAGCCGTGAGTATCTGATTCTCAAAAATGGCATTGTCAGACGAGACCGCGCAGGGAACGCCGAGAAGGACACGGTAGAAGTTCTATGCGAGGATCAGCGCGCAAAATTTCTACGTGATCTTGCAACCCTGGTCTTTCCTGACGCCGCTCCTTACATCGAAAAAAGCATCCTCCTTGCAGGGCGACAAGATTGGTAGGGCTGAGGTCGGGAGAACTGGCGGAAGAACATGCGAACGTTCGGCTAATCGGTATTTCAGAGTGTCTGCAAGCGATGCCTTTTGCGGCGGACGCTACAGGCGTGCCGCATTGTTCCGCCGCAATGGGACAAGCGATAGCGGCGGCGGTTTTCAAGCTTCGCCTTTTCCGTCGACAGCCGAATAACGCTGGCTCGTTTTGACCGAAGCCGCGTTGAGCACATGCTCAGGTCTTGTGTGAGCAGGTCGACGGCTTATGTGACGATTCTCGGCGCGCCCTCACTTCTCAAAATGTCAGCGGATGATGTTTACTCAACGATGTTTAACTAACTTAATCCCAACAAAGCTCATCGTTACTAGGTTTCTGTCGCCGTGTCATTTTGTCACTCGGACAATAATCGAAGTGTCAATTGTCATGGCAATTTGTAGCAAATTCCGGGATTTGCCCTTTGGAGTGTTTATTGCTTATAACGTGTTTATCTTTCCACAGGGGGGATAAAATGCCAGAATCTCCTGACAAAGAACTTCAAGCCCGGATCTTAAAGGAGAGCCATGAACTGTCCGCCAGAAAGCAGAAGTTGGAGGACGACATCAAGGACCTGGACGCGGTAAATAAGTCTCTACAAGAGGCGGCTGCCGCCCGGGATATCAAAGCTTACAAAAATCAACGTCCCCAGCCGGCGAAATGATCTTCGCGTTAACGTGCCTGTATAGAAATAGAACTCCGGAGGATACTGTAATGCCTGCCGCGCTTCTCCGGCGCAAATTGGGGATTGTCATTCTCTTCCATGTGTGTTGTCTTGCGCCTTCCGGAGATCCTCTAAGCGCTTAGTAGCTCTTGCGCGGCATTTACAACAAGCCAGTATAGAGACTGATACCTCTCGACAGTCCGAACAAGTTAGGTGGCCACAGAGTAAACATCTTACTCTTAACACAGGCCACTCTGGTCGCTTGCTCATATGTGAATACGGGGTTGTTTACTGTCATTACTCACTCGGAGAGGTTCAGCGGTATGACGGTATGTAGACCCGAATTTTTCGCCGCCGATTCGAGGGCCGCGCTGTTTCTTTTGCGTGGGGCACGATTTCGGTTGTATCGAATTCGGAATGTGCTCTCTTAATCTCTTGTGCTAGACCTACGTTAGTTGTAACGCTTTCTTTCTCTTCTCTCTTAACATGTGGTTCGAAACTGCAGGTCCTCGTCGGATTTTCTGTCCCTGGTGGCTCACCAAGAGGCCGATTACTACTGGGACCACCGTTTTTCTCTCTAACAGATTCCATCAAAGCGCTCCTGCAACAATGCGATCACCTTTGCGCAAAGATGATGCCGCGTACTGTTTTCATGTTATGTACCGAAGTAGGTCTGGATGGACACTCTTGGACGGTGTCTCGCGCCAGTCATGCAGAATATGCTTGGCAAACGAAAGCTGCTAGCGAGGATACATTGAATTGTCCTCCAAACGCATTAAGCACCCATATTCTGATCACAGTAGGGAGTAAATACGACGAGGACGGAGAGACAAGACGATGGAAAACGCTCGAGGTTCTAGTCTGATCAGCTTAGTCGACCATCACTGACTTCAGAACACATAATCTTTGACAAGAGGTTAAGCACACTGTCTCCGCTCTTTGACGTAAAATGGCGTTACGGACCGCGCAAGCTCTCCGCCAAACGCTAAACCTATACTTCACCGACTTTTCAGGGCAATTTCACCACGATCACGAGTTTTTTCGCCATGGCTCATTGCAACGACCAGCCTCCTCCCAGGCCTGGCATTTCTTGTGCTTATCCCGTGCTTCGAGATGTTCAAATTGCTATCAGGAGGAAACTGATACGTGTCTCCGAGCTTTACTCCAGAAGCTCTACGCAGCATCGGCGAAGATTTAGAATTGAGGGGTATCAGAACGTTTCTCATGCGGTGTGAAGCTGATTTCTTCATCGTGGAGGGCGGCTATCAGTCGCCACCAGCTGCTACTCCTGTTTCTCTCCATTACTCACTGAAAGATATCGCTGAGTTGGATCGGAAGGCGCGAGAGAGAAATGATTGTTTATCTGGAACAAGAAGCTTTATTTATTTGCCAGAAATCTTGTTGTCGCTAGAAAACTATGTGCACGATAAGGGAGCGCGTTTACTGAGTGTTTCCAATATCGCTTCCACTGAGACCATGCCGCTCATCGATATTGAATACGAAACGGTTCAGGGCGA
>Ga0209974_10000661_pt1 | contig 11657 bp, 9 predicted proteins | sample InoplaM3SPM_FD_187592 | JGI IMG/M metagenome (GOLD analysis project Ga0209974, IMG submission 187592) | Arabidopsis thaliana rhizosphere microbial communities from the Joint Genome Institute, USA, that affect carbon cycling - Inoculated... | ecosystem: Host-associated > Plants > Roots >...
CTATCTGCGCCACTTGGGATATGAGGTGACGGACGTTGGAACCAGTAGCGACGAACCGGTCGATTATCCAGATTTCGCCGAGGCGTTATCGAAAGTTCTAGTCGACGGTCGCGCCGAGCGCGGTGTGTTGATCTGCGGCAGCGGTGTCGGCGCCTCCGTGTCGGCTAATAAAATCCCCGGCATTCGCGCCGGGCTTTGTCACAATACCTACTCGGCCCGGCAAGGCGTCGAGCATGACGACATGAATGTGCTGGTGCTCGGCGCCCGCGTCATCGGTGTCGAGATGGCACGGGAGTTGGTCGATAACTTCCTGGCGGCAAAATTCAACGGGGCGGAGCGCCATCGCCGCCGGGTGGCGAAGATCAAAGCGCTCGAGGAGCGCTACAGTAAAAGCAACCGTCAACACGGCTAGCAAGCGGTGAAGAAGCCTGTTGGAGGCTATGAAAAAACCGGAGGCGAGGCGCATGCATAGTTTCGAGTCGCGCGTTGCGATTCGGCGTAAAGCGGAAATCCGGAACCCGAAGCAGCGTAGTATGGGCTTTTCAGTAGCCTGCTAGAGCCATGGGAGAGCTCAGATGAATCCTTTAAGACAGCTTGCGGAGCAGGGCCAATCGATTTGGCTCGATTATATCCGGCGTAATCTGATTTTGAGCGGCGAGCTCAAGCGTTTGGTTGAAGAAGACGGCCTGCGCGGTGTGACGAGCAATCCGACGATTTTCGAAAAGGCGATCGCCGGCAGCACCGATTACGATGATGCCTTTCGCGCCCTTCTCGCCAGGAATCCGGATGCGGATGCCGGCCATTTGTACGAGCCGCTGGCGATCGAAGATATCCAAATGGCCGCCGATGTGCTGCGCTCAGTGTACGATGCGACCCACGGCGACGACGGTTACGTCAGTCTTGAGGTATCGCCGCATCTGGCGCACGACACCCAGGCAACGATCAATGAAGCCAGGCGGTTGCGCGCCGCGGTCGGCCGGCCCAATTTGTTGATCAAAGTACCGGCTACCTCCGAGGGTATTCCCGCCATTGAGCAGCTCATTGCCGAGGGCATCAACATCAACGTGACCTTGATGTTTTCCATGACGCACTACGAGTCGGTAGCACGCGCATATATCAAAGGCCTGGAGCGCTGCGCCGACCCGGCGGGGGTCGCCTCCGTCGCGTCGTTCTTTGTCAGCCGCGTCGACACGATGGTCGACAAAGCCTTGGAAGCGATCGGCACACCCGAGGCCAAAGCTCTGATGGGCAAGATCGCTATCGCCAATTCAAAAATCGTCTACCGGCGTTTTCAGGAGATATTTCACGGCGAGGGTTTTGTTTCGTTGCGCCAGCGCGGCGCACGCGTGCAGCGGCCTTTGTGGGCGAGCACGGGAACCAAGAACCCAGCTTATTCCGATGTTCTCTACGTGGAAAACCTGGTTGGTCCGGAAACAGTGAACACATTGCCGCCGGATACCATCAATGCCTTTCGCGACCATGGTAAAGTTCCTGGCGCGATGGTGAAGGAAGGAATAAAGGAAGCCGAGGCCGAGTTGGCGCGTCTGTCGAGTCTCGGTGTCGATCTCAACGCCATAACCGAAAAGCTCCAAGTGGACGGCGTGGCGGCATTCGCCGCATCGTTCGATCAACTCATGGCCGCGCTCGATAAGAAGCGCCACACAATGGTCGGCGAAGAACCGGACCGGCTCGAGCTTCATCTGGGCAGCCACAAACGGCGCGTCCAGCGACGGATTAAAGAATGGCAAGCAGCTCAATTCGCGAGCCGGCTTTGGAACAAAGATCATACGCTTTGGTCAAAGGAGCCCCAGCCGGAGCTAAGCGATCGGCTGGGCTGGCTCGAGCTGCCGCTTAGCATGGAAAACGTCCTGGTCGAAATCAGCGCCTTTGCCGACAAAGTCAAATCGGACGGCATCAAGCATGTGGTTGTTCTCGGTATGGGCGGATCGAGTCTGGCGCCGGAAGTCTTTCAGCAAACTTTAGGTAATGCGCCAGGATATCCCGAGCTGCGAGTTCTCGACAGTACGCATCCGGCGGCGGTCAAGGCGATTGAAGACAGAATCGATTTGGCTCGCACGCTGTTTTTGGTGTCGAGCAAGTCGGGCACGACATTGGAGACAAACTCCTTCTTCTATTACTTCTGGGACAAGCTTAAACGATTGAAAACCGATCCGGGCGCCAACTTCGCGGCGATTACCGATCCCGCGACGCCGCTCGAGCAGCTCGCCAAAGAAAGAAATTTTCGCGCGACGTTCTCCGCGCCGGAAGACGTCGGCGGGCGTTACTCCGCGCTAACCGTGTTCGGCCTGGTGCCGGCGGCGCTGATCGGCGCCGACGTCGGCGCCATCCTGGCGCGCGCCCGGCGCATGAGCGACGCGTGCGGCGCCGCCGTGCCGGAGGACAATAATCCAGGCCTTCTCCTCGGCGCCGCGTTAGCCGAGCTTACGCTCGCCAAGCGCGATAAGGTGAGTTTAATCTGTTCTCCTTCCCTGGCAGCTTTTCCCTCTTGGCTAGAGCAATTGATTGCCGAGAGCACCGGCAAGGACCGCAAAGGCATCATCCCGGTTGCAGGCGAGACTTTGTTCTCGCCGGAAAAATATGCTGCAGACCGCTGCTTCGTTTATTTGCGGTTTGCCGCAGACGAAAACCACGATATCGACCGGCATGTAGCAGCGCTCGAAGCCAACGGCCACCCGACATTGCGCATCGACGTCAGCGATAAAAACGATCTCGGCCGCGAGTTTTTTCGGTGGGAGCTTGCCGTGGCGGCGGCCGGAGCGGCGCTCAGTATCCATCCGTTCAATCAACCGGACGTGCAACTGGCCAAAGACCTGGCCAAAAAAGCCATGGGAAATAGCGGCAAGGGAGCGCGCCGGATCAAGGACGAAGTCGCCGCTCAAGATCACGAGGCATTGCAGAATGCCCTGGCAGCCTGGCTGGGAAAAAAGAAAACGCGCGACTACATCGCCGTGCAGGCGTTTCTCAACCCGGCGCCGGACAACAGCCGAGAGTTGCATTCGCTTTGCGCCGCCCTGCAAAAGCGGCTCAGTGTCGCCGTGACTCTCGGTTTTGGGCCACGCTATCTCCACTCCACGGGGCAGCTTCATAAGGGCGGCCCCAACTCCGTGCTCGTGCTGCAACTCGTCGATCAAACCTTCGATGATCTCGCCGTGCCCGAGACGAACTACACCTTCGACGCCTTGATAAAAGCACAGTCAGCCGGCGATTACGCCGCGCTCAAACAACGCCGCCGCCGCATCCTCAGAGTCAACGTGGGCAAGGATGCAACAGCCGGCTTGCGAGTCTTGGCTGAGGCAGTGGAAACCTATTTTTAGCCGGAGCTTCGTGTTGTGTCATGCTGAACCATGTGCTTTTCGAGACGGAACGAAAGCAGATTCTTCGTCGCTAAAGCGCCTCGGAATGACGGAAGGCGAGCTCTCGGTGATGAATCTTGCCGAACGGCGAGCCGGAGAATTTCCGAGGGAGTCATGCAAACTTACGCATAGTAGTACTAAGAGCGACAAACTCGAAATTAAAAACCTTCGCGCGCTTCGTGATTTCCTTGGAAAAAACGAATGGAGAAAGATTTCTCACGGAGTTCACCCTGAGCGGCGCCGAAGGGTTCGAGATGACAGGCATTGTCATTCCGAGCGGGATGCGAGGAATTTTTCCCCTGGCATTTTCATTCTCTGTGCCTGAGGTCATGAAACATTTCGTGGTAAAGCGTTTCGTTACGAGTGTGCTGTATCGAACGGGGAAGGAGAGACGATCATGGAACTGGGGATGATCGGGCTTGGCCGGATGGGTGCAAATATGACCGAGCGTCTTGTGCGGGGCGGCCACCGGGTGATCAGCTATGATCGCAGCGCGGAAGCCATCCAGCGGGTCGTTGATAAGGGCGCGATCGGCGCGCATTCTCTTGCTGATTTCGTGAAGCAACTGACGTTGCCGCGGGCGATTTGGCTGATGGTCCCCTCGGGCGACCCGGTCGATCAGACCATCGAGCAATTACTGCCCAGCCTGACCAACGGCGATATTGTCATCGACGGCGGCAACTCCAATTACAAAGACTCCATACGGCGGGCCGAGAAGTTAAAGGCGCATGGCATGTACTTCGTCGATGCCGGCACCAGCGGCGGCATCTGGGGCTTGGAGAATGGTTACTGCATGATGATTGGCGGCGATAAAAAAATCGTCGAGCGCCTCGCGCCGATTTTCACGACCCTTGCGCCCGAAGGCGGTTATCTGCATGTTGGCCCGAGCGGCGCCGGTCATTTTGTCAAGATGATTCATAACGGCATCGAGTACGGCATGCTCCAAGCTTATGGCGAAGGATTCGAATTGCTGAAAGCGTCGCAGTTCGATCTGGATCTCGCCAAGATCTCGCGCCTGTGGAATCAGGGCAGCGTGGTGCGCTCGTGGTTGTTGGAACTCGCGGAAAGCGCTTTTACAAAAGATCCGCGGCTCTCATCGATCAAAGGCTACGTCGAGGATTCCGGCGAAGGGCGCTGGACTGTGGAGGAAGCGATTGACAAAAACGTTCCAGCTCCAGTGCTGATGCTATCGCTGTTCGCCCGCTTTGCTTCGCGCCAGGACGATTCGTTCTCGGCCAAATTCGTCGCCGCTCTGCGCAATGAGTTCGGCGGCCATGCGGTTAAGAAAGTTTAGCGATGGCGAGCGATCCGCACTCTTACATTCCAGAGGGATTGAACCGGTCGAAAAAACCGCATGCGTGCGTGCTGGTGATTTTCGGCGCTTCGGGCGATCTTACCAAACGCAAGTTGATTCCTGCGCTTTACAATCTTGCTTTGGAAAACCGCCTGCCGGAGCGCTTCGCGGTGGTCGGCTACGCTCGCAGCGAAATGAGCCATGAAGTTTTCCGTGAAAAAATGCGCGAAGCGGTCAAAGAATTTTCGCGCACTGGATTAAAAGACGAGTCGGTGTGGCGGCAGTTCGCCAATACGCTTTATTACGTGCGCGGCGGCTACGCCGATCATGATGGTTTCGGGAGCCTGAAAGATTTCGTTGAAGGATTCGATCGCGGCAGCCGCGTGCTGCCGGCCCGGGTTTTCTATCTCGCCACCCCGCCGGATGCCTACGGGAATCTGGTGGAATGCATTGCCGGCGCCGGCTTGGCGCCGAAAGAGACCGACGGCGAACCGCGCGCCCGGGTGGTGATCGAGAAACCTTTCGGCACCGACCTGCAAAGTGCGCGCGAGCTCAACCGCCGCATTCACGAAGTCTTGGATGAGCGGCAAATTTACCGGATCGATCATTATCTCGGCAAAGAGACCGTTCAGAACATCATGGTCTTTCGCTTCGCCAACGCCGTCTTTGAGCCGATCTGGAACCGCCGCTACGTCGATCACGTGCAGATCACGGCGGCGGAATCGGTCGGCGTGGAAAACCGCGGCGGCTATTACGAACAAGCCGGTGTGGTGCGCGACATGTTTCAAAACCATTTACTGCAGCTGCTGTGCATGACCGCCATGGAGCCGCCCGTTGGACTTGACGCCGACGCAGTGCGCGACGAAAAAGGCAAGCTGCTGAAATCGGTTCGGCCGGTCATGGCGGAGGAAGTCGCAGCGGCGGCGGTGCGCGGGCAATACGGCCCCGGCAGGATAGATGGCCAAGAAGTACCCGGTTATAGACAAGAAACCGGGGTTACGAAGAATTCATCGACCGTTACTTACGCGGCGATTCGCTTCTTCGTCGATAATTGGCGCTGGGAAGGCGTGCCCTTTTATCTGCGCTCGGGCAAACGCTTGCCCAAGCGCATCACCGAAGTCGCCATTCAGTTCAAGCGCCCGCCGATGCTGTTGTTCAAATCCCATGCCGTAGAGGACGTGAATCCCAACGTGCTGGTTATGCGCATTCAACCCGATGAAGGTGTGTCTTTGACCTTTGAAGTGAAACCGCCGGGACATGACATGGTCATCAGTCCGCTGAGCCTCGATTTTAATTATGAAGAGTCGTTCGGCAACAGTACGCCGGAAGCGTACGAAACCCTTCTGGAGGATTGCATCGAGGGCGACTCGACGCTATTTACGCGCCATGACTGGGTCGAGTTGGCCTGGTCGCTCATGGACCCAATCATTCAGGTTTGGAATCTAAGCACGCCGAGGAATTTTCCTAACTATGACGCGCGTTCCTGGGGGCCCAAGGAAGCCGACGAATTCATGGCGCGGGAGGGCCGGCGCTGGCGCCGGCCGTAGGCGCTCGTGCTCATCCAGGATCGGCCATGCCGGACAGAAATTTGATTCTCGCAGGCGACATCGGCGGCACCAAAACTCACCTGGCGCTTTTTTCGGTGCATGGAGAGAAACTGCGCGTCGAATCGGAGAAACGATTTTCCAGCAAACGGTATTCGGGCTTGGCACCCGTGCTTGAAGATTATTTCGCAAGCAAGCACGCGTCCATCGATGCCGCTTGTTTCGGCATTGCCGGCGCTGTGGTCGACGGCAAAGTGACGACTCCGAATTTACCCTGGATGATCGACGCCGCTGAAGTCCGGCGGGTATTGAAACTCGACTCAGTCACGCTGCTAAACGACTTGGAAGCGGCAGCCTATGGCGTTCTCACGCTGGAGAACGACGAATTCACCATACTGAACGAAGGCATCATGCGTCACGCCGGCAACAAAGCTTTGATCGCCGCCGGTACGGGACTGGGACAAGCGATTCTCCACGATGACGGTCGGCACTTTCACCCACTGGCTTCCGAAGGGGGGCACGCCGATTTCGCGCCGCGCAACGAGGCAGAGATCGAGCTTTTGCGTTATCTTATCGGCCGTTTCGGCCACGTCAGCTATGAGCGTGTCTTGTCCGGGCCGGGGCTGATCAACATTTATCGTTTTCTAAAAGAGGTGCGCCGCATGGCAGAACCGCCGGCACTGAGTGAAAGATTTTCGACTGAGGAGGATGCTGCTGCGGTGATATCTCAAGGGGCTCTGGCGGGCGAATTCGAGATCTGTGTCGCCGCTCTTGATCTGTTCGCGTCCGTATACGGTGCCGAGGCCGGAAACTTAGCGCTTCGCGCCAAGGCGGTGCGCGGCCTGTATGTCGGCGGCGGCATCGCTCCCAAAATAGTCGCCAAGCTCAAAGACGGCGTGTTCATGCGCGGTTTTGTGGACAAAGGCAGGTATAGCGAACTTCTTGCAGCAATTCCCGTCCAGGTCGTATTGAATGAACAAGCAGCGCTTCGCGGCGCGGCTTTTTACGCGGCGTTTCTGTCCAGTGAATAAACCCGAGATCGTCATTCGCTCAGATGCCGGCGCGCTTGCGCGCAAAGCAGCCGAGCAATTCGTCGCGCGTGCAAATCAAGCCGTGACACACGCGGGCCGGTTTGCCGTCGCGCTTTCCGGCGGTTCGACACCAAAAGCTCTCTACTCCCTGCTAGCCTCGGCGGATTTTCGCGATCGCGTCGATTGGTCGCGAGCGCATCTTTTCTGGGGCGACGAGCGTTGCGTGCCGCCGGATCATCCCGAGAGCAACTTCCGCATGGTTCACGAAACGCTGCTTGCCAGGATTTCAATGCCGTCCGACAATATTCACCGCATCGCCGCCGAGAATGAGCCCGCTGAAGCCGCTGCCGCTTATGAACACGAGTTGAAAAACTTCTTCGGCCTCGAGAATGGCGCCCGTCCGGCCTTCGATTTGATTCTTCTTGGCCTGGGCGAGGACGGGCATACGGCATCGCTGTTTCCGCGCACGACGGTGCTCGACGAAGTCAAGCGCTTCGTTTCAGCGATCTACGTAGCGAAGTTGCAATCTTACCGCCTGACTCTGACTCTGCCCGTTATCAATGCCGCCGCGCAGGTGACGTTCTTGGTTTCAGGGACGAGCAAGGCGAAAATCGTCCGAGAAATTTTCGGTTCACCTGAGGCTTCTTTCGATTATCCGGCCGCGAAAATCAGGCCGTCCGAGGGACAATTGACATGGATGTTCGACGCGGATGCGGCTAAAGAACTTCCGCCGAGCATCATAACAGAGATTGGAGTGGCGGAGTGATGGAATGTTGGAGAGGAAAGATTTCTAACTTCGTTCGAAATGACCAACCGTCGCTGCGATAAGTGCGTGGTTGTTTCTCCTCTGAGGTCGTGAGCGTGCGAACGGAAATGTGCGCCCCGCCTGGCCGGCCTATTTGATTTTCGTCAGTTCCTTGCGGATCTGCTCGTTGGACGGGCGTTTCGTGTAATCGACCTCGATAAATTTCCAGCGGACGCTTCCCTTCGGGTCGATGATGAATGTCGAAGGATGTGGCCAGCCGCGACCGTCCGGATTGAAAACCCCGTAACGGTCGATCACTTTGTGGTTTTTGTCTTCTAGCAGGGGAAAGTCGAATTCGCCTTCGAAGCGCTTGCGCAACATCTCGCCGAACTTTCTCGACTCCTCCCGGGTGTCCGTGCTCACCGCCAGGATCTGAACTTTTTCCTTTTGCTGCTTGGTCAATAGAGTTTTCAGCTTCCCGAGCTGTTCTACGCAGAAGGGTCACCAGTAGCCGCGGTAGAAAACCAAGATGACGGTTTTCTTGCCGCGAAAATCCGACAATGTGAGCGGTTTACCACCGGTATCTTCCAGCGTGAAATCCGGCGCAGGCTGGCCTACTTTGATGCGGTTTATATCGGTGGGCGCGAGATCGGCGCTGCCGTCCTTCGGCCCAAGTTGGGCACCGACCGGAGCGCTCACCATGAATATCGCAAACGCAATAACAAATATCCGAGTTGGCAGCACAGCAATCTCCTTACAGTACAAACTGTCTAGCAGGATTCTTGGCCCGCGTCACCATCACCCGATCATTTTTCCGGCAGAACGACGTGGGCTTGAAATCGGCGATGAGCGATGGCGCGAAACAAATTCGGCCAATGGCGCTTAACCGCTGACATCAGCGCCAAGGAATGCGGCAACACAACTTCGAACTGCTTGTTCTCAAGGATCTGGATCACCGCCTGCGCAACTGTTTCCGCGGACACGATTAAGTTCGGTGGCGCTTTGGGCTCGCTCTCGTGAAAATCGCGGTTAAAGCCGGTGTCCACCGGGCCCGGGCAGATCACCGACACGTGGATACCGAGCGGTTTAAGCTCGTGATAGAGGCTTTCCGACCAGCCATTGAGAGCGAACTTGGAAGCGCAATAAGCGGCCATGTTAAGCGTGCCGATCAAGCCGGCAACGGACGAGACATTTACGATGTGTCCGCTTTTTCTGGCGATCATCGAGGGCAGCGCTCGATGAGCACAGTAAATCGCGCCGAGATAATTGATCCGGATAATGTCCTCGATGGTTTTGAGATCAGTTTCGATGAAGGACCGGCGCATCCCGATTCCCGCGTTGTTGACGAGGACGTCGATTTTGCCAAAATCGGCAATGACCTTTCCGACCATACCTCGCACTTGTTCGGAGTCACCCACGTCACATCCGATCATCGTCGAGGAAGGACTGAGGCGGCGCACTTCTTTCAGTGTATCTTTCAATCGTGGAATGGAGCGGCCGCAGCCGGCGACTATTGCGCCGCGCGCCGCCAGGTCGATGGCCAGTCTCTTGCCAATTCCGTTAGAGCTTCCGGTGATCAGGATCACTTGGCCGTTGAAGTTCATCATTGAACGCGATCGCAAATCGGATCAAATCGGTTGGCAGCCTCCCAATGCTCCCGGAGACTGGAACGGGTTCCTCCCCATCTCGTCGACACCGCGGCTTTTCAGTACGCCTTAAACGCGATGCAGCCGGATGTTATGCTCGAAATTGAGATGAAACTATGACCATGATGAAGAGTCAAGATGAAGCCGCCTAGGACCTATCCGACGCCGCGCCGCGTGGTGATTACTGGCATCGGCGCCGTAGCGCCGAACGGCAGCGGAGTGGAGGCCTATCGACAAGCGCTACGCCGGGGGGCGAGCGGTATCGGCACGATCTCGCTCTTTGCGCCAGACGGTCTCCAATGCCGGGTGGCAGCGGAGGTCAAAAACTTTGCAGCGGCGGATTTCATGAGCCTTCAAGAAGCGCGTCGGGTCGGTCGCGCTGTGCCGTTGCTGATCGCCGCGACTGCTGAAGCGCTGGGCCGGGCGCGCATCGGCTGGCAGCGTCTGAGCACCGAGCAAAAACAATCCTGGGGAGTAGTCATCGGCAGCGGCGGCGGCACGCCCGACTTTATGGAGGAGCAATACCGCCGTTATTTTGCAGATCAATTGCGGCGGGTGAGTCCTTACAATGTTTCGAGTTCGACTCCCGGCAGCCTGTCCAGCGAAGTTTCGTTGCGATTTGGATTTCGTGGACCGAGCCATCTCATTTCCACGGGCTGCACCAGTTCAACCGATGCGTTGGGATATGCCTTCAACATGATTCGCTTCGGTCTTGCGGATCATCTGGTCAGCGGCGGCGCCGACGCGACGATCACGCCGGGAGTTATGCAAGGTTTCTGCATCATGGGAGCGGTGTCGGTTTCGCGCAATCACGATCCCGCCACGGCCTCTCGCCCGTTCGACAAGACGCGCGATGGCTTTGTGCTCGGCGAGGGTGCGTGGGTGTTGATCTTGGAAGAGCGCAAGCTGGCGCTGGATCGCGGCGCCACGCTGTACGCGGAAGTTCTGGGCTACGGCTCCACTTGCGACGCGCACCATCGAGTGCGCCTTGAGCCGAGCGGCGAGGAGCCGGCACGCGCGATGAGTCTGGCGATTGAAGATGCCAATATAGCGAAAGACGAAATCGGTTACGTGGCCTTGCACGGCACTGCGACGTTGCTTAACGACAGAACCGAGACTCTCGCCGCCAAGGCCTGCTTCGGCAAACGCGCCTATGAGCTGCCGATGAGCTCGATCAAATCAATGATCGGCCATCCGCAAGGCGCCTCGGGAGTCGCCGGGGTCGTCGCGGCGATCCTGGCGATGAATCATGGCTTTCTTCCGCCGACGATCAACTATGCCGAAGCCGATCCGGAGTGCGATCTGAACTACATTCCTAACCACAGCATTGAGCGCTCAACAGAGATCGCCCTCTGCAACTGTATCGGCTTCGGCTCAAAGAACTCAGCGCTGGTGATTGCGCGCGGAGAAACGACATGAAGCGGAGCAGTGAGCTCGAAATGATGGATTTGCCGGGTCAACCGAGAGAGCTGTTGATCCAAGACCTACGCAATTTGCGCATCATCAATCGTTACCTCGGTTGTTATCGAACGGTCTTGTGCGGGTTGGCCTGCGCGCTGAAAGGCCAGAGCACACGCGGGTTCACGCTGCTCGATGTCGGCACGGGAAACGCGGATATCCCCGCGGCGATCGTGGATTGGGCCCGGCGAAGAAAACTTACCGCACAGATCAGCTGCCTCGAGCGTGAGGCAATCACGGTCGAACACGCGGCGCGTCAAACGCGCCGCTTTCCTGAAATCGCTGGCATCGCCGTTCGCGGGACTGCGCTTCTGCCCGACGGGAGGGGTCTCGTTAAAGAACGCGCCCGACTATCTCTCGCTGCCGAACGTGATCTGCGTTGGAGGCTCATGGGTGGCGCCGGACGACGCGGTCAAGTCAGGCGATTGGAGCCTGATCGAGAAGCTCTGGGAGCGTTACTTCATGAGCCCGCAGTACTTCTACTCGGTCGCCAAAGGCCGGCGTCCGCCACGCGACGTCGCCGGCATCCGCGTCGAACTGGCGTTGCCGGAGGGGCTAGACACCG
>Ga0209974_10000662_pt1 | contig 11657 bp, 11 predicted proteins | sample InoplaM3SPM_FD_187592 | JGI IMG/M metagenome (GOLD analysis project Ga0209974, IMG submission 187592) | Arabidopsis thaliana rhizosphere microbial communities from the Joint Genome Institute, USA, that affect carbon cycling - Inoculated... | ecosystem: Host-associated > Plants > Roots >...
CTTCGACTGCGCCTGCTGCGTTGCCTGCGCCCGCCCCCGCTGCCGCGCCGGCCGCGTCTGCACCCGCGAAGTCGACGGCGCCCGCCAAGGACGCTGCGATGACGAAGGCCGACGACAAGGCGACCCCTGCGAAGGATGAAAAGTCGGCGCGCGCCCAGGCCCGCGAGGAGAAAGCGGCCAAGGCAAAGGAAGAAAAGGCCGCGAAGGCGAAGGAGAAGGAAGCGAAAGCCGCCAAGGCGAAGGAGGAGCGCGCAGCGAAGGCTGACGCGAAGAAGGACGCTGCAAAAGACAAGGCGGGCGCGAAGGAATCGCCGACCAAGTCCGACGCGGACAAGGCCAAGGCGACGCCCGCGAAAGCCGACGCGAAGGACGAAAAGGCGAAGAAATAGCGCGGCGCAGATTGCACCCGGGCGGGTCTTGCGGCGAACGGCTGCGACGATCCGCTCGGCTACAATCGGCGCATGAGCTTTCGCACGCTGTCGGATACCGTCGGCAACACGCCGCTCGTCAGGCTCCAGCGCCTGCCCGGCGCGACGTCGAACGTCATCCTGGCGAAGCTCGAAGGCAACAATCCGGCCGGCTCGGTGAAGGACAGGCCGGCCCTGTCGATGATCGTCGAGGCCGAACGGCGCGGCCGCATCAAGCCCGGTGACACGCTCGTCGAGGCAACGTCGGGCAACACCGGCATCGCGCTCGCGATGGTTGCCGCGATGCGCGGCTATCGCATGGTGCTCGTCATGCCGGAAAGTCAATCGGCGGAACGCGTGCAGACGATGCGGGCGTACGGCGCGGAGCTCGTGCTGACGCCCAAGGCGGGCGGCATGGAGGCGGCGCGCGACATCGCCGAGCGGATGCGCGACGAAGGGAAGGGCACGATCCTCGACCAGTTCGCCAACCCCGACAATCCGCTCGCGCATTATCGGGGCACCGGTCCCGAGCTCTGGCGCGATACCGACGGCCGCATCACGCATTTCGTGTCGGCGATGGGAACGACGGGCACGATCATGGGCGTGTCGCGATTCCTGAAGGAAAAAAATCCGAAAATCCAGATCATCGGCGCGCAGCCCGACGAGGGCTCGCAGATTCCGGGTATTCGCAAGTGGCCGCCTGCCTATATGCCGAAGATCTTCGACGCGCGGCGCGTCGACCGCACCGAGAACGTTTCGCAGGCGGACGCCGAGGACATGGCGCGCCGGCTCGCGAGCGACGAGGGGATTTTCGGCGGCGTGAGTTCGGGCGGCGCGTGCGTGGTTGCGCTGCGCGTGTCGCACACAGTTCGGGACGCGACGATCGTCTTCGTCGTATGCGACCGCGGCGATCGCTATCTGTCGACCGGCGTCTTTCCCGGGTGATCGCTACGCTATTGCACTCGGGGCGCGTACGGCTCGACGCCCGCCGCCTGCCGTCGTCTCGGCGCTCGTGAGCGCATGACGCCCGTCCTCGTCTTCGACATCGAAACGGTGCCCGACGTCGCCGGGATCCGGCGCATTCATGCCATTGATGACAATGTCGACGACGCCGGTGTGCTCGCCTGGTTTTCGCAGCGGCGTCGCGCGACGGCCGGCACCGATTTCGCGCCGATCCATCTGCAGAAAGTCGTCGCCATCGGCTGCGCGCTGCGCGATGCAGCCGGACTGCGCATCTGGTCGGTTGGCGACCCGGGCGATCCCGAACCCGAGCTGATCCGCCGCTTTTTCGACGGCATCGAAAAATATTCGCCGCAGCTCGTATCCTGGAACGGCAGCGGCTTCGATCTGCCGGTGCTGAACCACCGTGCGTTGATCCACGGCATCTGCGCATCCCGCTATTGGGACTGGGGCGACGACGATCGGGAGTTTCGCTTCAACAATTACCTCGCGCGTTTTCACACCCGGCACCTCGACGTGATGGACGTGGTCGCGCAATACCAGCCGCGCGCGGCGGCAAGCCTCGATGCGATGGCGCGGCTGTGCGGCTTTCCCGGAAAGCTCGGCATGGACGGCGCGGACGTCGCCACGGCAATCGCCGCCGGCCGCATCGACGACGTCCGCAACTATTGCGAATGCGACGTGCTGAACACGTACCTGCTCTACCAGCGGTTTCGTCTGATGCGCGGCGAGGTCGACGCCGGCGAATACGCGCGTGAACTGTCGCTGGTGCGCGAGCGCATCGGCGGCGCCGACGCCCCGCACTGGCGCACGTTCGTTGCGAAATGGACCGGCGCGGCGGGAAGCGCGCCTACAGCGTGAGCGCGCCGCGACCGATCTCGATGACGCGCCCCGCAACGTGGATCGATCGATCCGGGAGGACGGTGAGCCCGAGCCTGCAGCGGCGGCCGACGGCTTCGCCCTGATCGATCGAGAGCTGCAACGGCAGCGCTGCGTTCGTCGCGAGCAGGTAGCCGCCTAGATTCGCGCACGCCGAGCCCGTGCCCGGGTCCTCGATCACCGCGCCGTGCTTGAGAAAGAAAAAACGCGCAAGCACCCGCTCGCCGTCGCGCGCGAATACGTACGCCATCGCGCGCACGTCATTGGTGGCGTACCGCAGCATCGATGCAGCGACGGGTTGCGCACGGCGCACGGCGTCGAACGACGCGAGGGGCACGATCAATTGTTCGGCGCCCGTGTCGATCCATAACGGATCGCCGGCGAGATCGCCCGCTTCGAGTCCCAGCATCGAAGCGAATTCCGACCGCGCAGCAGACGGTGCGCGGTATCGCGGCGCATTGGCGGTGAGCGACCACACGTCCTTGTCGGCGCGCACGGGAATCAGGCCGACGCGCAGTTCGAGCGTGACACGGTCGCCGGCCTGCATGAGCTCGCGCACGACGTGCGCGGTGCCGAGTGTCGGATGCCCGGAGAACGGCATCTCGAACGTCGGCGTGAAGATGCGCACGCGCGCGGTGCCGCGTTCCGACGGCAGCACGAACGTCGTTTCCGAAACGTTGAACTGCAGCGCGAGGGCCTGCATCGTCGCGTCGTCGAGCGCGCGGCCGTCTTCGACGACCACCAGCGGATTGCCCGCGAGCGGCGACTCGGCGAACACGTTGACGATGCGAAAGGCGAGCGTTGGCATCAATGCCACCAGGCTTTCAGATCACGCCGCGCTTGCGGTCGCGGCCGTACGCTGGAGAAGCTGCTGCGCAAGACGGGCAAACCCCGCTTGCGTGGTGTCGTCGACGTGCAGCACGTTCGCGTGCCGGTAGCGGGGGAAATTGCGTTCGATCGCGCGCCGGTACGAAGGATCGTAGTGAACATCGAGCAGATCGTCGATCAGCTCGGCGGTCGCACCCGACCGCGCCAGCGCAGTCCAGCGCTCCGCGGCGCTCTTTCCATGCAGCGCGGCGAGCGACGCGAGGCGGGCATGCAACGCGTCACCGTCGCGTGCGAAGTGCGCGTAGTCGTCCATCAGCATCGACGATCGCAGCGTGCGCGGCGCTTCGAGCCGCACGCAGGGAGACGCACGCATTTCGGCGAGCAATGCGTCGGGAAGCTGCAGGCGGCCGATCCGGCGGCTTTCCGATTCCACGAACACCGGCGCGCCCGTATCGAACGCCGCGAGCGCGTCGAACAGATTGCTTTCGAACAGCTTCTGCGATGGCTGCCGATCGTCGGGCAGATCGCCGAGCAGCGATCCGCGATGCTTCGCGAGGCGCTCGAGGTCGAGCACCTGCCCGCCTTGCGCCGCAAGCGCTTCGATCAGCCGCGACTTGCCCGACCCCGTCAGCCCGCACACGACGTGAAAGCGAAACCGCTCCGGCACATGCGCAAGCATCGTGACGACGTGGCGACGCCACGCACGATAGCCGCCGTCGAGTTGCACGGCGCGAAAGCCGATTTCTTCCAGCACGTGGACGAGCGAGCGGCTGCGCTGCCCGCCGCGCCAGCAGTACACCAGCGGCGACCATTCGCGCGGCTTGTCGCGCGCGTACGTCTCGCAAATCGTCGCAATGTTGCGTGCGACGAGCGCGGCGCCGACTTTGCGGGCATCGAAGGCCGACTGTTGCACGTACATCGTCCCGACGCGCGTGCGCTCGGCGTCGTCGAGCACCGGCAGGTTCACGGCGCCGGGCAGGTGGTCCGCGGCGAATTCCGCCGGCGAGCGGACGTCGACGCGCTCGCCGAACGCCATCCAGTCAGCGACATCGACCTTGATCGTCGCGCGCTGCGGTGGTCCCGGTGGCAGCGGTGGGATCACTTACGAGCAAGCAGTGGCACGAGCACCGGCCAGACGTTGTCCAGGATGCGCGTCTGAGCGGCCGCAGTGGGGTGGATCCGGTCGCCCTGGAACAGCGCGAGATCCTCGCCGAAGCCCTCGAAAACATAGGGCACGACCGGCGTGCGATGCGCCTTCGCCACATCGACGAACAGCGCATCGAAGGTTCGCGCGTAGGTGGGACCGTAATTGGGCGGCACCTTCATGCCGACGATCAGCGGCTTGGCGCGCGCGTTCTGCACGGCGACGACCATCGCGTCGAGGTTGGCACGCGTCGATTGCAGATTGCCACCGCGCAGCGCGTCGTTGCCGCCGAGTTCGATCAGAACGATCGCCGGTTTGTGCTCGCGCAGCAAGCTCGGCAATCGCGCGAGGCCGCCTGCGGTCGTGTCGCCGGAGATCGATGCGTTGACGACGCGTTCCCGATAGCCTTGCTGCTTCAAACGGCCGGCCAGCAGATCGACCCAGCCTTCGCCCTGTGCCAGCCCGTAGCCCGCAGAGATCGAATCGCCGACGACCAGCAGCACCGGAGCTGACGGTTGCGCAAACGCGCCGGCGCCGAAGGCGAGCATGACCGATGCAACGAGCCAGCGCATAAACGTCATGGCCGCATTGTAGCGTTGCATGCACGACGGTTCGGACCGCGAAGCGCACGCCGGTGTGGTGGTCGCGCCGATGGTTTCGTCGCGCCAAGTAGAATCGCGCGACCGGCGTAACGGCCGGCGTCGTCGATGCGCGGACTGCCCCGCGGTTGCGTCATGAAACGTATGCCGCAGCGGCTTGTCTGACGACGACGCGTCCCCGACCTCATGCCCCCCGCCATCATCCGCGCAACCGCGCTGACCAAGATCGTCCAGAGCGGCGACGAGCCGCTGACGATCCTCGACGCGGTCTCGTTCGACATCGCGGCCGGCGCGACGATCGCCATCGTAGGCGCCAGCGGATCCGGCAAGACGACGTTGTTGGGACTGCTCGCCGGCCTCGATCAGCCGACGTCGGGTGATGTCGTCATCGATGGTGTCGCGCTGTCCACGCTCGACCAGGACGGCTGCGCCGCGATGCGCCAGCGATTGCTCGGCTTCGTGTTCCAATCGTTTCAGTTGCTGCCGGCACTGACGGCGCTCGAAAACGTCATGCTGCCGCTCGAACTCGCAGGCGCGAACGACGCGACCGAACGTGCACGGAGCTGGCTCGCACGCGTCGGGCTCGCGCGGCGCACGACGCATTACCCGCGCCAGTTGTCCGGCGGTGAACAGCAACGCGTGGCCATCGCGCGCGCGTTCGCCGGCGAACCGAAGATCCTGATGGCTGACGAGCCCACGGGAAATCTCGACGGTACGACCGGGGTCGAAATCGCCGACCTGATGTTCAGGTTGAATCGCGAGCATGGGACAACGCTATTGCTCGTCACGCACGATGCAGGTCTTGCGAGCCGCTGCGAGCGCCGGATTTCGCTGGCGTTCGGGCGGCTGGTCGCGGACGAGCGCATCGAGCACGCCAGGCAACCTTCCGCACCCACGGCACGCGCGGCTGCGCGATGACGCACGGCGTGCATCCGCGCGGCTGCCAATCGTGCGAATGAGCACGATCCGCGATTGACGCCATGCAGACGTTGACGCTCGCGCTGCGGCTCGTTTCGCGCGATTGGCGCGCGGGAGAACTGCGCGTGCTGATGGCTGCGATCGTGCTCGCCGTCGCGAGCGTCGGCACGGTGGGCTTTTTCGCCGATCGCGTCAAGGCGGGCCTCGCGCAACAGGCGAATCTGCTGCTTGGCGCCGATCTGATGATCTCGGGCGACCGCCCGCTACCCTCGTTCTACGGCGAGGAAGCGCGCAAGCGCGGGCTCGCGACGTCTCCCGCGATCCGTTTCAACAGCATGGTGCAGCAGGCCGACGCTGGGGCCGCATCGAACGCCGTGTTGACCGACGTGAAGGCGGTGGCAGATGGGTACCCGCTTCGCGGTGCGATTGCGCTGATCGAAACCGGCAGCACGGCGCGGCGCGATGCGCAAGGCATTCCGAAGCGCGGCGAAGCATGGATCGACCGCCGGCTCGCCGATCGCCTCGGCGTTGACAAGGGCGCGCGACTCGCCGTCGGCGAAGCGACGTTTGCCGTGTCAGCGCTGGTCGCGCAGGATCCGGAGATCGCCGGATTGACGTTCGCGCCGGGTCCCAAGCTGCTGTTGAATCTCGACGACGTGCCTGCGACGAATCTGTTGCAGCCGGGCAATCGTGCGACGTGGCGGTTGCTCATCGCCGAACGCACGGCGGGTGATCTCGAACGGTTCCAGCAGTGGCTTGCGCGCGAGATACGACCCGGTCAGCGCGTCGAGTCGGTGCGCGACCTGCGGCCGGAAGTGCGGCAGACACTGGAGCGCGCCGAGCGCTTTCTCGGGCTGTCGGCGCTCGTCGCCGTTCTGCTCGCAGCGGTCGTCGTCGCGTTGACCGCATCGCGTTACCTGCGGCGCCATCTCGATGCGGCGGCGATGCTCCGCTGTCTCGGCGCGTCGATAGCGCGCACCCTCGCACTGTTCGTGATCCAGTTCGCGATCCTCGGGCTCGCCGCGAGCATCGTCGGCGTCCTGGGAGCGCTCGCCGGACAGCAGATGCTGGCTGCGCTGCTGTCGAACGCGTTCGAAGCGCCGCTGCCGCCGCCGACGTGGCTGCCGGCGCTGAATGCGTTCGCGACGGGGTTGCTGCTGCTGTTCGGCTTCGCATTGCCGCCGCTGGTCGCGCTTGCAAGCGTCCCGCCGCTGCGCGTCCTGCGGCGCGATCTTCCGCGTCCCCGGATTGGCGGCGTTCTCGCGTACGGATGCGGCGCCGCGGTCGTCGCGTTGCTGATCGCGTGGCAGGCACGCGAAGCGCAGGCGGCGTCGATCATGCTCGGCGGCGTCGGCGGGCTGCTCGTTGCGGCGGCGGCGCTAGCGTGGCTGCTGCTGACGCTGTTGAAGCGCGTGCCGCAGCGCGGCGTGTCGTGGCGATTCGGTCTTGCGAACCTGCGGCGGCGGGCGCTGGCGTCGAGCCTGCAGATCGGCGCGCTCGCACTCGGACTCACGTCGCTGCTGCTGCTGACGGTGGTGCGCGGCGACCTGCTGGCGGATTGGCGCGCGAGCCTGCCGCCGGACGCGCCGAATCAGTTCCTGGTCAACGTGCTGCCCGAACAGGTCGACGATGCACGCGCGCTGCTCGCACGCACCGTTAACGTGGCGCCGCAGTTCAAGCCGATGGTGCGCGGGCGGCTCGTAGAGTTGAACGGCAAGCCGCTCGACACGACGCAATACGCGGAAACGCGGGCACGCCGCCTGGCCGAGCGCGAGTTCAATCTGTCGTGGACCGACGTCATTCCCGAGGGCAACCGAACGGTTGCGGGCCGCTTCTGGCAAAACGATGCGCGGGGAGCCGACGCGGGCATATCGCTGGAGGAGGGCATCGCGACGACGCTCGGCGTCAAGCTGGGCGACCGGCTCACGTTCGACAGCGGCGGCATTCGCGTCACGGCGCCGATCACGAGTTTGCGCAAGGTCGACTGGGACAGCTTTCGCGTCAACTTCTTTGCGCTGTTCGCGCCCGGTGCGCTCGACGGCCTTCCCACGACGTACATCGCTGCATTTCGTGCGCCCGAAGACAATACGTCGTGGCTCACGGGTCTCGTCCAGCGCTATCCGAACATCCTGTCGATCGACGTTGCCGAAATCCTGCGCCAGATCCACGGCATCATCGACCGCGTCGCGCGTGCGGTCGAATTCGTGTTCCTGTTCACACTGGCGGGCGGGCTCCTCGTGCTGCAGGCGGCGATCGCATCGACGCAGGACGAGCGCAAGTTCGACGCGGCCATCGTGCGCACGCTCGGCGCATCGCAACGGCAATTGCAAAGCGCGCAGGCGACGGAGTTCCTGCTGCTCGGGTCGCTCGCGGGGCTGCTCGGCGCAGCCGGGGCCACTGCGATTGGCTGGGCGCTCGCCGAGCACGTCTTCAACATCCGCTTTTCCGGCAATGCGCTCGTCTGGGTATACGGCATCGTTGGCGGCGCCGTCGCCGTCACGATCGCGGGCTGGCTCGGCACGCGTTCGACGGTGAACGAGCCGCCGCTGGCGGTGCTGCGGCAGCTGGGTTGACTTCGGAGGTACGGGACTTTGGGGTCAGCGCAATAAGTCGCGCGCAGCATGTAAGGATTGCATAAGATTGCAGTAAAGAGGGACAATATGCAGTCCGGATGGATACGATCTCCCAAAGCCTTGCGCTCGCCGTCGCGATGGTGGCGCAGCTCGATCCGCGTCTCACGGCGATCGTCGGTCTTTCGCTCGCGGTAAGCCTCACATCGACGCTGTGCTCGGCCGTCATCGGGCTTCCGCTCGGCGCGGCCGTGGCGATCGGTCGCTTTCCTGGCCGCGCGCCGTTGATCGTGGCGCTGAACGCCGCGATGGGCCTCCCGCCGGTGGTCGTAGGTCTTTTCGTCTACCTGCTGCTGTCGCGCGCGGGACCGCTCGGCGAGCTGGGGCTGTTGTTCACCCCTCCGGCGATGGTGATCGCCCAGACCGTGCTGATCGTTCCCATCATCGCCGCGCTGACGCGGCAGATCGTCGAAGACGCGTGGCGCGAATACCGGGAACAGCTTCGCAGCCTCGATTCGACGTGGCTCCAATCGACGCTGACGCTGCTGTGGGATACGCGCTGGTCGCTGCTCACCGTGCTGCTCGCGGGATTCGGGCGTGCCGCGGCGGAAGTCGGGGCCGTCATCATCGTCGGCGGCAACATCGACGGCGTCACGCGCGTCATGACGACGGCGATCGCGCTCGAAACGAGCAAAGGCGATCTACCGCTCGCGCTCGGGTTGGGACTGATCCTCATCACGCTCGTATTCGCGCTGAACGTGGGCGCGCATCTGACGCGACAATGGGCGAGACTACGTTTTGGGTGACGCGGAAATCGTGCAGGGACTGCCGATCGTTGCATCGGGCGTGGACGTCGTCCGCGGTGCGACGCGCGTCCTGCGCGACATCGAGGTGACGATCGTTCCGCGCGCCCGCACGTTCATCCTCGGCGCGAACGGCGCGGGGAAGAGCATGCTGCTCCGCGTGCTGCATGGCCTGGTCGAGCCGACCACCGGCAGCGTCACGTGGGGAGGCGCGACGGCGCGCCCGCCCGGGCAGGCGATGGTGTTCCAGCGCCCCGTCCTGTTGCGCCGCTCGGTTGCCGCGAACGTGCGCCATGCGCTCAAGCTCGCGGGCGTTCGTGGGCCTGTCGCAGAACGCCGCATCGATGACGCGCTGGCGAGCGTCGGCTTGCGTGCGCTCGCCGGGCGGCCTGCGCGCGTGTTGTCGGGCGGTGAACAACAGCGGCTGGCACTCGCACGCGCGTGGGCGCTCGCCCCCGAAGTGCTGTTCCTCGACGAGCCGACCGCGAGCCTCGACCCGCCATCGGCGCGCGCCGTCGAAGCGATCGTCAACGAGATTCACGCGCTCGGCACGACGATCGTCATGACGACGCATCAACTTGCGCAGGCCAAGCGACTCGCCGAGCACGTGGTCCTGCTGCAGGAAGGACGCGTCGCCGAGCACACCGATGCGGCGGTGTTCTTTCGGAAGCCGAGCTCCGCGTATGGCCAGGCATTCCTCGAAGGAGAACGTTTGTGAGGTCCTCGATCTTCCGGCACGTGCTCGTGTGCGGAGCACTGTGCCTTTTCGCCGCCGACGCCGTCGCCCAGCAACCGTTCATCGTCGTCGCATCGACGACGTCGACCGAGCAGTCCGGATTGTTCAAGCATCTGCTGCCGGAATTCGAGAAGGACACCGGCATTCAGGTCCGCGTGGTCGCCGTCGGCACGGGCCAGGCGCTCGACATCGGCCGCCGCGGCGACGCCGACGTCGTATTCGTGCACGATCGTGCGGCCGAGCTCAAATGGCTCGACGAGGGTCACGGCGTCAAGCGCTATCCGGTCATGTACAACGACTTCGTGTTGATCGGGCCGCAGGCCGACCCCGCACACGTCGACGGCGGCAAGGACATCACGGTAGCGTTGAAGACGATCGCCGCGGCCAAGGCGCCGTTCGTGTCGCGCGCCGACAACAGCGGCACGCATGCAGCGGAGCTTCGGCTATGGAAGGATGCCGGTATCGATATCCAGAGGGTGAAAGGCCCGTGGTATCGCGAAACCGGCTCCGGCATGGGCCCTGCGCTCAACACGGCGTCGGCGCTCGGCGCCTACATCCTGGCCGATCGCGGCACGTGGCTCAATTTCCAGAATCGCGGGCCCCTGCGCGTTCTCGTTGAAGGCGACAAGCGGCTGTTCAATCAATATGGCGTGATGCTGGTCAATCCGGACAAGCATCCGAACGTGAAGAAGAAGCTGGGGCAGAAGTTCATCGACTGGCTCGTGTCGAAGCGCGGACAGGACGCGATCGCGGGTTACAAGATCGGCGGCGAACCGCTGTTCTTCCCCAACGCGGGCACCGATTCCTGAATGAGGTCGTGAGGCGTGACACGTCGCGACTGCTGCGTGCGGTGGCGCTCCTCGGGTTACAGTGGATCGTGCGCGTATTCCCTCCCCACCGCTTTCCCAGGCCGCTCGGCCGGCGCGCCAGGGCGTTTCACACGCTCCACGGCCATCGCACGCCCACGGATGCCCAGGTGCGCGCGCTGCTGGATTTCGCCGGCGTGCCGCGGTGAGCGCGACAACCGTCGCGCGGGTGCGCGCGCCCGCGTCGCGGCGAACGGGCTGGGTATTCGTCGGCGCGTGTTGTGCACTGATCGCGCTCGCGCTGATCGCGCTCGGATCGGGGCGCTATCCACTGAGCATCGCAGAAGTCGCCGCAGTCCTTTGGGATCGCGTGACCGGCCATGCAGCCGCCAGCACGTCGGATGCGATCGTCTGGCAGATTCGCCTGCCGCGGGTGTGCGTGGCCTTGCTCGTCGGTGCTGCGCTCGCGGCCGCGGGCACGGCGTATCAGCATCTGTTTCGCAATCCGCTCGTCGCGCCGGACACGCTCGGCGTGTCGTCCGGCGCTGCACTCGGCGCAGTGCTCGGCATCTTCCTGGGTGCAGGGTTTCTGGCGATCGAGGCGGCTGCATTCCTCGGTGGCTTGCTGGCGGTCGGCGCGGTGATGCTGATCGCTGCGCGATTGTCCGCGCACGAACCCCTCGTCACGCTGATCCTCACCGGCATCGTTATCGCGAGTTTGCTCGGCGCGGCGATTTCGATGTTCAAGTACCTGGCGGATCCGTACAACCAACTGCCCGCGATCACCTTCTGGCTGATGGGAAGTCTTGCGGCGTCGTCGGCGCAGGAACTGGGCGTCCTGGCGCCCGCCGTAGGCGTAGCACTCGCCGTCCTGTTCGCACTTGCGTGGCGCATCAACCTGCTTGCGCTCCCCGAGGACGAGGCGCGCGCGCTCGGGATCGATAGCGGACGGCTGCGCCTTGCCGTCATTGCGGCTGCGACGCTCGCCACCTCGGCCAGTGTTGCCG
>Ga0209974_10000663_pt1 | contig 11654 bp, 15 predicted proteins | sample InoplaM3SPM_FD_187592 | JGI IMG/M metagenome (GOLD analysis project Ga0209974, IMG submission 187592) | Arabidopsis thaliana rhizosphere microbial communities from the Joint Genome Institute, USA, that affect carbon cycling - Inoculated... | ecosystem: Host-associated > Plants > Roots >...
AGCCGCTGAGTCCGCGCCGCAGTTCGGCGACCGGCGTAGCTATCAGATGGATCCCGCCAACGGGCGCGAGGCCATGCGCGAGATCGAACTGGACCTGGAGGAAGGCGCTGATATGATCATGGTGAAACCGGCGCTGGCCTTGTCACTGCACTCCACGCGGGCCGAGTTGCGTGCGCAGTTGATGCCGCGCGCCCCGCGCATCGACCCGGCGGAGCTGGTGGAGCAGGGCGAGCGTTATGCGCGCGCCACCGGCTACCCCGTCCAGTACCAGTGGACGTTGCTCGAAGGCATCAACGACAACGAGGCCGAGCTCGATGGCATCGTGAAGCTGCTGCGCGGCAAGTACGCGGTGATGAACATGATCCCGTACAACAGCGTCGAAGGGCTGAACTTCAAGCGCCCCTCGTGGGAGCGCGCGGCCGCCATCGCGCGCTCGCTGCACCGGCGCGGCGTGCTGACCAAGCTGCGCCACTCTGCCGGACAGGACGTGGACGGCGGCTGCGGCCAGCTCCGTGCGCGTGCCGCCGAAGCACCTGTTGCGCTGGTGAGGCGCTCGGCCACCCCATCGAGCGAAAGCCCCGCGCCCAGGTGACAGCGGCGCGAAAAAGCGACTCCTATACTCCCCGCGGCCATCAGGAGACACGCACATGAGCACCAACCCCGCAGGTACCGGCCTTCAGCTTCGTTCGCTGGTCAAGAAGACCGGTGAACTCGAACTCTCGCTGGCGAGCGTTCCCATTCCCGAGCCGGGGCCGGACGAGGTGCTGGTTCGCATCGAGGCCTCGCCCCTCAACCCGTCCGACCTCGCCTTGCTGTTCGGCGGTGCCGACATGAACACGGCCAAGGCCTCCGGCACGACGGCCCGCCCGGTCATCACGGCGACCATTCCTGAGCGGGCGATGACAGCGCTGGCCGGTCGCGTGGACGAACCCATGCCGGTGGGCAACGAAGGTGCCGGCGTGATCGTGAAAGCGGGCTCGTCGGAGGTGGCGCAAGCGCTGCTGGGCAAGACGGTGGCCGTTTTCGGCGGCGCGATGTACGCCCAGTACCGCGCGGTGAAGGCGCAGCAGTGCCTGGTGCTGCCGCCGGGCACGGCGCCGGCCGAAGGCGCCTCGTGCTTCGTGAACCCGCTTACCTCGCTGAGCATGGTCGAAGTGATGCGGCGCGAGGGCCACAAGGCGCTGGTGCACACCGCGGCGGCGTCCAACCTCGGGCAGATGCTCAACAAGATCTGCATCCAGGACGGCGTGCCGCTGGTGAACATCGTGCGCAGCCAGGCGCAAGAAAACATCCTGCGTGCGATCGGCGCCAAGTACATCTGCAATTCAAGTTCGCCCAGCTTCATGCAGGACCTGACACAGGCCTTGGCAGAAACCGGCGCCACGCTCGCCTTCGACGCCATCGGCGGCGGCACGCTGGCCGGGCAGATCCTCACCTGCATGGAGGCTGCGGCCAACCTCACGGCCAAGGAATACAGCCGTTACGGCTCCAGCGTGCACAAGCAGGTCTATATCTACGGCGGCCTGGACCGCAGGCCGACCGAGCTGAACCGCAGCTTCGGCTTGGCCTGGGGCGTGGGCGGCTGGCTGCTGACGCCTTTCTTGCAGAAGATCGGCTTCGCAGAGGCGCAGAAGCTGCGCGAACGTGTGGCCTCGCAGTTGAAGACCACCTTTGCCAGCCACTACACGAAAGAGGTCTCGCTCGCCGAGGCTTTGACGCTGGACGCGATCGGCGTCTACGGCAAGCAGGCCACGGGCGAGAAGTACCTCATCAACCCGAACAAGGGTCTGTGATCAGCGTTTGAGCCAATGCTCGCATGCCATTGAGGGCTGCAGCAGCCGAAGGGTCGAGCGCATGGGCAGCAAGTGTTGCAGCCACGCATGGCGCAATCGGTGGGCGGATGACGCACCGGCATGACCGACCCCTACAATTTGCCGCATTCAACTTGTCCGCCGGACGCCGCCGTCATGACCACCGAGCCCCCCTCCGCCCCTTCCACCCACACGGCTGAGCTGGCCAACATCGCTCCGCGCGACAAGGCCGAGATCCTGGCCCAGGCGCTGCCTTACATCCGCAAGTTCCACGGCAAGACCATCGTCATCAAGTACGGCGGCAACGCCATGACCGACCCGGCCTTGCAGCAAGACTTTGCCGAAGACGTGGTGCTGCTCAAGCTGGTGGGCATGAACCCGGTGGTGGTGCACGGCGGCGGGCCGCAGATCGAAGATGCGCTGGCCAAGATCGGCAAGAAGGGCACCTTCATCCAGGGCATGCGCGTCACCGACGAAGAAACCATGGAAGTGGTGGAGTGGGTGCTGGCTGGCCAGGTGCAGCAAGACATCGTGGGCCTGATCAACGTGGCCGGCGGCAAGGCCGTGGGCCTGACCGGGCGTGATGGCGGTTTGATCCGTGCCCACAAGCTCAAGCTGGTGGACCACAAAGACCCGAGCAAGGTGCACGACGTGGGCCAGGTGGGCGAGATCGAATCCATCGACCCGTCGGTGGTGAAGGCGCTGCAAGACGACCAGTTCATTCCTGTCATCTCGCCGCTGGGCTTTGGTGCCGAGAACGAGAACTACAACATCAACGCCGATGTCGTCGCCGGCAAGCTGGCCGAGGTGCTGAAGGCCGAGAAGCTGATGATGCTGACCAACATGCCCGGTGTGCTCGACAAGCAGGGCAAGCTGCTCACCAACCTGTCGGCGCGCGAGATCGACGAGCTGTTTGCCGACGGCACCATCAGCGGCGGCATGTTGCCCAAGATCGCCTCGGCGCTCGACGCGGCGAAGAACGGCGTGAACACGGTGCACATCATCGACGGCCGTGTGCCGCACGCGATGTTGCTGGAGATCCTCACGGAGCAGGCGTACGGAACCATGATCCGCAGTCATTGATGGCCCCCCAGTCGCTGCGCTCCGGCCCCCAAGGGGCGCCACCCATCGGCCCGGCAAAGCCGGATCCTTGGGCGTTGCTTGAAGGGCACTTCGCTTCGCTTGTGCAACGCGAATGACGCGGCGGCGTTCACGCGTCTGGTTGTTTGATCTGGACGACACGCTGCACGACGCATCGCACGCGTCGTTCGGGGCCCTTCATGTGGCGATGGCCGACTACGTGGCTCAGCACCTTGGCGTGTCGCTCGAAGAAGCCTCGCGTTTGCGGCAGCACTACTGGCAGCGGTATGGCGCCACCCTCTTGGGGCTGATCCGTCATCACGACGTCAAGGCCAGCCACTTTCTCGAAGAGACGCACCGGCTGCCCGGCCTTGAAGACCGATTGCGTGCGAGTGCGCACGACCGCGCGGCGCTGCGGCGCCTGCCGGGCCGCAAGTTCATCCTCACCAACGCGCCACGCGCTTATGCGCTGCGTGTGCTCAACGCATTGAACCTGGCCGATTGTTTCGAGGGTGTGATCAGCGTCGAAGACATGCGCATGTTCGGCCGCTACCGGCCCAAGCCCGACGCGCGCATGTTGCGCCGTGTTGCAGTGCGATTGAAGGTTAAGCCCAGCCGCTGCGTGCTGGTCGAAGACACGCTGCAGCACCAGCGTTCGGCACACGGCATCGGCATGCGCACGGTCTGGATGCGGCGCTACCTGCATTCAGTGCGCAAGAGTGTGAACAACGGCATGGAAGTTGGTGTTCACCCTTGCCGCAAGCCCCCCTATGTGTATGCAAGAATTCGATCGCTCAAGACCTTGTTTGCCTTGTGACTACTACCAGCCCACCCGCCGCGATGACCGACGCCGATCCCAGTTCCGAAGAAGCGAACGCGCCATCGACCGGCGCTGCAGCACCGGTGGGCCGCAAGCGTCCCAAACCCGGCGAGCGCCGTGTGCAGATCCTGCACACGCTGGCGACCATGCTCGAACAGCCGGGCGCCGAGCGCATCACTACCGCCGCGCTGGCTGCCAAGCTCGAAGTCTCCGAAGCGGCGCTGTACCGCCATTTCGCCAGCAAGGCGCAAATGTTCGAAGGCTTGATCGAGTTCATCGAACAAAGCGTGTTCACCCTGGTCAACCAGATTGGCGAGCGCGAAACCGATGGCCGTGTGCAGGCGCAAAAAATTCTCAGCGTGCTGCTGCAGTTCGGTGAAAAGAACCCCGGCATGACACGTGTGATGGTGGGCGATGCCCTGGTGTTCGAGAACGAACGCCTGGTCTCGCGCATGAACCAGTTCTTCGACCGCATCGAGTCGCAGTTGCGCCAGAGTCTGCGGCTGGCCGCCGAATCGGCAGGCTCGAACACTCCTACAGTCGATGCCACTGCACAGGCCTCGGTGCTGACGGGTTTTGCCGTCGGCCGCTTGCAGCGCTACGCCCGTTCGGGTTTCAAGCGCGTTCCCACCGAACACCTCGACGCCGCACTGCAACTGCTCGTGGGCAGCTGAAGCCTTCGGGGCGACGGGCCGGGCAATCGGCATGCGCCGGTAAACTGCCCGCATGCTGAATTTCTCTGAACCGCTGCTGCACCTGATCTCGCGTGCAGAAGCCCTGATCACGCGCCTCGAAGCCGCGTTGCCCCACACACTCGCCACCCCCGACTGGGCGGCTTCCACGGCCTTTCGCTACCGCCGGCGTGTCGGCGGTTGTGCGCTGGAGCCGGTGAAACACGTGGCATCGATTCGGCTGGATGCGTTGGTCGAAGTCGAGCCGCAGAAAGAGCGCCTGGTTCGCAATACGGAGCAGTTCGTCGCCGGGCGCAGTGCCAACAACGTGCTGCTGACCGGCGCTCGTGGCACCGGCAAGAGCTCGCTGATCAAGGCGTGCTTGAACGAGTTTTCGACCCAAGGCTTGCGCCTGATTGAGGTCGACAAGGCCGACCTGGTGGACTTGCCCGACATCGTCGATCTGGTGGCCGGCCGCCCCGAGCGCTTCATCGTGTTCTGCGACGACCTCAGCTTCGATGAAGGCGAGGCGGGCTACAAGGCCTTGAAATCCATTCTTGACGGCTCGATCGCCCAGGCCTCGGACAACGTGCTGATCTACGCCACCAGCAACCGCCGCCATCTGTTGCCCGAGTACATGAAAGAGAACCTGAGCTACACCCACACCGAAGACGGCGAAGTGCACCCCGGCGAGGTGATCGAAGAAAAGATCTCGCTCAGCGAACGCTTCGGCCTGTGGGTGAGCTTCTACCCCTTCACACAGGACGAATACCTCGCCATCGTGGCGCAATGGCTGCGTGGCCACGGTGTGGGCGAAGACGCTATTGCTGCGGCGCGGCAGGAGAGCCTGGTCTGGGCGCTGGAACGCGGTTCGCGCTCGGGGCGGGTGGCCTTCCAGTTCGCGCGTGACTACGCCGGTAGGCACGTGGCATGAGGGCCGCCGCGCCGGGCCGCCCCAAGCAAGGCCCGACCCTCCCGGAGGGTCGATCGCCGTACTCGGCGAGCAGGGAGTCGGCATGAGCGCCGTGGTGAGTCGCACGCCCGTTGATGTGGCGGTGGGTGTGCTGATCGACGCCGACGGTCGCTTCTTGCTGACCTCGCGGCCCGAGGGAAAGGTCTATGCCGGTTATTGGGAATTCCCCGGCGGCAAGCTCGAAGCCGGCGAAACGGTCGAACAAGCCCTGCGGCGCGAGTTGCACGAAGAACTGGGCATTCACATCGGTGCGGTGCAGCCGTGGAAAATCGAGCTGGTCGACTACGAGCATGCGCGCGTGCGGCTGCACTTCTGCAAGGTCTACGACTGGTCGGGCGAGTTCGAGATGCGCGAGCAGCAGGCCATGGCCTGGCAGGCCTTGCCTGTCGAGGTGGCGCCGGTTTTGCCGGGGACCGTGCCGGTGCTGCAATGGTTCGCCTTGGAGCGCGGCTTTGCGGGCAAAACGCACAGGGGCTGATGGTTACACTGACCGCATGAATTTCCTGGATGAAATCAAGTGGGACGCGCAAGGCCTGGTACCGGTCATTGCCCAGGAAGTCGGCAGCAACGACGTGCTGATGTTCGCCTTCATGAATCGCGAGGCGGTGTCGGAGACGGTGCGTCGCGGTGAGGCCGTTTACTGGAGCCGTTCGCGCAACCGCCTGTGGCACAAGGGTGAAGAATCGGGCCACACGCAGAAGGTGCACGAGATGCGCATGGACTGCGACAACGACGTGCTGCTTTTGAAGGTCACGCAGCTCGGCCACGAGCCCGGCATCGCCTGCCACACCGGCCGCCACAGCTGCTTCTTCCAGCGGTATGAGAACGGTGCCTGGAAATCCGTGGAGCCGGTCTTGAAAGACCCGGAGAACATCTACAAATGACTGGCAACGACACTCTGGCCCGCCTGGCGGAAGTGATCGAGTCACGCAAGGCCGGTGACCCCGACAAGAGTTATGTAGCGCGCCTGTTCCAGAAAGGGAACGATGCCATTCTGAAAAAGATCGGAGAAGAGGCCACCGAAACCGTGATGGCGGCCAAAGACGGCGACCGCCAGAAGATCATCTATGAGGTGGCCGACCTGTGGTTTCACTCGATGATTGCACTCAGCGCCTTTGGCCTGAAACCGGCCGATGTGCTGGCCGAGCTGGAGCGTCGTGAAGGGCTGTCGGGGCTGGAAGAGTTTGCCTTGCGCAAGGCACAGCAGCGCGAGGCCGATGCCGAAAGGAAAGACACATGAGCGAGATCGTCACTTCAGAGCCTGGCATCCGCGAGCGCGAAAGCCTGCGGCTGGTGACCCACGTGATGTATGCCTTGCACACGGCATCGTGGTTTTCGGCCGGCGTGTTTTCGGTCATCGCGATGATCATCAACTACGTCAAACGGCCCGATCTGCCGGACGACTTCTTTCGCAGCCATTTCCGTTGGCAGGCGCGCAGCTTCTGGTTCACTCTGCTGTGGCTCGTGCTGACATCGCCGCTTTTCATCTTCCTGGTGTTTCCCGGCGTAGCCGCATGGACCTTGGTGGGCCTGTGGTACCTCTACCGATTCGTTCGCGGCTGGTGGAGCTTTGCCGAGAACAAGCCCATGCCCGTTCCCGCCGATTGACAAGCGCACCATGACACACGACCCGAACTGCATTTTCTGCAAGATCGTCGCCGGGCAGATCCCCTGCCGCAAAGCCTACGAAGACGACGAGCTCCTGGCCTTTCACGACATCGCGCCGTGGGCGCCGGTGCACGTGTTGGTCATTCCCAAACAGCACATCGAGTCGCTGTACGACACCACCCCTGATGCGCACCAGGCCTTGCTCGGCCGCATGCTGGCGTTGGCGCCGCAGTTGATGCGCGAGCATGGCGTGACCAACGGCTTTCGGGTGCTGGTGAACAACGGCACGGACGGTCGCCAAGAAGTGCCGCATTTACACCTGCATGCGATGGGTGGCCCCCGGCCGTGGGCCAAAGGCTGATCCTGGGCCGCGACCGTCACCTAAACTCCGCAATTCCCCCACAGGAGATCCATCATGGGTTCATTCAGTATTTGGCACTGGCTCATCGTGCTCGCAATCGTTGTTCTGATTTTCGGTACCAAGAAGCTCAAGAACATGGGCTCCGACCTCGGTGGTGCCGTCAAGGGCTTCAAGGACGGCATGAAAGACGGCGCGAGCAGCGCTGATCCGGCAGCGCCCAACCCGCAGGTCACGGCCAACAAGGCCCAGGACGCGAACACGGTCGACGTTGAAGCGAAAACGAAGTCGTGAGTGCCCCAGTCGCTTCGCTCACGCCTTGCAGGCCGCGCTGGGCCAGTGGCCCAGCTCCTCGCCAGGCACAAACAGTCCACTGGACTGTTTGTGTCCGGGCTCGGCCCCCAAGGGGCGCTGCCCAGCGGAGCGGCAAAGCCGGATCCGCGGGCTTTGCTTGATGAGCACGGCGCTGCCCCGTGCTAGCGAATTGGTCTATCTTGACGCGCTACTGCCTTGATTGATTTTGGTTTCGACAAGATCGCGCTGATCGGTGCGGTGGCGCTCATCGTCATCGGCCCCGAGAAACTGCCTCGTGTGGCGCGCACCGTGGGCCACCTGCTGGGCAAGGCGCAGCGTTACGTGGCCGATGTCAAGGCCGAGGTCAACCGCTCGATCGAGCTGGAAGAGCTGAAGAAGATGAAGGGCCAGTTCGAAGACGCGGCGCGCGACGTCGAAAAAAACGTGTCTGATGAAATCCATCAGACCGCGGCGTCGCTGGAGAGCGCCTGGACCGACCCCGCACCGGCGTTCGACGCGGGTTTGCATGAGGGCCTGCAGCCGCCCCCGCCCAGCTACAAGCACCCCAAGAAGAACTGGCGCCTCAAGCGTGGCGCCATGCCCCAGTGGTACAAGCAGCGGCACGGTGTGCGCAACAAGGCGCAGTCGGGCGCAGCCCGCGTGGCGCGCTTTCGCCCGCCGCGTTCAGGGTCCGCCGCATGAGTTCCGCAGATCCCAAGCACGACGAGCTGGAAGGTACCGAGCAGCCCTTTGTCACGCACCTGGTCGAACTGCGCGACCGGTTGGTGCGGGCCTTCATTGCGATCGGGGTGTGCGCGATCGCGTTGGGGATCTGGCCGGGCCCGGCAGCGCTGTACGACCTGCTGGCACAGCCGCTGGTGGCCAGCATGCCGGAAGGGGGCAAGCTCATCGCCACGAATGTGATTTCGCCATTCCTGGTGCCGATGAAGATTTTGCTGATGGCGTCGTTCCTGCTTGCACTGCCGGTGGTGCTGTACCAGGTGTGGGCCTTCGTCGCGCCGGGGCTGTATTCGCATGAAAAGAAGCTGGTGCTGCCGCTCGTCATTTCCAGCACCTTGCTGTTCTTCATGGGGGTGGCGTTCTGCTACTTCTTTGTGTTTGGCCAGGTGTTCAAGTTCATCCAGGGATTCGCCCCGAAGAGCATCACAGCGCAGCCGGACATCGAGGCTTACCTCAGCTTCGTGCTGACCATGTTCATCGCCTTCGGCGCCGCTTTCGAGGTGCCGGTGGTGGTGGTGGTGCTGGCCCGCATGGGCCTGGTGAGCATCGAAAAGCTCAAGGCGTTTCGTTCCTATTTCGTGGTCATCGCGTTCATCATCGCTGCCGTGCTCACGCCACCCGACGTGGTGTCGCAACTGGCGCTGGCGATTCCGATGTGCATCCTCTACGAGGCCGGTATCTGGGCGGCGCAGATATTCATCAAGCACACGCAGCCGCCAGCGACCGAGACACCTCCCGCAGCCTGAACGACAGTCCGGCGAAGAGCCGGGTCGCTCGGCCAGCAAGGCGGCAGCGAAGCGACTGGGGGCTACTCTCTGCGAGCTTGTGTCTTGGGCCGTTGCGCCACGACCACCTTCAACTCCAGCGCCTTGTCACCGCGCTGAATACCGATCGCCGCCGGTGTCTGCGGTTTCAGCGCGGCCACGGCCGCCAGCAGTTGCACGGTGTTGACCACCGGTGTGCCGGCCACCTTCACCACCACGTCACCGGGGCGCAAGCCGCCTGCGCTCGCCGGCCCGTTTTGCAGCACGCCGGTGATCAGCACACCTTGTTTGATCGGTAGATTGAAGGTCTCTGCGATCTCGGGCGTGAGGTCGCGCGGTTCCACGCCAATCCAGCCTCGCGTGACCTGGCCGTCGCGAATCAGGCCCTCCATCACCAGCTTGGCCGTGCTCACGGGAATCGCGAAACCGATGCCCAGGCTACCGCCGCTGCGCGAATAGATGGCGGTGTTGATGCCGAGCAGGTTGCCGCTGGCGTCGACCAAGGCACCGCCCGAATTGCCGGGGTTGATGGCCGCGTCGGTCTGGATGAAGTTCTCAAAGGTGTTGATGCCCAACTGGTTGCGGCCCAGGGCGCTGACGATGCCTGAAGTCACCGTCTGGCCCACGCCGAAGGGGTTGCCGATGGCCAGCACCACATCGCCCACCTGCACGCCGTCGACGCTGCCGAAGGTGATGACGGGCAATTTGTCGAGAGATATCTTCAGCACCGCCACGTCGGTTTCGGGGTCGGCCCCTACCACCTTGGCATGTGCCTGGCGGCCGTCGGGCAACTGCACCTCGATGTCGTCAGCGCCTTCGATCACATGGTTGTTGGTCAGCAGGTAACCCTCGGGCGAAACAATCACGCCCGAACCCAGGCCTACCTGCGGTTGACGTTGCTGGCGCGGGTCTTGGTCCCCGAAAAAGAACTTGAACCAGGGGTCGTCGATCTGCGGGTTGCGGCCAGGCGCCTTGCTGGCGATGATGCTCACCACCGCGGGCGTGGCGCGCCGCGCTGCCGCGCTGTAGCTGCTGACCCCGCCCGAGGGCGCCAACGCCACGGGCTGCACGACGGGGGCCTGGCTGATCGAGACGACGCTGGGCAAGACCGTGCCGCTGCTGCCACGCCCGAGCCACTCGGGCTTCAGCGTGGCCACGACGAACAAGAGGGCCAAGGCCACCGTGACGGCTTGGGAGAAAATGAGCCACGTCTTGCGCATCAACGAGATCCTGTTTCATGACCCCACGCACCGAACTCGAGTCGTACCTGGGCACGCTGCTGGAGGTGGGAAAGTTCCACGATTATGGGCCGAACGGTTTGCAGGTTGAGGGCAAACCCGAAGTCCAACGGCTCGTCTCCGGTGTCACCGCCAGTCGCGCGTTCATCGAAGCGGCCATCGAACAAAAGGCCGATGCGCTGCTGGTGCACCACGGCCTGTTCTGGAAGGGGCACGACGGGCGCGTGACCGGCTGGCTCAAGGCGCGGCTGGAGCTGTTGCTGGCGCATGGCATCAACCTCTTTGCCTATCACCTGCCGCTGGACGCGCACGCCGAGTTCGGTAACAACGCGCAGTTCGGCGCCAAGCTCACGTTCGTGCCCGATGGCCGCTTCGGTGATCAAGGCCTGGGCTTCATCGGCACGCCCGCGCAGCCGCTCACGACGGCGGCTCTGAGCGCCTTGCTGAACGACCGCCTGGGGCGCACGCCGGTGATGGTCGAAGGCCGCAGCGGCCAGGCGATACGGCGCGTGGCCTGGTGCACCGGTGGGGCACAGGGGTACTTCGAGGCGGCCATTGCGGCGGGTGCCGATGCGTACATCACTGGTGAAATCTCCGAGCCGCAGGCGCACCTTGCGCGCGAGACGGGTGTGGCCTTCTTTGCCTGCGGGCACCATGCCAGCGAGCGCTTCGGTGCGCCCGCCCTGGCCACGCACCTGGCAGAGAAGTTCGGGCTCGAGCACCAGTTCATCGACATCGAGAACCCCGCGTGACAGCACCGATCGTCATCACCATGGGTGACGCCTGCGGCATCGGCCCCGAGATCATCGCCAAGGCCTTTGCGTCCGGCCAATCGCGCGGTGCGCTCGTGCTGGGCGATGTGGCCGTGATGCGGCGCGCACTTGTGTTGACCGGGCAAGGCACTGCACTCGCCGTGCTGGAGCATGCGAGTGACGTGCTGGAGTGCCCGCCCAACTGCGTGCCGCTGCTGCAGGCCGTGGACCTGCCTGTTGACCTGATGCAGGCTCCTGTTGGAAGGGTCGATGCGCGCGCCGGCGCCGCGGCGGCGGCCTGCATCGCGCAGGCGGTTGGCGGCGGTGGCGATCGCGGTGCCGATCGCCGTGCCGTCCTCGAGCTGGCCGGGCTGCAGATTGTCGAGCGCTGCCTGGACGACCGGGCCAGGTCGGTCCGCGAGGAGGCCTGCCGCCTGCTCGACCGCCTGCCCGGCTCCGCCCGAGCCGCCCGGATGGCCGACCGGCTGCGCCCACTCCTCTCGTACTCCGGCGGGTTCCGCAAACGACTGGACGTGCTGCTGCC
>Ga0209974_10000664_pt1:5000-11653 | contig 11653 bp, 9 predicted proteins | sample InoplaM3SPM_FD_187592 | JGI IMG/M metagenome (GOLD analysis project Ga0209974, IMG submission 187592) | Arabidopsis thaliana rhizosphere microbial communities from the Joint Genome Institute, USA, that affect carbon cycling - Inoculated... | ecosystem: Host-associated > Plants > Roots...
CCTCGGCAGGCTCATTGATGCCGATATAGTTGCCCAAAGATTTGCTCATTTTTTGAATTCCGTCCACACCTTCGAGAAGCGGCATGGTCAAGACCACCTGGGCTTCCTGTCCGTATTCCCGCTGCATCTCACGGCCCATGAGCAAATTGAAGCGTTGGTCCGTTCCGCCAAGTTCCACGTCAGCTTTCAGGGCAACCGAATCGTAACCTTGTATGAGCGGATAGAGGAATTCATGGATGCTGATCGACTGCTGTTTCAGATAACGTTGCTTGAAATCCTCTCGCTCAAGCATCCGGGCGACGGTATATTTGGCCGCAAGCTCGATGATCGACGCGGCGTTCATTTTCTCCATCCAGTTGTGATTGAATTCAACGACGGTTTTCCGCGGATCAAGAATCTTGAAAATCTGCTCTTTATAAGTTTCCGCGTTCTTTGCGACCTCCTCGCGGGTGAGCTGCTTGCGTGTCTCGGATTTACCGGTCGGATCTCCGATCATCCCGGTGAAATCTCCGATTAGAAAGATCACCTCATGTCCCAGGTCTTGAAACTGCTTCATCTTCTGGATCAGCACGGTATGCCCGAGATGAAGATCCGGCGCTGTCGGATCGAACCCCGCCTTAATTCGCAGCGGTCTACGCTTTTTGAGTTTGGCAACGAGTCCCTCTTCGGGAAGAACCTCCACCGCCCCCCGTTTAATCACCTCAAGCTGTGCCTGAATGCCGCCCATGCTCAATCCTTGTTTTCCCAATGAATTCTCAGCCGGCGAATTGCCTTCGCCTTGCCGTTCTCCTCGTCGATATCCGCGATGACGCCTTGGAGTACGACGTTCTCCTGGGCTACTTCAAATTGGCGCGGCAGTTGGGTGATAAATCCACGGATCACTGTTTCCTTCTCCATACCGATTATCGAATCGAACGGCCCGCACATGCCCACATCTGTTATATAGGCGGTTCCGGCTGGAAATATTCGCTCATCCGCGGTCTGCACGTGAGTGTGAGTGCCGAATACGAGTGATGCACGACCATCCAGATACCAGCCCATCGCATACTTTTCCGAAGTCGCCTCGGCGTGCATGTCAACAATGACGACCGGCGATTGGGACCCTTGTTGTTTTAAAATTTCGTCGACACAGCGGAATGGATCATCGACGTGATTCGGCATGAAAACCCGCCCCTGCAAATTAATCACGAGGGCCCTTAGGCCGTTGTGTTGCCAGACACACCAACCCTTGCCCGGCGCGCCTCGCGGAAAATTAGCCGGACGAATGAGGCTCTCCTGCTCGTCTAGAAACGGATAGATCTCTTTCTTCTTCCAAATGTGGTTGCCGGACGTCAGAACCTGCACGCCGGCCGATAGAAGCTCTTTTGCGCTCTTGATGTCGACACCCATCCCCCCCGCAGAATTTTCCGCATTTGCCACGACTAAATCAATTTCTTCTTTTCGGATCAGTGATGGGACGAGGTCGCGCACGGCTCGGCGCGCGGGCCGTCCCATCACATCTCCGAGAATCAAAACTCGCATTCAAGAACTTCCTATTTGGCGTAATCCACCGCGCGCATCTCGCGGATCACTGTGACCTTGACCTGGCCAGGATAGGTCATCTCGTTTTCAATTCTGCGGGCAATTTCACGGGCCATGCGCGCAGCTTCATCGTCCGATACAATGTCATGCTGCACCATAATGCGGATTTCTCGACCCGCTTGGACGGCGTAAGATTTTTCCACGCCTTTGAACTCATTAACGATCCGCTCGAGCTCCTCCAGGCGCCGCGTATAAGTTTCCATCATTTCGCGCCGGGCGCCCGGCCGGGCTCCTGACAGTGCATCCGCGGCATCGACGAGCGGCGCCAAGATCGTTTCAGCTTTCACATCTTCATGATGCGCCGCAATCGCGTTGACAATCTTCGGCGATTCGCCGTACTTGCGCGCAAGCTCAGCGCCGATGATCGCGTGGGAGCCTTCGACTTCATGATCCACCGCCTTGCCGATATCGTGCAAGAGTGCTGCGCGACGGGCTTGTTTTTCATTCAGGCCCAGCTCCGCCGCCATCCCGCCGCAAATGAAAGCCGCTTCGATGGAATGAAGCAACACGTTCTGAGCATAACTGTATCGATACTTCAGCCGTCCGAGAAGCTTGATGATCTCGGGGTGAACACCGTGCACCCCGACGTCAAAAATCGCTTTCTGTCCTGCTTCGCGAATGGCTTCGTCGAGCTCCTGCTCTGATTTACGCACGACTTCTTCGATCCTTCCCGGGTGAATGCGTCCGTCCGAGACGAGCTTTTCCAACGACAAGCGCGCGATTTCGCGGCGAATGGGGTTGTGGCCCGAGATGACCACCGTCTCCGGCGTATCGTCGACAATCAAATCGATTCCGGTGGCGGCCTCCAGCGCTCTAATATTGCGCCCCTCACGGCCGATGATTTTTCCCTTAAGCTCGTCATTAGGCAAAGGGAATACCGTCACCGAACGCTCGGCCACAAAATCACCTGCGAGCCTTTCGATGGCCAAAGCAATGATCTTCTGACTTTTGCGCACCGCCTCTTCCTTCGCTTCTTCTTCAATGACGCGGATGCGCTTTGCCGAATCGTGTTTGGCCTCATCCACCATCTGGTCGATGAGGCTCCGCTTCGCCTCCTCGCGGGTCAGACCTGCGACCTGCTCCAGTTGCCGCTTCGCCTCATCGATTTGCCGGTCGCATTCGAGGGCTTTTTCTTCGATATTTTTCTCGCGCGACTTGAGCGATTGTTCCCGCCGGGTCATCTCGGCGTCGCGCTTATCGAATGTTTCAACTCGCTTATCGATGATCTCTTCTTTTCCGATCAGCCGTTTTTCTTGGTTCTGCAGTTCGCGGCGAGTTTCGCGCACCTCCCTCTCAAATTCGCTGCGCTCTTTCAGCACGCTGTCTTTGGCCTGTATTTCAGCTTCTTTTTTGATTGCCGCGGCATCCTTTTTGGCCTCCTCGATGATCCGTGCCGCGCTGGTTTTTGCCGCATCGCTCTCGGCCCGCGCGCGTTTGCTGCGACCCCAAACCACCGTCCCTGTGCCTACGATTCCAACAACCAGACCGATCAACCCAATCAATAAACTCTGTTCCATTGAACAACACCCCCTTTCAGTGCGACCGGACCAAGTGGCGCTTCGGTGACACGCCACAGTCGATCACTCGACACTCGGTAATCACGTAATGAACTTTCTCATCCCACAATTCTGCAGGCACTCTGTCGACGACCTGAAAATCGTAAGCTAAGCCGACAAAAATGCCTTTACCATCGAACCTATGCAGCGCCCGATCGTACCAACCGCCGCCGCGGCCGAGACGGTTTCCACGATCATCGAACACCACCCCGGGAACAATGACCATCAGGTCTTCGCAGTCCGCGGCAGAAAGCCGAACGTCACCCGCCGGCTCCGCTGCACCAACCGGCCCCGGTACCAAATCTGCTTCCGACAATACCCGCACAAAAAGAGCTTGATCATCGCCGCGGATTTTCGGACAAAAGACTTTCTTCTGGCCCGCTAATGCGTCTCCCATGATGGCGCGGGTGTCAACCTCGTTTCGAATGGCACAGTAAACGGCGACCGAGCGAGCGGCGAGATACTGCGGAAGCTCAAGGACCCTGGTTTGGATCGACCTGCTCCAGGACAGGCAGGTCGCCGCGGAAAGCGCACGGCGGCGTTTCAACGCAGCGCTGCGCAGCCCATGTCTCGTCTCTTCCATAACAGCTCCCTGCATATAAAAGATGAGCCGCCGGGAAGAGATGAAGAGAAAATTTTATGGTGGAAAAAGGTGCGGTTAAAGATCCGATCGTTGATGCAGCGCAGTCGGGCCCCTCGACAATCGCACGCCGCCAGGAGGCCGGACGTGCACCAAATTTGCCGTTGCCAACGGTACATCCGGTGTCAGTGTAGGATTTTCCGCAAAAGCCTGCCGCATTCTAGATGCATTCAGGAACAAAAGAATCCAACGGATCAGATCCATTGCTATCGTTTTTCCCCAATCCCTCATCTTCCCACGCCGCCTCAATTAAGGTTTCCCCGAACTTTTACCGATTCGGGAAATACTCACCTTAAATGATACTAACCCTCCTCGCTTAAAGTCGTCGAAAGCTTTTTAGCTAATTGATCCAGCCGAGTCAAAATCGCTTCGTGCGTGTCCTTCAGTCGGTGGTATTCATCGGCGATATTGAGTGCCGCCAACATGGCGACGTTGGATTTCGCCACCGGCTTCGATGCACGCATCAGTTCCTGCATCTTGCCATCCACGTAATCGGCCACCTTCAACATATAGCCCTCTTCGGCATCACTGCTGATGGTGAACTTTTGTCCGAGGATTTCGACGTCTAATGCCTTCTTCATCGACCCTCGATCAATCGGCAAGCTGCAGATTTGCGAACTGGCCGATTATTTTGTCCAACTTCTCGCGTAACTCGATCCGCTCGCGTTCGTATTGCCGGATCTGGCCCTTCAAATGATGCCACTCGCCCTCTTTTTGCTGCAACTTTTTTTCGATGGCTTCTTTTTCATTCTTCATGCGCTGATGATTTTCCAGAAGCCGGTCGATGGTCGCTTCGAGTTGTTCGATATTACGGAGAGCCATGGAGGCGTACACCACGAAACTTCATGTTTGAGTTTAGTTTCAACCTTTACCCTTGTCAAGTTGAACAGTGTAAAGACGCGCGAACCATGGCGATTAGCTGGATTGTTTAACGGTTCGCTGTCTCGCTAGGTTCATCGTAACCGAGCACGGTTTCCCACGGCACGCTGCAGTGCGCAACTACCAGGGTGTCGAACTTTTCCCACCACGCCACGTCTCGCCCCTCCCGGCTGAGAAACCGCACCATTTGCAACATGTCGTTTATCTCCGAAGGACTTAGAGCCGGACCAAACGCGGGCATGACCCCAGCGCCTTCGGCGATAACTTTTCGAATTTGGCTGTTGCTCTTTCGCTCCACAGTTTCCCGAAAGTCGGGGGGTTTCCCCGGCAAGGCCGCCGCCATCGGACCATTGCCGTTTCCTCCCGGACCATGGCAATTCATGCAGCGTTGCACGTAGAGCCTATCCATGCGTTCGTTTCGGCCACAGGCGAGGAGGAACATGGCCAAAAGCGCAGCTATTAAAATTTCGCGTTGCAGCACTTCAGATAGCCGTAACATACGCAATCCGCGCTTCCAACTCGGCGGAGGGAGGACTGGCAAGTTTGACACAATATTCAAATTCGTGTTACGCAGATGCTCGGTCAATATGAATCATCTGTCACGATTCGGTGTATCACTCGAAGAAGATCTGCTGGCCGCCTTCGACCTCAGTATCGCCGGAGTTGGCTATCAGAATCGATCTGAGGCCATTCGTGATCTGATTCGTGACCACCTAATTCAAAAGAAAGTCGGGCAGGCAGACACCGACGTGATCGGAGTGGTTACCCTCGTCTATGATCACAGGGTGCATCGGCTTAGCGACGTTCTCGCGGACATGCAGCACAAAGCCGAAGTTGCCGTAAATGCCAGCCTGCACATACACTTGGACGAACATAACTGTTTGGAAGTGATCGTGATCCGGGGACGGGGAGATAAGGTCCACGAGATTGCCGGCAAGCTGATTGCGACCAAGGGCGTGCAAAACGGCAAGCTCGTGACCACGACACCGGAAATGAAGCATTAAATTTTTTTACGCTCGGTAACACGAATTTTAAATTCATACTACTCCCAGCATGAGAGTCACGCGAAGGAGCTTGCTGGTGTTGCCATTTTGTTTTGCGCTCTACGGCGGAGATCTACCAGCGCAAGAGCCCCGAGAGAACACCACCTCGCCCGTGGAAGTATACGTCTGGGGTCAGCAGCCCACCTCGGCCGCAACCGAACAAACGCGCTGGCAAAAAGATTTGGAGTTACGTCCGTCGAACACACCGAGCGACGTATTGCGATTGACACCGGGCCTGATTATTGGCCAGCACCACGGCGGCGGCAAAGCCGACCAGATTTCAGTCCTTCAACGCTCAGACCTGGGGGTCCTGGTACAAATTGCAACTCTGGTCGAACTTTTCTCTATTTCTAAACGACCCGGTGAACGGCGACGGCATCGAACAGAACGACAAGCGGTTCCTTGCCGGCAACAACCTCAACTACCGCAGAAATTACAATCTATGGGACTTGCCGATGGAAACCTTGGTCGGTTTTCAGAGCCGCTTCGACCACATCCGTGTCGGCCTATTCAATCAGAGCGACCGCCGGCGGCGCGATACGGTCAAAAACAACAATATTGAACAAACAAATCTCGGATGGTTCATGCAACAAGAGATACGTTCTACCGCTTGGCTTAGAACCCAAATCAGAGCGCGCATGGACAATTTCTGGTATGACGTCGAACCGATTGGAACGGTGGCCGAACCGATCTCAGGTAGCGGTTCGGCGACGATCGTAACGCCCAAGCTTAATTTTATCTTCACGCCTTTCGACGACCGCAATTTAGTCAAGGGAACGGATCTCTTTTTGAATTTCGGCGGCGGCTTTCATAGCAATGATGCGCGGGTCTTCGTTCAGGATCCGAAAAAAAAGTTACCTCGTTACTGGGGCGGCGAAGTAGGCGCAAAATCGCGATTGTTTGACATGCGACACTCTCCTATTGGAGATCTTACCTCGAAAGCGAATTGGTATT
>Ga0209974_10000666_pt1 | contig 11642 bp, 10 predicted proteins | sample InoplaM3SPM_FD_187592 | JGI IMG/M metagenome (GOLD analysis project Ga0209974, IMG submission 187592) | Arabidopsis thaliana rhizosphere microbial communities from the Joint Genome Institute, USA, that affect carbon cycling - Inoculated... | ecosystem: Host-associated > Plants > Roots >...
GCGCCGACGGCAACGCGGCAGGGGCTGTTCGGGCTGACGGGCACTCCGATCGTTCCTTCGCCGGTGCGCGGCACGAGCCGACCGTTGATGAACAGCCGGCCGTCCTCTGCCGCGATCGTGTCGCCCGGCAGGCCGATCACCCGCTTGACCCAGTCGGCATCCTCACCTGGTTTCTGGAAAATGACGACGTCGCCCCGTTGCGGCATTCCCGAGAGGATCCGGCCATCGAATGATGGCAGCTGAAAGGGGAAGCTGTAGCGCGAATATCCATATGGCCATTTGGCGACAAACAGATAATCGCCGATCGCCATGGTCGGCAGCATCGAGCCCGATGGGATGCTGAAAGGCGCCACCACCAGGCTGCGGATCAGCCAGGCGCCGAGCGCCAGCAGCAGGAAGAAGCGAACGGTCGAGCCGATCGGGCGTTCGGTTTTCATATTGCCAGTCGCCGGTTCAGCCATTTGGCCTTGTTTCGGGCCAGGCCCTGCAGGTCAAGCGGGCTGGCTTTTGCCTGCCTCTGCTCTAAGAGGGCCGCGATGAGCGAACGGGCCAAGCGCGGCGATGCCTGGAAGGCAATTCTTGGCCAGAAGCTCGCGTCACTTCAGGAGCTGTTCCAGAGCGATCCCGACCGGCTGGACCGCCTGACAGCCGAGGTCGCGGGCGTACATTTCGACTGGTCGAAAACTCACCTCGACGGCGCGCTCATCGAAGCATTCGAGCAGCTCGCGGATGAGCGCGACCTGGCTGGCGCCCGTGACCAGCTGTTTTCCGGCGCGGCTGTCAACGTCAGCGAAAACCGTGCTGCCACGCACGTCGCCGAGCGCGGGCATGGCGACCCGAAACAGGTCGCCCAGGCGGCTGCACGCCACCAGCGGATGCGCTCGCTGATCGACGCCATCGAGAGCGGTGCCTTTGGAGAAATCCACAGCCTGCTGCATATCGGTATCGGCGGCTCGGCGCTCGGTCCCGAACTCCTCCTCGACGCGCTCGGTCGCAACCTTGGGGGATACGGCGTCAGCGTACTGTCCAACATCGACGGCCAGGCACTCGATGATGCAGTCGATCCGATCGATCCCGAGACGAGCCTGATCGTCGCCGTTTCCAAGACTTTCACGACTTCAGAGACTCTGCTCAACCTCAATTCGGCGCTGAAGTGGCTGAAGGAGGCCGGCATTCCCGACCCATTCGGCCGGGTCATCGCCGTCACCGCCAGCCCCGAGGCAGCGCTCGAGTTCGGCATCGACGAAACCCGCATCCTGCCCTTCGATGAGGGTGTGGGTGGTCGCTATTCGCTGTGGTCCTCGGTTGGCTTTTCGGCGGCATTGGCGCTCGGATGGCAGGCATTCGAGGAACTGCTCGAAGGCGCGGCGGAAATGGACCGGCACTTCCGCTTGGCCGAGCCTCGCGCCAATGCGCCCGTGCTCGCCGCCTTCGCCGACCTTCTCTATCGTCAGAAGCTCGGCTGCCAGTCGCGCGCGGTCTTTCCCTATGACGAACGGCTGCGGCTGCTGGTCCCCTATCTTCAGCAGCTGGAGATGGAATCGAACGGCAAGTCGGTCGGCCGCGACGGCAAGCCGGCGGGCCGTCCGACGGCGCCAGTCACCTGGGGCGGCGTGGGCACGGATGCCCAGCATGCGGTCTTCCAGCTGCTGCATCAGGGAAGCGACCCCATCCCCGTCGAATTCCTCGGCGTCATCGAGCAGGAAGACGGGCAGGATCCGGCTCATCACCGCGCCCTGCTCCTGAATGCCTTCGCACAGGGGGCGGCACTGATGGCCGGCGACCCGAGTGACGATCCCTACCGCGCCACCCCCGGGGACCGCGCCTCGACCACAATCCTGCTCGACCGGCTCGACCCACGCACGCTGGGCGCGCTTATCGCCTTCTACGAGCACCGTACCTTCGCAAACGCGGTGCTTCTGGGCGTCAACCCGTTCGACCAATACGGCGTCGAGCTCGGCAAGCGCCTCGCACGCCAGCTTGGCGAGCCGGAATCGCGCGACGGCTTCGATGCATCCACGCGCAGCCTCATCGAAAGGGCAGGCCTTTGAGCGAATTTGACCTGTTCGTCATCGGCGCCGGATCGGGTGGGGTGCGCGCGGCCCGCGTTGCCGCTGCTCATGGCGCCAAGGTAGCGATTGCCGAGGAGTACAAGGTTGGCGGCACGTGCGTCATCCGCGGCTGCGTGCCGAAAAAGCTGCTCGTCTATGGGGCGCATTTTGCCGAAGATCTCAACGACGCGGCGATGTTCGGCTGGGACATACGCCACTGCGATTTCAGCTGGCCGGTCCTGCGCGACAATGTGATGGCCGAGGTAGGGCGGATCGAGGGCGCCTACACCGATACGCTGACCAACCATAACGTGAAGATTTTTCACGACCGCGCGGAATTCGCCGGGCCCAATATGCTGCGCCTGGCGTCGGGCAAGGAGATACAGGCCAGGCAAATCCTGATCGCCACCGGCGCCCGTCCCGCCATGCCCGAAATCGAGGGCATTGAGCTCGCGATCAGCTCCAACGAGGTCTTCCACCTCGAAACGCTGCCAAAGCGAATCGTCATTGCTGGCGGGGGCTATATTGCCAACGAGTTCGCCGGCATCTTCCACCAGTTCGGCAGCCGTGTGACGATCGTCAACCGCAGCGACGTCATCCTGCGCGGCTATGACGAGCAGATCCGCGATCGGCTGCTGCAGATATCGCTGACCAAGGGCATCGACTTCCGCTTTAACGCCACCTTCAACCGCATCCGCAGGCAGGACGATGGCTCGCTGCAGATCGACATGGAAGGTTGTGACGATATCGAGGCGGACGCCGTTCTGTTCGCGACCGGGCGTCTTCCCAACACCGAAGGGCTCGGCTGCGAGGCGGCCGGGGTCGAGCTCGGCGAGAAGGGCGAAATCAAGGTCGACGCAGACAATCGCACCAACGTGCCGAGCATTTACGCCGTAGGCGACGTCACCAACCGCGTGCAGCTGACGCCCGTCGCCATTCGCGAGGGCCAGGCGTTCGCCGACACGGTGTTCGGCAACACGCCGACCCGCGTCGATTATAACTGTATTCCCAGCGCCGTTTTCAGCCACCCGCCGCTCGCCGGCGTCGGCTTGACCGAGGGCCAGGCGCGCAACCGCCTTGGCTCGGTCAAGATCTATACCGCCGACTTCCGGCCGATGAAGAACGTGCTGGCCGGCCGCAACGAGCGCTCGCTCTACAAGCTGGTCGTCGACGGGTCGGACGACCGTATCGTGGGCATCCACATGATCGGGCCGGACGCCCCGGAAATCCTGCAGGCCGCCGCCGTGGCGGTGAAGGCGCGGCTCAAGAAGGCCGATTTCGATGCAACCGTTGCGCTCCATCCGACCATGTCGGAAGAGCTGGTGTTGATGCGCTAGGGACTATCGGGGGACACGTGCACGACGCGATCATCATCGGCGCCGGCCATAATGGCCTGACCTGCGCTTTTTACCTGGCGAGGAAGGGCCTCAAGGTTGCCGTACTGGAGGCCTCGGCCAACATTGGTGGCGCGGCCGTCACCGACGAGTTCCTTCCCGGTTTCCGGAACAGCGCCGCCAGCTATACGGTCAGCCTCCTCAATCCCACGGTCATTCGCGACATGGAGCTGGAGCGGCACGGCCTGAAGGTCGTGCTCCGGAAGACTGATAATTTCCTTCCCGGCGACGGTGATTATCTGCTCACCGGCCGTGGCGGCCTCACTCGCAAGGAGATCGTCCGCCACCATTCCGCGGATGGCGAGGGCTACGACCGCTATATGGCGGAGCTCGAGACGGTCGTGCCGCTGATCAAGAAGTGGCTGCTGAAATCCCCGCCCAATGCCGGCGCCGGCATACGCGGGCTTGCGGCGCTAACCTCGATTGGCCGCGACCTCGCCGGCCTCAAGACCGACGAAATCCGCATCGTCCATGAATTCGCCACCAAGAGCGCCGGCGACATCCTCGACAGGCATTTCACCGGCGATCTGGCCAAGGCCTTGTTCGGCTTTGACGGCGTAGTCGGCAATTTCGCCTCGCCGTACTCGCCGGGTACGGCCTACGTTTTGCTTCATCATTTGTTCGGCGAGGCAGCCGGCGTGCCCGGCGCCTGGGGGCATGCAATCGGCGGCATGGGCTCGATCACCCAAGCCATGGCCCACGCGTGCCGGGAGAAGGGCGTCGACATCCTCCTCAGCCATCCCGTCGAGGAGATAATCGTTGAAAAGGACCGGGCAACGGGAGTTGTTGCTGGTAGCAAAGCTTGGCGGTCGACAATTGTTGCTGCTGGTGTAAACCCACGTTTGCTGTTCGATCGGCTGGTGCCAAAAGGTGCTGTAAACCAGACAGTTGAGCGGCACATGGCGCATTGGGCTTGCGAAAGCGCGACCTTCCGCATGAATGTCGCTTTATCCGAATTGCCCAAGTTCACGGTGTTGCCCAAAAAGGGCGACCATCTGACCGCCGGCATCATCATGGCGCCGAGCCTCGGCTACATGGATCGGGCCTTCGTCGACGCCAAGAAGGACGGCTGGTCAGCCCAGCCGATCATCGAGATGCTCATTCCCTCGACTCTGGACAAATCGCTGGCGCCCAAGGGCCGCCATGTCGCCTCGCTCTTCTGCCAGCATTTCCGCTACGACCTCGGGCAGGGGCGCAACTGGGACAAGGAGAGGGACAAGGCCGCCGATCAAATCATCGCCACCGTCGATGCACATGCGCCCGGCTTCGCTGCCTCGGTGATCGGGCGGCAAATCCATTCGCCCCTCGACCTCGAACGGCGCTTTGGCCTGATCGGCGGCGACATCTTCCACGGCAAGATGGGGCTCGACCAATTGTTCAGCGCCCGCCCGATGGTCGGTTACGCCGATTACCGCATGCCCCTGAAGGGCCTCTATCTGTGCGGCTCCGGCGCGCACCCGGGCGGCGGTGTCACCGGCGCGCCGGGACATAATGCGGCCAAGGCCATCCTCGCCGACCGCAGGCCGTGGGGGCGCCGGCGCTGATGAAGCCGCTCGAAGGCATTCGCGTCCTCGACCTCAGCCGAGTGCTCGCCGGTCCCTGGTGCACGCAATTGCTTGCCGATTTCGGCGCCGAGGTGATCAAGATCGAGCGGCCGGGCGCGGGCGATGACACCCGCCACTGGGGGCCGCCCTGGCATGAGCATGGCGATGAGAGGGTCGCCGCTTATTTCCTTGCCGCCAATCGGGGGAAAAAGTCCGCCGCCATCGACTTCGCCCAGGCCGAAGGAGCGGCGCTGGTCCGGCGCATGGCTGCGGCGAGCGATGTGGTCGTCGAAAACTTCAAGGTCGGCGGGCTTGCCAGGTTCGGCCTCGACTCCGCGAGCCTGCGCGCCGCCAACCCGCGCCTGGTCTACGCTTCGATTACCGGTTTCGGCCAGGACGGCCCGTACGCCGACCGCGCCGGCTACGACTATATCATTCAGGGCATGGGCGGGTTGATGAGCATCACCGGACTTCCCGACGGCGAGCCGGGCGGCGCGCCAATGCGGGTCGGGGTTGCGGTCGTCGACCTCTTCACAGGCCTCTATGCCAGCAACGCCATCCTCGCCGCGCTGAACCAGCGTCATGCCACGGGCGAAGGCGCGACGATCGACCTTTCCCTGTTCGAAACGCAGCTGGCGATGCTCGCCAACCAGGCGTCCAATGCTCTCGTCAGCGGCAAGGACCCGCCGCGCCAGGGCAATACCCACCCCAATATCGTGCCTTACCAGCCGTTCGAGGCCGCGGATCAGCCGATCATTATCGCGGTTGGCAATGACCGGCAGTTCGCGCGGCTGGCCGACATTTGCGGCGCGCCGGAATGGGCGGTCGATCCGCGGTTCGCGACGAACGCCGCCCGCGTCGCCCACCGTGCGGAGCTGGTGCCGCTGATTGCCGAGTGCATCGGCATGCGACCGGCCGATGACTGGCTGCAGCGGCTGGAGACCGCGGGCATCCCCGCGGGGCCGATCAACGGCATCGGCCAGGCGTTGGCCGACCCGCAGGCCGGCTTTCGCCAGGCCGTGCGCCGGTTCGGTTCGGGCAAGCTCGGCGAAGTGCCGACGGTCGGCTCGCCCTTGCGGTTCGACGGCGCGCGCGCCGACGCCGACCTGCCACCGCCGGCGTTGGGTGAGCACACCGACGAAGTCCTGGCGGAATTCGGTGTCGAAGCTGTGGAAATCGATCGCCTGCGAAGCTCGGGCGTTATTGCCTAATCTATCTTTTCTTCGCCGTAGCGGCTCTGGATGAACCGGCCCTGGGTTTCGAACGCGGCCATGTCGGCTCTCGCAAGATTCTCGCCAATCTCCCCGAGCGCCTGACGGCCGGCGCTCAACGCCTCGACCAGCCTTTCGTCGACCGTCTTGCCTTCACCATCCTGTTGGCCGCGATAGGCGGGCGGCACATGCAGGTAACGGTCGATCAGGCCCGGCAAATGGATGGACATCAGCCGCCTCGCGTCCTGGGCATTCGGATCCACCGCCGCGATCCGTTCGAGTGTCCGCTTGAGCGGCGGCAGGGCCGCGGACAGCTGGTCGATTTCCGCCTGGGCCGGCGCCGGCAGGGCCGCGCGCGTGCGGAAGATATAGGAATCGAACCGCTGCACCATTTCGCCGTTGGGCAGGTCGGGGGTTACCTTCGGAGTCGCAATCTCGCGGCCGCCCGAGAAGACGATGACGGCGACAATGCCGATCGCCAGGCCGACGGCGGCCAAAAAGCCGAACATGCCTATCGGCTGGACCAGGCCGACAAGGATTGTCACCACACTGATGAGGCCGACCACTATGCCGATCTTGAGGAGCGTGCTGACAAGTCCCTTGTTCAGCCGCTGCAGCTCCCGCTTGCGCGCGTCTCGAACGATGCCACTGCGGCTGTCCAATTGCCGCGTGACCCGGTCGAACCGGGCCAGCGCTGTATCCACCTTCTTCGTCAGATCCGTCATTTGCTATCGATCGGCGTGAACGGCGATGCCGTCCCTTCCAGCTTGTTCTGGGAAACTCCCTCGGCGCGGGCGATATAGCCCTTCGACTTCTCGACCTCATTGCCCAAAGTGTCGACGGTCTGTTTCATGTTGGCGAGCGCGGCCAGCTTGAACTGGTCGATCTGGTCCATGGTGTCGTAGATATTCTGGAAAGCCCGTTGCAGCGTCTCCAGCGGAATGGTCGACGAAGCGGCTTGTTCATGAATGGCGCCGGTTTGCGTGCGCAGCATTTCGCCGGTTGCGTCGATCATGCTCGCCGTCGTCGTGTTGAGCGCGGTGACCTGCTCCAGGACGAGTTTCTGGTTGGTCATCGCCTGGGCGACGGTGACGGCCGTGCGCAGCGCTGAAACAGTGGTCGTCGAAGCCCGGTCGACGCCTTTCACCAGCTCGACATTGTTCTTCTTGACGAGGTCAAGCGCGAGATATCCCTGCACGGTCACGGCCATTTGGGTCAGCAGGTCGGTCGTGCGCTGGCGCGTGTAGAAGAGCGCCGTCTCGCGGATTGCCTTGGCCTTGGCGGGCTCGGTTGCGTCGAGCTCGTTGGCCTTGTCCTCGAGGCTGCTGTCCAATGTCTTGGAAATGTGAATCATCTGCTCGAGCTTGTGCATCGTCTTCCACAGGCCGGCGCGCTCGGTGTCGATGGCGGCATTGTCCATCAGCAGCTCGTCCTTGCCGTTGGCGAGGCGGCCGAGGATGGCGGAAATGTGCGTCTGCGAGCTGCGATATTTGTCGAAGTAGTTGTTGATGCGGCGGCCGAACGGAATGATGCCGAGGAACTTGCGGGTCGTCAGCGACTTGCTGTTTTCCTTCGGATCTAGCTCCTCGACGGTGCGGCGCAATTCGACCAAGTCGGCACCAATACCGGTGTCGCTGTCGATTGCCTTGACGGGCCGGTCAAGGAAGCGGTTCGAGGCATTGGCGGCCTCGGCAATCTCCTTGCGGCCCATGGCCGTCAGCTGGTCGACCTTCTTGCCGAAGTCTGGGCTGTTGCTGTCCAGCGCCGCCAGCTCTTCGACGAACTTTTCCACTTTCTTGTCGAGCTCGCTGGTTTCGTCGCCCTTGAGGGGCACGAGGCCGGCGGCTTCATTCACGGTGATCGGCTGAAGTGCCTCGGGCGGGTCCAGCTTCAGCTTGGTCGCGGTCTGCGTTTTCGTTTCGGTTGCGGTCGCCGGATCGGTTGCCATTCTTCAGTCTCCCTGCCCGCAAGTGGCTTCACCAGCGATGAACCAGCCAGCGGCGCCGTGCAAGCTTGCTGTATTATAGGAATAACACGGAAGTGCTTCAAGTTGGAACCGGATCATATGGGTTCCGTAACATTAACCACGGGCCTGAACCCTTTGCTCACCTTACTCCCGCTACATGACCATCCAAATCACAGGACCGGCGGGTGAGGACGGCAATGCGCAAGCTTATTCGTAACCTCTGGAATGACGATCGCGGCAACACGCTGATTCTCGCGGGCATGGCCTTGCCGTTGCTCGTGGGTTCGGCTGGCCTGGCGACCGACACCATTCACTGGACCTTGTGGAAGCGCGAGCTGCAGCGCGCCGCCGACTCGGCGGCGATCGCCGGCGTTTACGAGCGCCTGGCAAGTGACGCCACGACGGGTGTGTCCGGTGTCGTCGACCACGACCTCGAGCTCAACCATCACACCGGCGAGATCGGCGGCGTCGCCCTTGCCCTGGAGGACACCTATCCTAAGGTCACCTTCCCGGCCGACAGCGGCCAGATGGTCGACCAGGTGAAGGTCGAACTGGCGGTCAAGAAGGTCCTGCCGTTCAGCTCCCTCTTCATGACGGAAGCGCCGCTGATCCACGCTGAAGCCACCGCTGCCAGCGTTCCCGGATCCGACCTGTTCTGCGTTGTCAGCCTCGAGAAGGATCCGAAGTACAGCGGCATCATCATCAGCGGCAATGCCGGCATCGACATGGACTGCAGCTTCATGAGCAACTCGCCGTCGCCGAACTCAGCCTACGCCAAGGGGAGCGCGGAGGTCTACGCCGATTCGGTGGCTGCCGTCGGCGGCATCCAGGAATCGACCAGCTGGCATGTTGATTCCTACGATCCCTATTCGCCGGCCGTTGCCGACCCGTTCGCCAATGTCACACCGTCCCCCGGTGACATGAAGTGCGCCGGCAAATGGAAGGCCAAGGGCAATACGACCGTCTGGGAAGAGGACGTCCTCGACAGTCCTGACGACTTCGCCAACGGCGTCGACTCTAACGGCAACAAGGCCAATTGCTGGTCGTCGATGTCGGTCGGTCCGGGCGAAACCTTGAACATCCCGAACAACTACGGCCCGGTCTACATCAACGGCGGCAATGCCTTCATCCAGGGCGACCTGAACTGCACCGGCTGCACGATAGTGCTGACCAACAAGAGTACTTCGGCCACTGCTACGATCGGCGATTTCAAGGTCAATGCCGACGCCAAGATCAATATCTCGGCGCCCACGGGCGAAAGTGACTATTACAAGGGTATCGCCATTTACCAGGACCGCCGGGCGCCGGAGGGTGCGAGCTACGTCAACAAGATCAACGGCAATTCCGAGTCCGTGATCACTGGCGCTCTCTATTTTCCGAAGCAGGAACTCCAGTACAACGGCACCGGCAATACGGTCGCCAGCTGCACTCTGTTCGTATCGCGGCGGATCAACTTTACCGGCAACAGTGGCACCCTCAACAAGTTCAAGGGCAGCGGCTGCACGGGCGCTGGCCTGCCGGAGGTCGAAGGCGGCCGCCTCGTGAGGCTGGTCGGATGAGGATCGTGAAGCACAATCTGCTCTGGAACGATCGCGGCGCGGCCGTCATCGAGCTCGCGCTGATCGCGCCGGTACTGGCGCTGATGACCATCGGCGTCATCGACGTCAGCCAGGCGTTCAGCCGCAAGCTGACCCTCGAGCAGGCCGCCCAGCGCGCGGTCGAGAAGGTCATGCAGACGACCGGCACAACGACTCCGGAGGCTACCATCAAGGCCGAGGCCGCCGCCCAGGCCGGTGTCGCCGAGAGCGATGTCGCGGTCAATTATCGCCTCGAATGCGACGGCACCAAGGTCGACGACTTCAGCACCAAGTGCGCCGACACCGAAATCGAGGCGCGCTACCTGCAGGTGACGGTCAACGGCACCTACACGCCGATGTTTCCTCTGCACTTCTTCGGCGACGACAGTGACAAGATCTACCATATGACGGCGGTCGCCGGCGTGAGGACGAAATGAAGCACCGCATCCTCTTCAGGAACGAGCGCGGCGCGGCGGTTATCGAAATGGCCTTCGCGCTGCCCGCACTCGTCATCCTCATCTGGGGCATCGTCCAGCTTGGGTTGATGTTCAGGGCCATGGCCGGCATCCAGCACTCGCTTGGCGAAGGCGCGCGCCTGGCGACGATCTGGCCGCAACCAACCGACGATGCGATCGAAACGAAGATGGAGGAGGTCGTCTACGGCATCGAGCCGGGGAGCTTCACGATCCACCCGCCGTCGCCCGGCCTGACCGCCGCGGGCGAGGCCTATCTCGACCTGCAGGTGTCCTACACGCAGCCGACCAACCTGCTGTTGCTGCCGGGTCCGACGATCAGCGTCTCGCGCTCGAAGCGGGTCTGGGTCTCCGAATAATTCAGGCCGCCGGCGCCGGCTTGGCCCGCGCCGCGAAGAAGGCAGCTATGGCCTGGCGGACCTCGTCCGACGCCAGGCGTTCGGCGAAATGGCCGTTCTCTAGCTCCATCCGCTGCAAGATTTCCTCTTCCCCGCCGCGGCGCAGCAGGCGCTGGGTCAGCCGCAGCGCCTGCGCCGGCTTGGCGAGCAGCGCCTCGACCATGGAGGCCATCGCCGCGCCCACCTGGCCGTTCGGCACGACATGGCTGACGAGCCCGATCTCCATCGCTTCCTCGGGCCCAAAGCCTTCGCCGAGCAGCAGGTAGCGCGCCGCCCGGCGCCTGCCGGCGAGGCGCGGCAGGATCAGCGAACTCGCCGCTTCCGGTACCAGTCCCAGGTCGACGAAGGGCATGACGAACCGGCTGCCCTCCTCGGCCAGCACCAGGTCGCAATGGAACAGCATGGTGGTGCCGATGCCGACTGCATTGCCGTGGACTGCGGCAAGGACCGGCACCTCGTTCCTCGCCATCGCCCGCAGGAAGCGCCAGACCGGGATGTCGGTGGTGCCCGGCGGCGGCATTTCGGCGAGGAAATCGGCGAGATCGTTACCGGCGGTGAAATCCTCGCCGGCGCCTTCGATGGTGATGAGCCGGACCTCTTCGTCACTCGCCGCCGCCTCGATTGCGTCAGCGAGCGCGGCATACATGGCGACGGTAATCGCGTTGCGCCGCTCCGGCCGGTTCATGCGGATGCTGAGGCGCCCGCCGCCGCGCTCGACCTCTATATGCTCGCTCATCGCCCACCCTTCCTCTCGCAGGCTTCCGCCGCTATCGCCGTCGAAACCGCCAGCCAAGAGCCTGCCATATGAAATTTTTTGCCGACACTGCTGAAATCGCCGAAATTCGTGAGCTCGCCGAAGAAGGGCTGCTCGACGGCGTCACGACCAACCCCAGCCTGGTCCACAAGTCGGGCCGCGATTTCCTCGAAGTGGTGAAGGAGATCGCCGGGGTCGTCGAAGGTCCGGTTTCAGCGGAGGTGGTCGCGCTCGACCATGACGGCATGATGCGCGAGGCCGAGGTGCTGCGGAA
>Ga0209974_10000667_pt1 | contig 11638 bp, 9 predicted proteins | sample InoplaM3SPM_FD_187592 | JGI IMG/M metagenome (GOLD analysis project Ga0209974, IMG submission 187592) | Arabidopsis thaliana rhizosphere microbial communities from the Joint Genome Institute, USA, that affect carbon cycling - Inoculated... | ecosystem: Host-associated > Plants > Roots >...
GTACCCCAGCGGCCGCATGATGCGCTCGGCCATGATCCCATCGGGATGTCCGGAAACGAGCACGCCCACGCCGCGCCGCGAATGCGGCACGACCAGCTCCAGCATCCGCCCGTGCCAGAAGCAGTACAGGATCCCGCCGCTCCCGCGCGCCTCTTCGAAGTGCTCGAGTCCCTCGACGTGGATCCGCCAGGTGCGGGTGAGGAGCCGGACGAAGCCCGCCACCATGGGGCCGCTGCGGCTCGCCACGGCTCGGAGAACGGGCCGCCTCACGAGGTGCCTCGCGCCGGCGTCACTGGGCGCGCGCCAGGAGCCAGATCGCCGCGAGGACCACGGCCAGCGCGAAGAGCAGTCCTCCGATCCGCGCCCGAAACGGCCGCGGCGCGACTCCCTGCCGGTTCTTCCACACGTTCGGCGATCCCATGCGACCCGTCGACTCTCCGGTGAGGATGCAGCGGATGAGCAGGACGATACACGACGAGCCGGAAAAAGGGAAAGAGGTGCGGTGGGCCCGCGGGCCTAGACGGTGATGCCGCGCTCGCTTTGGCGGATGAAGGTCAGGAAGCGGTCGATCTCGGGGTACGGATGGAGCTCGTTCTCCGCCCGCTCCAACGCCTGCCCGATGTTCAGCTTGGAGTTGAAGAACAGCCGGTAGGCCCGCTTGAGCTCGGTCTTCACGTTCTCGGGAAAGCCGCGGCGGTCGAGCCCCACCGTGTTCAGGCCGAACAGCGTGGTCGGAACACCGGCGGCCTTCACGAACGGGGGCACGTCCTTCTGGACGCGCGAGCCGCCGCCCACGAACGCGTGCGCTCCGATGCGCACGAACTGGTGGACCGGCGTCATCCCCCCGATGATAGCCTGCTCGTCGATGGTGACGTGGCCGGCGAGGTTGACCGCGTTCGAGAGGATCACCCCGTCGCCGATCCGGCAGTCGTGCGCGACGTGGACGTAGGCCATCAACAGACAACCCTCACCGATCTCCGTCCGGCCGAGCGCCCGCGTGCCGCGGCTCACGGTCACGTATTCGCGGATCACGGTCCCGTCGCCCACGATGCACACCGTGGACTCGCCCTCGTACTTCAGATCCTGCGGCTCGCCGCCGATCACCGCGCCGTAGTGGATCTGGCAGCGCTCCCCGATCGTCGTCCCGCCTTCGATCACCGCATGGGCGAAGATCCGGCTGCCCTGTCCGATCGTGACGTCGGGACCCACGATCGCGTAGGGGCCGATCTTGACGTCGTCCCGGATCACCGCCGTCGGGTCGACGATCGCGCTGGCGTGGATGTCGACGCTTACCTGCCGCATCTCACTTGCCCACCACGGAGGCCATGAGATCGGCCTCGGCGACGACCACGTGATCGACGCGCGCGGTGCCGCGCATCTTGCAGAACGTTCCCCGGCGCTTGACCAGCTCGACCTCACATTCCAGTCTGTCGCCGGGCCGCACCGGCTGCCGGAAACGGACGTTGTCGAGCCCGGTGAAGTACACGACTTTGTCCGACGGGTCGTCGACCAGGCTCATCAGCAAGAGCCCGCCCACCTGGCCCATCGCCTCGACGATCAGCACTCCCGGCATCACCGGGTGGCCCGGAAAATGGCCCTGGAAGAACGCCTCCGAGATCGTGACGTTCTTGATCCCCACGATGCGTCTTCCCTCCTCGATCTCGACCACGCGGTCGACGAGCAGGAAGGGATAGCGGTGGGGCAGAACCTCCATGATCCGCGACACGTCCATGAGCGCGGCCGTGCGAGCCGGCGCCGCCTCCGGCAGCCGCTTCTGCGGCTTCGCTCCGTTGCCGCCCTCGGAGCCCTCGATCAGGCGCTTGAGGATCCGCACCAGCTCGAGATGGGTTCGATGACCGGAGCGGTGCGCGATGATGTGCGCCTTGAGGTCGACGTTCAGAACCTTCAGATCCCCCAGGAGGTCGAGGATTTTGTGACGCACCAGCTCGGTGGGGAACCGCAGGTGGTCTTCGTTCAGAATCTTGTCGTCGCCGATCACGATGGCATTGCGCAGGTTGCCGCCGCGGATCAGCCCCGCCGCTTTGAGCTGCTCGATCTCGTGGAGGAACCCGAAGGTTCGGGCGGGTGCGATCTCCCGCTCGAACGTTTCCGGCGTGATCTCGAACGACTCGAACTGATGCCGCACGAGCGGGTGGTCGAAATCGATGGAGAAGGACACCTGCAGCCGGTCCGAAGGCAGGAGCGTGATCTCCACGTCCCCATCCGCATAGAAGATCGGCTCCTCCACCCAATAGGTCCTTCTCGGCGCGTCGAGCTCGGTCGTGCCGGCGTCCTCGAGCGCCTTCCAGAACGGAAGGCTCGATCCGTCGGCCACCGGCGGCTCCCCCGCGTCCAGCTCGATCACCAGATTGTCGATCCCGCGCGCAGCGATCGCCGCCAGCACGTGCTCGATCGTCTGGACCTGGGTTCCGTTCACGCCGATCGTCGTGCCGCGCTCCACGCCCACTACGTGGTCGGGATCCACCGCGATCTGGGGATGTCCCTCGAGGTCGGTGCGCACGAATCGAATGCCGGTGTTGGCCGCCGCTGGAAGGAACGTCATGTGGCACTGGTTGCCGCTGTGAAGGCCGACGCCGGAGTACGTGACCGGCCGGGCTATGGTCCTCTGGCGATCGGATGTCATTCGTTTTTGAACCTGGATTCCAGGGCCTTGAGGCGTTCGAAGAGCTCAGGGAGCCGGGCGAAGAGGGCGTAAGCGCGCATCTGCTCGCGATGGGAGCGAGCGGGGTAGCCCGAGTACTCCGCGTCTGCCGGGACGTCGCCGATCACGCCTGCCTGCGCGCCGAGCCTGGCGCGGTCGCCGATCTTCACGTGCCCGACGATCCCCGCCTGTCCGGCGATCACGGCATGATCACCGACGGAGGTGCTTCCGGCGATGCCGACCTGCGCAACGATGAACGCGTTGCGACCGATCGAGACATTATGAGCAATATGAACCTGGTTGTCAATTTTCGTTCCATCCCCTATCACCGTGTCGCCCGCCGATCCGCGATCGATCGTCACGTTGGCACCGATCTCCACGTCGTCTCCGATCGACAGCCCCCCACGCTGCGGCACCTTGTGATGATGCCCGCGCTCGTCCGTCGCGTAGCCGAATCCGTCCGATCCGAGCACGGAGCCGCTCTGCACGGTGCAGCGCGCGCCCAACCGCGTGCCCGCGTGGAGCGTGGCACGCGGGAAGATCCGGCAATCGTCGCCGACCTCCACTCCCGGCTCGACGACAGTGCCCGCGCCGATCGTCGTCCGCGCACCGATCTTCGCGTCGGCGTCGATCACGACGAATGGGCCGATGCTGACGTCCTCGCCGACATGCGCGGAGGCATGGATGATGGCCCTGGAATCGATGCCCGGCACGGCCGCGGCCTCGGGAAGAAGCAGCTCGACCGCGCGCGCGTACGCCAGGTACGGGTTGGCGACGCGAAGCAGGTTGCGGCCGTTGCCGTGGAAGGACTCGCCGACGATCAGGGCTCCCGCGCCCGATCGCAAAGCCGACTCTTCGTAGCGGGGATTGGCCAGGAACGACAGATCGCCGGGCCCGGCACGCTCGAGCGGTGCGACGCCGCTGACCGAGACTTCCGGATCACCCTCGAGCCGGGCCTCGATGGCACCGGCCAGATCTCGCAGCTTCAGCGTCGGCACGGACCCTCCGGGATCCTGCTCGGATCCGCCGCTCAGCGCGACGGGGCGGGCTGGGACCTCAGCCGATCGATCACCTGTTGCGTAATGTTGAGCGCCGGATCTCCGGCCACCAGAGCACCGTCGTTGAGATCGAAGATGAGGGCATAGCTCCCCTCGCGACGCGTCTGCTCGATCACCTCGTTCACCCGACTGATGATCGGCGCCATCAGCTCGGCCTGCTTGGCTGCCGCCTCGCCTTCCTGCCCGAACTTGGCCTGGAAATACTGCTGGATCTCCTGCTCCAGGCCGAGCATCTCCTGCTGCTTCTCGGTCTTGTTCTCGGGCGAGAGGATGACCTCCTGCGCCTTGTACTCGTCGAACAGGGTCTGCAGCTGGGTGCGCTTGGCATCCAGGCTGTCCCGCCACGCGGTCGCCGTGCGATTGAACGCGTCGTTGGCCTCCGTGTAGCCGGGCGCGGCCTTGATGATCTCCTCGGAGTCGATGTAGCCGATCTTGAGACCGGTCTCCTGCGCGCTCGCGACCGCGGGCAGCGCGATCCCGATCACCAGCGCCATGAAAACGACCGTCATGCTTCGCATGGGATGCCCTCTTTCTTTCGTTGCGGACGGCGTGGCTGCGCCGCCGGAGTGTTCATCGGGAGAGATTCCCGAATCGGAAATGGAGCTGCCACCCCGGATCGGGATTGCCGCTGCCATCGAGCCGGTCGAAACCATAGGCGTAATCGAGGCCCATAGGGCCGAAACCAGGTAAGTCGATCTGAACACCCACCCCCGCCCCGCGCTTCAGGTCGGCGAACGTCACCTCGCTGAACTCGTTCCAGACGTTCCCGGCGTCATAGAAAACCGACGTGTAGATGGTGTCCGTTATTTTGACGAAGTGCTCGGCGGTCATGAGCAGGAACGCATTCCCGCGATCGTCGGTTCGCCCTTCCTCGTCTCTGAAGATATTTCCGGCCGTGTGCACGCCCACCCGGTTCTCCGGGTATCCGCGCAGCCCTTCCGAGGGGTACTGCACGCCGCCGAGGATGTACTGCTCGGTCAAGGGCACGAAACCGGTGGCGTGGATCCCCCCGGTCTTCAGTGAGAGGTTCAACACCGTCCGGTCGTTCAAGGTCGGCGCGAACCACGAGCTCTCGAGCTCGTACTTCTGGAACCCCACGCTGCCCCCCAGGATCCCCCCCGCCATGTCCGCGCCGATGCTGTGCCGCGCGCCCTGAATGGGATGCAGGCGCGGCAGCCGGGTGTCGCGGACCAGGCTCAGGTTCACGCTGGACTCGGTCCGCGGGTACTCGCCCCGGAACCGCGAGTCGTCCCCGTCCGTGGCTTCCAGGTCGATCCGCTGCCAGGTGTACCCGTAGAACAGGCGCGAGGCCTCGTCCCACGGGAGCGGCGTCCCCAGGCGCAGGTTGCCGCCCAGCGCCTCCTGCCGGAACGAGGTCCCGATGTAGCGCTGGTTGATGTCGAAGAACGAGGTCGAGAGCGAGGTCTTGGTTCCCATGAAGACCGGCTCGGTGTAGCCCAGCTCCAGGTTGTTGTTCCGCGAGCCGAACTCCCAGCGTATACGCCCCGACTTCGCCTGGCCGAACAGGTTCGGCTGCTCGTAGCCGAGGAAGCCCGACAGGCCGGTGCCGCCGCCGACCGCGGCCCCCAGCGTCAGGGAACCGGTGCGGCGCTCCTCGACCTCGAACGTCAGGTCGATGTCGCCGGACTCCTGGTCGGCCACGCGCGTGGTGGGGACGATTCCCGGCTCGAAGAAGCCCAGCCCCTCGAGGGCCAGGAGGCTGTTCCGCACGTCCGTGCGCCGGAACCGTTCGCCGGGCTCGACGAACAGGTGCCTGCGGATGACGGATTCGTGGGTAACCGTGTTGCCGCGGATCGCGATGTGCCGGATCTCGGCGGGATTCCCTTCCCGGATCTGCCACGTCAGATCGACGATCGTCGTGTCGGGCCGCACCCGGCGCAGCGGCTGCACCTGCGCGTAGATGTAGCCGTCGTCCGCGTACAGGTTGAGCAGGTCCGCCTTGGTCATCTCGACGGCGGCGGTGTTGAACACGCTCCCCGGCTCCAGCCTCAGGAAGCGACGCAGGTCGGCCTGGGAGAACCGGCTGTTTCCCTCCAGCGCGATCTCTCCGGTCCGGTACAGCGGGCCTTCCTCGACCTCCACGAAGAGGCGCATGGTGCCATTCTCGGGGTTCACCGCCATGGAGTCCGACACGACGCGCATGTCGATGTAGCCGTGCTCGCCGTAGAAGGCGGGCAGCTTCTGGCTCAGGTCCGCGCTCCACTTCGCCTCGTCGAACTCACCGTCCTCCCAGAACCAGAATCCTTTCGTCTCGGTCTCCAGCGCCTTCCGCAGGCGGTCGCCGGAGAAGGCCTGATTCCCCTGGAAGCGGATCTCGGCGATCTCGACCTTCTCCCCTTCGTCGATCCGCACCACGACCTCGGTCGAATCCGCGTCCGCCCTGTCGGGCACGAGCGACACGTCGGCCAGATAGAAGCCCTTCTCGGCATACAGCGCCTCGATGTCGAGCGCCGCCTGGTGCAGCCGGTGCTCGAGCATCCTGTCCCCGACCTTGAACGGGATCTTCTCGCGGATGTCCTTCTCGTCGACATCGTCCCGCCCTTCCAGCTCGATGCCGGTGATAACGGGCGCTTCGTCGACGGTGATCACCGCCACGACGCCGCCCGGCGCCTCCCGGGAGTCGAGACGGACGTCGTCGAAGAGCTGCGTGTTCCACAGCGCCCGGATGGCTTCCTGGATGTCTCTGGTGGTGAGGAACTGCGTCCCCGGGAGCCCCGAGAGCGCCGCGACGCGCGCGGGGTCCAGCAGGGTCGTTCCCTCGACCTCGACCCCGACCAGACGCGGGGCCTCCTGTGCGCTGGCGGTGGACGCCAGAGCCAACGAGGCCAACGCCAGAGCGAGCGCCGGCACCCATGTCCGGTACGCAAGCGAAAAAGGAGAGACGCGGTCTCTCCTTTCTCGAATCCGCCGGACCGGGCAGGACGGCGTCATCTCTGGCACTACCGTCTCGCCGTCGAGCTCCACCGACACACTACCGCACTTCCTCCTGGATCGATTGCTCCTCCAGAGGGGGCGCCGACGAACGGACGGTGAACTTGAGGTGCTCCTCGTCGCCGACCTCGACCAGGACGTCGTCGCCGGGCGCGAAGCGGCCCTGCAGAAGAGCTTCGGAGAACGGGTCCTCCAGATAGCGCTGCATGGCCCGCTTGAGGGGTCGCGCGCCGAACTTCTCGTCGAACCCCTTCCCGGCCAGGAACTTCTTGGCGTCCGCGCCGAGCTCCAGAATCAGCTCGCGGTCCTCGATGCGCTTCAAGACGTCGCGGAACAGGATGTCGACGATCTGGATGATGTGATCCTCGTTCAGCGGATGGAAGACGATCACTTCGTCCAGGCGGTTGAGGAACTCCGGATTGAAGGTCTTGTTGATCTCGTCCTTCACGGCCTCTTCGATCTGGCCGAACCGCGCTCCCTCGGTCGGCTTCTGGAAGCCGAGCGCCCGCGAACCCATGATGCGGCGCGCGCCGATGTTCGAGGTCATGATCACGACCGTGTTCTTGAAGTCGATCTTCCGGCCGTAGTTGTCCGTGATGTGCCCCTCATCCAGGATCTGCAGCAGGATGTTGAACACGTCCGGATGCGCCTTCTCGATCTCGTCCAGCAGGACCACCGAGTAGGGCTTCCGGCGCACTTCCTTCGTCAGATAGCCGGAGTCCTCGTAGCCCACGTAGCCCGGAGGCGCGCCCAGCAACCGGCTGACGGTGAACTTCTCCATGTACTCCGACATGTCGATGCGGATGAGCGCATTCGGATCGGCGAACAGGAACCGCGCCAGCGCACGGGCTAGCTCGGTCTTCCCGACGCCGGTGGGGCCCGAGAAGATGAACGACCCGATCGGGCGCCGGGGATCCTTCAGGCCGGCGCGCGTCCGGCGGATCGCCTTGGAGATCGCATTGATTGCCGCCTCCTGGCCGACGATGTGGTTGTGCAGCTCGGCTTCCATCTGCAGCAGGCGCTCGGTCTCCTCCTCGCGCAGCCGTACGACCGGCACTCCGGTCCAGCGGCTGACGATGAAGGCCACGTCCTCGGTCGTGAGGGTCGGACGGTCGGCGTGATTGCCACGCTCCCACTCGAGCTTCTTGCGCTTGATGGTGGATTTCAGCTCGCGCTCGCTGTCGCGCAGCTTGGCGGCGGTCTCGTAATCCTGCGCCTTGATCGCCTGGTCCTTGCGGGACACGATCTCCTGCACTTCCTCCTCGAGCGCCAGGAGCTCGGGCGGGGGTACCTGGGTGGCCAGGTGCACGCGGGCGCACGCCTCGTCGATCACGTCGATCGCCTTGTCGGGCAGGAAACGGTCGGTGATGTAGCGCTCGGAGAGCCGCGCCGCGGTCTCGATCGCGTCGTCGGGGATCTCCACTTTGTGATGGTCGGCGTAGCGCAGGCGCAATCCCTTGAGGATCTCGACGGTCTCCTCGATGGAGGGCGGATCGACCACCACCGGCTGGAACCGCCGCTCGAGCGCGCCGTCCTTCTCGATGTACTTGCGGTACTCGTTCAGGGTGGATGCGCCCACGCACTGTAGCTCCCCGCGCGCCAGCGCCGGCTTGAGCATGTTCGAGGCATCGATGGCGCCCTCGGCCGCTCCCGCGCCGACCAGGGTGTGCAGCTCGTCGATGAACAGGATGATGTTCTGCGACTGCTTGATCTCGTTGATCACCGCCTTCAGGCGCTCCTCGAACTGTCCCCTGTACTTGGTGCCCGCGATGACCGCGGCCATGTCCAGCGACAACACCCGGTGATCCCTCAGGGAATGCACGATCTCGCCGGAGACGATGCGCTGAGCGAGCCCCTCGACGATCGCCGTCTTGCCCACTCCCGGCTCGCCGATCAGAACCGGGTTGTTCTTCTTGCGCCGCGACAGCACCTCGATGACGCGCTCGATCTCCTTCTCCCGGCCGATCGTCGGATCGAGCTCACCCTCCCGGGCCAGGTCGGTCAGATCGCGGCAGAAGTGATCCAGGGCAGGGGTCTTCGACTTCTTCTCACTCGGCTTGGACGCCTGGCTTCCACCTTCCATCGAGCTCAATTCGCCTCCTAGCAAGCGGATGGTCTCGTTGCGCGCCACGTCTATCGTGACGTCGACCTCCTCCAGCACCTGAGCCGCCACGCCCTTCTCCTCCCGCAGCAACCCCAGCAGCAGGTGCTCCGTCCCCACGTAGGAATGCTTGAGGCTGCGCGCCTCGGCCACCGAGAACTCCAGAACCTTCTTGGCACGCGTCGTGTACGGCACCTCGTCCGCGGTCATGTCGCTCTTGCCCGACTCCACCCGCTCCTCGATCCGGCCGCTGAGCTCCTCGAGGTCCACGTTCAGGTTCGTCAGGATCGCCGCCGCCACCCCCTCGCCCTCCCGGATCAGACCCAGGAGGATGTGCTCCGTGCCCACGTAGTCGTGACGCAGGCGCGTGGCCTCCTCCCGAGCCATGGACAGGACCTTGCGTACTCGATCGGTGAAGTTGCTGTTCATCGTCCTTCCTCGGGGTGGTCGGGTTCCGCTTCATCCAATATCTCTCGAATCAGCTTGGCCCGCTCGTGTTCTCTGTCGCGCTTGGCTAGCGCGCGGCCGGCCCGCTTCTCGAGGTGGGCGATCTGGGTCCAGAGCAGTAGCTGATTCAACTGTCGTACCCTCATGTCTGGGAGCAGTTTCATGCTCACTCCGAGCCTGACCGCGGAGAGCAGGTTCATCATCTCGTCCGTCGACATCGCCCGGGCGCATCGCAACAGGCCGTAGGCCCTCCAGACCTTGTCCTCGATCTCGTCCAGGGCATCCCGGGCGAGGACCTGCCGGGCGTTCTCCTCGTATTCTATGACCTGCCGCGTGATCTGGCTCAGGTGGCTCACCAGCTCGGTCTCGCTCTTCCCCAGCGTGGTCTGGTTGGAGATCTGAAAGTAATTCCCCACGACGTCGGAGCCCTCCCCGTACAGCCCGCGGAACGTGAGCCCGATCTGCGCCAGCCCCTGCAGGACCTTGTGGATCTCGCGCGTCAGGACCAGCCCGGGCAGGTGGATCAGGACCGAGGCCCTCAGCCCCGTCCCCGTGTTCGTCGGGCACGAGGTCAGGAACCCGAACCGCTCGTGGTATGCGAACCGCAGCCTGCGCCTCAGGTCCTCGTCGGTACGCCGAGCGCTCTCCCAGGCGTCCTCGAGCTGGAGTCCGGCCTCCAGCACCTGGATCCGCAGATGGTCCTCTTCGTTGATCAGGAGCGCGACGCGTCCGCTGTCGCTGACGAGGAGTGCGCTCGCCTCCTTGAAGCGGATCATCTCGCGGCTGACGAGATGCCGCTCGAGCAGCAGGTTGAGATCGGTCTCCTGCAGCTCGCCGAGGCGCAGAAACTGGCGACGCCCCGAGTCTCCATTGGTTCCGGACGCCTCTCCGAACGCATCGATGATCTCTCTCGTCACCTGCTCCTGCTGCGCGGTGGCGATCGTTTCGCGGAACGGAAAGTGCTCGAGATTCCGCGCCAGCCGGACCCGGGTGCTGAGGATGATGTCGGAATGGGGGCCCTCGCCGCTGATCCAGGACAGCCCGCCGTCGACACCACCCAGGAGGTCGTCACCGGGCAGCCTCACAGTCGCTCCTCGGCGGTGCGTGCTGCGCGCCGGTCCACTTCCAGAGCGGAGATCCGATCTCTCAGCTCGGCCGCCAGCTCGTACTCCTCGTTCTCGACCGCCTGCCGCAGATCGCGGCGCATCTCCAGCAGCTTGGCTTCACGCTCGTCCACCGGTCCGATCGATTCGTCTTCCGTGATGCCGACGTGCTCGTTCGAGCCGTGGATCTTCCTGAGAAGCGCGCTCATCTCCTGTTCGAACGTCGCGTAACAGTGTGCGCATCCGAGCCGGCCGGATTTGCGGAACTGCCGAAACGTGCAGCCGCAGCGCGGGCAGGCCGTGTTGGCGTTCGTCGCCTTGGTGAAGATCGGAGCGCCCATCTCCGACAGGAAGTCCGACAGCGGCACCTGCGAGCTGACGGGGCTCGTCTTCAACCCGCGCTTCTGCGCGCACTCCTGACACAGATGGAACGTCTCTGTCTCGTCATTGACGATCTGGGTGAAATGGACGGTCGCTTTGTTCTGACCGCAATCGGCGCAAAGCATAGGCAGATCCGTTCCGGTTGACTTCGCCACTAAACGACCCCCCGGCAGGCCTCGTTCAATTCCCGACCGGCGAATCGCGACTCCCTGTCGCTTACTACCCCAGAGGCTCCAGCTGGATCGGAGCCAGCGTGCCGTCCTCGATATGGAGCAGGCGGTCGGTGCGCTCCGCCAGGCGCTCGTCGTGAGTGGCGACCACGAACGCCACCCCCTTCTCGCGCGCCAGCTCGAACATCAGATCGTGAAGCCGCTCGCTGTTCGGGCGGTCCAGGTTGCCCGAAGGCTCGTCCGCCAGGATCACGACCGGATCGTGGACCAGCGCCCGCGCGAAGGCTACACGCTGCTGCTCGCCGCCCGAAAGGGCGCTCGGACGGTGATCGAATCGATGGGCCAGGCCCACCTCCTCGAGGATCGCCCGTGCCCGGCGATCGGCGGTCTCCGGGTCCACCCCCTGGATCAGCAAGGGCAGTGCCACGTTCTCCGCCGCGCTGAACTCCAGCAGCAGGTGGTGGAACTGGAAGACGAAGCCCAGCAACCGGCTGCGAACACGCGAGAGCTCCGCGTCGGACAGCCGGTTGAGGTGCCATTCGGCCAGAACAACCTCGCCGTGCGTGGGACGGTCCAACCCGCCCAGCAGGTGGAGGAGCGTGCTCTTGCCGGCGCCGGACGCCCCGACGATGGCCACCGTCTCCCCCGCGGCGACCGCCAGATCGACCCCGCACAGTACCTTCACCGGATCGGAGACGCCCGGATACTCCTTGTGGAGTCGGCGGGCCTCGAGGATCGTCCCCTTCTCCCAGCCGTCCGGCGGG
>Ga0209974_10000669_pt1 | contig 11633 bp, 5 predicted proteins | sample InoplaM3SPM_FD_187592 | JGI IMG/M metagenome (GOLD analysis project Ga0209974, IMG submission 187592) | Arabidopsis thaliana rhizosphere microbial communities from the Joint Genome Institute, USA, that affect carbon cycling - Inoculated... | ecosystem: Host-associated > Plants > Roots >...
TCGTCGACGCCGATAGTGATAACGCGCGTGAGAGCCGGTATATTTTTCTTTGGCTCAAAGAACGTTCGATAGCGCGCGAGCCATGTCTCACCAAACAATGCGCTTGACGCTATGCGCGGGAAATAATCAAATGATTTGTCGCTGCTGAAGCTAGCTTCGATCCATGGCCATTCGGTCTCGAGCCATTGCCACGCTTGCTCTCGAGCTGAATACTTGCGCATCATAACCGCAAACCACAGGAAGACGTCTTGTGGCTTAACAATCTCAGGGTCTTTAATGTGGCCGAGCAGCCGCTCGATAATAGCCGGCTCGGGACTGGCGGTGAGTCCGCCGACAAGCTGTTGTTTTTCTTCGGCCGACACGGTTTGTTTGTAAAGCGCGAATAGCTTGGCGTAGCCTGCTTCTTTGTTCCAGCGTCCGCCGGCGGCGTAGATGATGCTGCGCAGTTCCGGGTCGAGGTCGTCAGGCGAGTCGAATTTATCGAATTCGGCTAGCGCGTGGTCTAGCGCAGGTTTGTATTCTGCCCATACGGCCAGTCCATAGAGAGAGGCACGCAGTTTCATGGTTTCGATGCTATCACTGGCATGCGTTTTGTAGCCGAGGGTGTCAAGTTGGTTGGCTACAAGCGCCGCAACCTTGTTTTTTAACGAACGTTCCAGCGCGTCGTCGCCCTCTATGAAACGCCGGCTCTCGCCAATGATGAGCGCTATGATGTCCCAAACTGCATCGCGTGACTCTCGGCTGCAGCGAAGCGCAAGCATCAGGCTTTCAGATAAGTTTTGCTCGCCGGTTCGGGCTAGCAGCAGTGAGTCGTGCAAAAGTGTCAGGCGGTCGGCCGGTGCCAGTTCGTTGCCATCTAGTTTATCTGCGAGCCACTCGCGATGCTTGGCTTGTACGTATCGACTGGCAAAAAGGCCGTAGCTACCTTTGTTTAGCATGATAAACGCATCGCGCGTCATATCTAGCTGAGCATCGCGAGCGTCTAGCAGGCGTAGCGCGTCACTATCCTGATCGGTGAATAGCGGAATGGGCCATAGCGAGGACGTATCGGCTTTTGGCGACATGTACAGGCGTTGCTGCTCGAGCGAGACCTTGGTACCTTGCTGGTCGATACGTACGAGCGGATAACCGGGTTTGTTCAACCATGCATCCATGAAATCGGTCACATTGCTGCCGCTGGCTTTTGCAAAGGACGCCCACAGGTCATGCCCTTCGGTGTTCTGGTATTTAAAGGTTTCAAAGTAATCAAGCAGGCCGGCTCGAAACGCGGCCTCTCCGATGTGAGCGCGCAGCATGTGAAGTACCGCACTACCCTTGGCATAGACAATGGCCGGATCGAATAACGTACTGATTTCGTCGGGATGGGTAACGTCAGTGTGAACAGCCTGCACTCCTGGCAAAATATCGCGCTGTAGCGCCGGCACACGCTCGCTTGGGCCGAAGTCCAGCCAGACATCCCATTCCGGATAGAGACTATCGACGCCGACATACTCCATGAGGCTCGCGAAGCTTTCGTTGAGCCAGAGATCATCCCACCATTTCATCGTGACTAAGTTACCGAACCATTGATGAGACAGTTCATGAGTGACGACGCTGGCTACGTACTGTTGCTGGCTAACACTGCTTTGCTCGCTGTCCATGAGCAGTGCCGTCTCGCGATAGGTGATGAGTCCCCAGTTTTCCATCGCGCCGCTGGAAAAATCAGGTAAAGCAATATGATCACATTTAGGCAGCGGGTAGGCTACGCCAAAATAATCATCAAAAAAATCAATCGTTCGCACGGAATGCTCCAACGCGAAACGCAAGTTTTCCACAGGCTGAGCTGGTGTTGCGAAGGTGCGCACCAGAACACCACTGCTAGTGGTTGCCTCCAGACTTTGCAGCTCTCCCACGACAAACGCCAGCAGATACGTGCTCATGCGCGGCGTGGTTTGAAAAGTAGTCTTTAGTCTTCGGTCTTCGGTCTTCGGCTGTTTGCCTACTGATGACCGATTACTGACGGGTGATGATTCTTTCACTGGCATGTTGCCCAGCACTGTAACGCCATCCTCGGTCACTAAAGTGAGGTCAAAAGTCGCTTTTGCTTCCGGTTCATCAATGCATGGGAAAACTTCACGGGCGTGATGGCTTTCAAATTGAGTGGCCAGCAGCTCTTTTTTGACGCCGTTATGCTCGTAGTAGCATGGATAAAGACCGTGCATAGGATCTGTGATGGTGCCGGAGAATTCAACGGTGACGATGAGCGCCGTGTCTGTGACGTCACTCGCATCAATCCGGAGTTCGTCATCTTTAAGTGTGAACGCTGCGGCGTGGTCATTGACTGTTGCGCTGGCTATCTTTAGATCTTTACAGTGCAATGCTATCGAGTCACTGGTTGAGGGACGTGTACCGCGGATAGTTACGCTGCCACTGAACCGGCGCTCAGCCCGCTCGAGCGTCAAGTTTAAGTCATAATGATCTGGTTGGAATGATGGGTAAAGTCTTTGCATACAATTACCAGTATATGGTATGTGGAATATAGAAAGTAGAGATCGTGGCAATCTTTTCGCCTTATACAACATTTTTCTAATCTAGCGAAAGCTGACAAGCAAAAAACAATAGTTTACAGCCCCCGGTGCGTCATGGTATAGTTATATCAGTATTCCGGCCGGCAGGTCGGATTTTTTCATCTGAATAGATCAGTCACGTTGATAAAAAGAAAGGAAGACATTAATGGATCAAATAGACCTCAAGCAACTCGCCCTAGCCGTTCGCACAATCGCCGAGGAGAAAAATCTCCCAGAGGAAATGGTGCACGATATTCTCGAGCAAGCTATTGCGGCAGCATGGCGCCGTGACCACGGTGATCGTGAGCAAGAAGTTCGCGCTGTTATGGATAGCAACAGCGGTGAAGTAACAGTCTATGTTAGCAAGGAAGTTGTCGAGACGGTTGGCAGCGACGCTACTGAAATTAGCCTCGAAGATGCCCGCAAGCTTGACCCTAAGGCGGAACTTGGAGGCTTCGTCGAAATCACCGACAAGCCAAAAAGCTTCGGTCGGGTTGCCGCCCAGACTGCCAAGCAGGTGGTGCTGCAGAAACTGCGCGAAGCGGAGCGCGAAGCAGTTTTGAACGAGTTTGAAGACAGAATCGGAACTGTGGTTAACGGTACCGTCCAGCGCGTAGAGCAGCGAGTTGTTCGTGTAGAATTAGGCAAGGGCACCGGTATCATGCCGACGAGCGAGCAGATTCCCGGCGAATACTACGGTATCGGCAGCCGCATTAAGGTGCTCATCAAAGAAGTTGAACGCGGTACCCGCGGGCCGCAGCTTATATTGAGCCGTGCGACCGAAGAATTTGTTGAATTTCTATTTCGCCAAGAAGTGCCGGAAATGGCCAATGGTGCTGTTGAGATCAAGCGTATCGCCCGTGAAGCCGGCAAGCGTACCAAACTGGCTGTTCACTCAAGCGTTCCAGGCGTAGACCCAGTTGGCACATTCGTTGGCGGCCACGGTACGCGCGTGCAAGCCGTCATGAATGAGATCGGCGATCAAGAAAAGATCGACATCATCACTTTCAGCGAAGATCCCGAGGCGTTTATACGCAATGCTCTTAGCCCTGCTGAGATTGCCAAGGTAACTATTGACGAAGACAAGAAGCACGCAACCGTTAAGGTTAACCGTGAGCAACTGTCGATCGCCATAGGCCGTGCCGGCCAGAATGTCCGTCTCGCTAGCCGCTTGACCGGATATGAGCTGGACATTGAACCAAACGAGTCGGCAACACCTGACGCCACTCAAGAAAAGCCGCGCAAAAACATCGAAGACTCGCTGCTAAACGCCTTGGAGGGTCAAGAATAGTATTGTCACGGTTTGACGCAAAGCATAGCCAGGCTGACGTAGTAATTAGCACTCTTGATATTAGAGTGCTAATTTTTTATACTAAGAATATCCTCCGACAACTGTCAGATGACTAGTAAGCAGAGGCTGAAAGCGAGTATAGTATATATATGAGTTCAAACGGTGAATTTATAGATTTTAGTGAATTTTTAACTGATAATGCCCGGCTAAGTTTGCAACAGGCTGAGTCGATCGCCCGCTCTCTCGGTAGCGTGTATGTTGGTACCGAGCATATTTTGCTGGGTGTGTTGAGCCAGGGCGATTCGGTTGGCTCACGTATGCTTGATAAAGTTGGCGTAACATTGGAGCGGGCGCAGCTGGCGCTTAATCTGACTCCGAAGGCACTGGTTATCAATACCGGTGCCCGAGGCTTGAGCGAGACTGCCAAGTTGACACTGCGCATGAGTTGGGATGTGGCACAGGAATTCAGCCAGGATTACTGCGGTACTGAACATATACTTTATAGTATCCTTACCCAGAAAAACGCCCGTGCAACAGTACTGCTGCGAGACATGAATGTCGAGATCGATCAACTGATTAGCCAGCTTGAAGGGTTTTTGCATCGTCAGCAATCAGAGTTTGAAAACGATGCTCAGACTGAAGCGCGTTCCCGCCGCCGCAGCAAAAGAGGTAGCAGTATACTTGATAGCTTCGGTATCGACTTGACTGAGAAGGCGCGCAGCGGCGAGCTCGATCCGATGATCGGACGCAGCGACCAGCTGAAGCGCATGGTCACGATACTTGGCCGTCGGGTTAAGAACAATCCTGTGCTGATCGGTGAGCCCGGAGTCGGCAAGACGGCAATCGTCGAAGGCTTGGCACAGGCGATTGCGAGAGAAGAAGTGCCGGAACATCTACTGGATGCCCGGGTGGTAGCGCTTGATCTGGCGGGTATGATCGCCGGCACGAAGTATCGCGGTGAGTTTGAAGAGCGTCTAAAGAAAATGACTGATGAGATCATGAACGATCCGCGCTTGATTATCTTTATCGATGAGCTGCACCTGTTGGTTGGGGCGGGCGCCGCCGAAGGCGCAATTGACGCGGCAAATATGCTTAAGCCAGCTTTGGCGCGCGGCAAAGTACGGCTGATAGGCGCAACAACACTGGATGAGTATCGCAAACATATCGAAAAAGACGCCGCGCTGGATCGTCGTCTGCAGACTATTATCGTCGAAGAGCCGTCGCCGAAAGAGGCGGTTGCTATCGTGCGCGGACTTAAGCGGCATTACGAACAGCATCATGGAGTAGCTATCAGCGACGAGGTTGCGGCCGAAGCCGTCCAGCTCTCGGAACGGTTTATCAATGACCGTTACCTGCCTGACAAGGCTATTGATGTTATCGACGAAGCGGCCGCCTACGTACGAGTAGAGCGCGGCAAGAAAGACGTTGCTGCCCGCAAGTTGCAGCGTGACATAAAGCTAGCCGTTACGCGCATGGAAGACGCAGTCGAAAACGAGGATTACGAGAAAGCGGCTCTATATAAGACTCGACTCTCGCGCCTTGAACAAAAGCTACAGTCTCTCAAAGATTCGCATGAATCAAAGCAGCGCCTAACCATGAAAAGCGAAGATCTGGCGATAACTATTTCGCGCGCGACAGGTATTCCGGTCACCCAGCTTATGCGCAAAGAGATGCAGTATCTGCGCTCACTTGAAAAGCATTTGGTGCAAACACTGGTAGGCCAAGATGACGCTATTGCCGCCGTCGCGAAAGCGATTCGCCGCAACCGCGTCGGTATCGGCAGTACTAACCGCCCGATTGGCTCGTTTATATTCCTAGGCCCAACCGGCGTCGGTAAGACGGAGTTGGCACGCGTGCTGGCTCGTGAGGTATTCGGCAGCGCTGATGCACTTGTCAAGATCGACATGAGTGAGTTTGCTGAGAAGCACACCAGTGCCCGTCTGTTGGGTGCGCCTGCGGGTTATATAGGCTACGATGACGGCGGACAGATGACCGAAAAGCTACGCCGTAAGCCGTACAGCGTTTTGCTTTTTGATGAAATCGAAAAAGCCCACCCTGACGTTCTCAATATGCTGCTGCAAGCGCTCGAAGACGGCTACATCAGTGATGCGAAGGGGCGCCGCGTTAACCTGACGAACGCGATCATTATTCTGACGAGCAATCTTGGCGCGGAAAAGATGCAAAAGGAAGCGCAGTTTGGCTTCCAGGTGAGTAACACGCGCGAGGTGCAAGAGCTGGATGAAATGCACAAGCAGCACGAACAAGCTGCAAGCGACGATCTGCGTAAGTTCATGCGACCAGAGCTGATCAACCGGTTCGATAAGATCGTGGTGTTTAGAGCGCTGACCAAAAAAGACGTACAGTCTATTGTTAAACTGCAAATAGATGATCTTAACCGACGGCTGGCAATAAAACACCTAGCTGTTAGCCTGCAGCCTAAAGCCGCCAAGCTACTCGTGGATAATGGCTACGATCCGCTCAACGGAGTGCGGCCGCTCCGGCGCACTATCCAGGAAATGGTTGAAGACCGTATCGCAGACGGTATGCTCAGGGACGAGTTTAAAAAAGGCGATGTCATAAAGGTAGGCGTCCGTTCCAATAAACTGACATTTGAGGTCGAGAAAGGCTAGGCGGCATGACCGGAGATAGGGCGGGAAGGCGTAAACGGCGTGTCATCAGTCTAGTACTGTCCGCGCTGTTTGTGCTGGCCGCCGTGCTCGTATTCGTGAACCGTCAGGCGCTGCATGACCAGCTTATTCTCGCGTATTATGAGGCGCCAGCCGAGATTGCCGCGCTGGCGACTGACTCGGATTTGTCTGACCGCGGGCGTGATCTTTTTTATGTCAATGAGCCCGAGCTGCACGGCAAGGCGACGTTTGATGCGAAGTGCAGCGGAGTCGGCGATGAACAGAGCAATGTGCTCGGGTGTTTCACGGGGACGCGTATTTATATCTATGATGCGAATGACGAGCGTCTAGCTGGTATCGAAGAAGTTACGGCGGCGCACGAAATGCTACACGCGGCCTACATAAGACTCAGCAGCGGCGAGCGTGAACGTGTCGAATCGCTTCTGGAGAGGCAGCTCGATGACGGCATCGCGCCCCATGTAGACGAGCTTATAGAGATATATGAACGTATTGAACCGGATCAGCTTCTCAACGAGATGCACTCAATACTCGCGACCGAGCAGGCTGAGCTGTTGCCAGAGCTGGAGACGTATTATTCGCAATACTTTAAAGATCGCAAAGTAGTTGTAGGGCTGGCGACTGACTATCGTGAGGCATTTGATTCACTGAAGCGCGAGCAAGAAGCCTTGGCGGCCGAGCTTGAAGAGCTTTCAACTACTATCAACAATACGACGGAACTTATAAATCAACAGCTGGAACAATATAATGCCAGCGTTGAAGACTTTAACGCCCGGGCAGGAAGCGGCGAAATGACCGCCGAGCAGTTTAACAGCGAGCGGCCGGTGCTTGAGAATAAGCGTTTAGCCATCAATCAGGCAATTAATTCGAACAATATACTCAGGCAAACCTACGAAGAAAAACGCAAACAATACGAGTCGCTCGCTATAGAGTTTAACAGTTTGCAGACCAGTATCAGCAGCAAGCCGATTGCACCGCGCGATATTGAGTAGTACGCTAGTGTCAGGCGCGGCGCGTATTCGTTGCAGGCTGTACGGCTAAACCGCGCTATTTTATCATCATGCCTAAATCTAAAACATCTTTTGTATGCCAACAATGCAGCGCCGAGTACCCTAAATGGTCTGGGCGCTGTGAGTCGTGCGGTAGCTGGAACAGTCTCGTTGAGCAAGCTCCGTCGCAAACGGGTAAGGCAGCGGTTTTTACTTCGAAAGGCAAAGTTATCAACGCCACGACAGCCGCCGATGCAGTAGCGGCGAGCGCTGCAGAACGTCGTATACGCACCGAGATAGGCGACCTTGACGTGGTGTTGGGCGGCGGTATCGTACCGGCCAGTGTTGTTCTGTTGGCGGGTCAACCAGGTGTTGGCAAGAGTACTATTTTATCTCAGGTGACTGCTCGTGTTGGCCGCGCGTTGTCGGTACTATACATTAGCGGCGAGGAGTCGGTATCGCAAATTGCAGGTCGCGTGCAGCGTCTAGGCGTCAACAGCGACAATGTAGAGTATGCTTCAACTACCTCGGCGGATGACATTGCCGCCACTATCAGAAACAAAAAACATCACCTTATCATCGTCGACTCGATGCAGACTATCGCGCTCGCTGAACTGTCATCGGCACCCGGCTCGGTATCGCAAATTACGAATGCTGCTAATGTGCTTATACAAGCTGCCAAGCAAAGTGGTACTGCGTTAATCCTGGTGGGGCATGTGACAAAGGAAGGTTCGATTGCCGGACCAAAAGTTCTCGAGCACTTGGTCGATGTCGTGCTGTCGATTGACGGTGATCGGTATGCCGGATTCAAAGTACTAAGAGCAGTCAAAAACCGTTACGGCTCAACGCTAGAGGCGGCTGTTTTTGATATGACGAGCCAAGGATTAGTTCCGGTCGAGAACCCGTCGGCAGCCTTGCTCGCTGAGCGTCAAAACGCCGACGGTTCGGTCATCTTGGCTACAATGGAAGGTAATCGGCCGCTGCTGGTTGAGATTCAGGCACTTGTGAATAAAACTCACTTCGGGTACCCTAAACGTACCGCTTCAGGTTTTGATCTGAACCGGCTTAATGTCCTTATTGCCGTTCTAGAACGGCGCACGAAGCTCAAACTGAGCGAAAGTGATATCTATATCAACGTTGTTGGCGGTATCAAGTTACAAGATCCTGGCGCAGATCTTGCCGTCTGTATGGCGATAGCCAGTGCTGCGGCTGGTTACAAGCTCGGCGACGACGTGGTTGTCTTCGGCGAAGTCGGTCTTTCTGGCGAGATTCGGTCTTCTATTGGCGCCGATAAACGTATCAGTGAAGCCGCTAAATTAGGTTTCAAAACGGCGATCGTACCTGCCTCCACGGCCAAAAACAGTGCCCTGCGACTTGGCGGCGTCTCAGATCTGCGTCATGCACTCGCATCGTACTTGCAGAAAAATACAGAAAAGCCATAACAACACCTTAAAGAAAGTGAAGTAATATTTATGAACGAAACATTAGTAACTGCGTTCGGCATCGGGCTGATCGTGATCGTCCTATTGCAAATAGTCACCCTCGTGAGACTTAAGCCGTCGAAAACCACGCCTAGCGCGCAGGCGAGGCATGAGGCGAGCGGCACAACGCAGCAAGCTTCGGTGATTGTCGACACATGCGCATTGATAGACGGCAGAATTCGCGAGTTGGCACGAGCAGGTTTTATCACCCAACGAATATATGTGCCGAAAAGAGTACTCGAAGAGCTGCAATACATGGCCGACCACGGCGATGCCTACAAACGATCACGGGCACGTTACGGGCTTGATATTGCGCGCAGTCTCCAGGAAGATATCGGCAACGATCAGGTCGAGGTGATCGGCGGCGCAGAAGACGTTCGTGAAGTAGACGATGCACTTATTGAACTGGCGCTTGAGCGTAACGCTTCGCTATATACGACTGACTATAATCTCAACAAAGTAGCGCGTATCCGCGGCGTGAAAGTCATGAATGTCAATGAGCTGGCTCACGCCTTGCGACCAGTTTTCTTGCCCGGGGAATCCGTGACCGTGAAAGTTGTGCAGAAAGGCGAATCCTCAATGCAAGGTGTTGGCTACCTCGAAGACGGCACCATGACGGTTATAGAAGGCGCCGCCTCACGCATCGGCACAGTTGTAAGTGCAAAAGTCGAACGCATGCTACAAACTGAAGCCGGCAAGATGGTCTTTGCCAGCATTGATAAAAACACTAGAAGCGACACGAGCAAGGGTCAGCACGCCACTGTCAAACAAGGCACCAAGCCTGAGCGTCTTGCGGCCACTCCTAGACCTCGCAATAACAACCATCGCAGGAATAATCGACAGCCAAAGCCTTAGCGGCTGGCGAGTAGCTATAACCTTCTAATGAGAAGATAGGCTTTCCTAGACTAAAACAGCTTCCGAGGGCACGCCTTCGGAAGCTGTTTTGCTAGTTACTCTCATGGGCGTGCGATCACATCCACGAGAGCGCGCACTTTATCTGATGTTTACTAGCGCCGGTTGCCTCTCAGCCAGCCAAAAGGTCCGTCGTTATTGTTCCCGTTTCCGTTTCGCGGCTCGTAGCCCTGGTCGGCGCTGTCATCGTCATCGCTCCCCGGCATACTTACGTTGAACTGACGATCCAGCTGGCCTTCGTACAGGGCGCGATCGATAGCGATCACCTCTACCTTTATGCTGCCAGGATCAGTTGGTCGGTAGGCGACATCAAAGGTACCACTGCGAGTAGCGCTTGCCGTACCCAATGACTGCCCGTTGACTCTGAACTCAACTGATTCCAGTGGATGCGTTCCTTGCGTGACGCTTGCACTCAAACGATAGCGGTTGCCTGACTCAGGGCTAGCGGTGATGCTGCCGACAAACGGTTTGGCATCATCACAGTCGTGGACATCGTCTTTTTCGACAGCATCGTAACCGTCTGGCGCGATTGTCCGCTTCGTTTCACGTACAGGGTCTTCGATAATCTGTACGGTTAACTCTATTCGGGCACGCTCCGGCGTACAGTCGGTGGCTAGTTTTTTGCTCACTTTGTCGAAGGCGACTTTTTTGCCGTCAGCTCCGCGTGGCTTGCTGTACCATGACGGGAACCAATCAGTCTTACCGTTTACCGTTAAGCGCTTAAGGCCATCAGGACGCTTAAACCATTCGTCGGTCTTCCATTTCTTGGCTGGCTCGTAGATGTCTTTGTGGACTTTTTCCATGTAGTCATGCGTGACGCGCCTGACCGGGTCGTTGCTGCTCGTGATAGGCGTACCGTCGTGGTTGCCGGACCAAACACCAAGTGCGATATCTGGTGAGTAACTCATCATCCAGCTGTCTTTCGCTTCACCTTCGCCGTTATCAGTGGTACCGGTCTTGCTGGCGGTCTTGACGCCGGGGATGTTAAAGCCGTAGTCATACGGGTTGCCGAACTGCAGGCGTCGTGCCTCGGCGTCGCTGAGAATGTCGCTCAGCATATATGCAATCTGCGGATCAAGTGCTTTTTTGGCGCCTTCATCTTTCCATTGCTTGATGGTCTGGCCTTCGTTGTTCTTCACTTCTAAGATGTACGACACCGGCTTGTAGGTTCCGCCGCGGGCAAGGGTGGCGTAGGCGTTCGTGTGGCCTACCTGTGTAGAGCCGCAGCCGCCGCCGATTGCCGCTGAGAGTCCTGGTGTCTCGCTGTTGTCGCAGAATCTGGAGTTGCCCATTGCCTTGGCCGTTTCGATCATGGGCTCTACGCCGGTCACGATAGCAGCTTTGACGGCTGGGATGTTCAGCGAGCTGGCAAGTGACTGGCGGATGGTGACGTTACCGTAAAAGCGGTTGCTGAAGTTACGCAGTGTACAGTCACCTGAAGTGTTGCCGCGGCAGTATATGTCGTCGATACTTTCGTCGCGAAGTACCGAGCCGGCGCCGAAGTTCTGTCCTTCACGCTCCTTGAAGAGAGTGGCATAATCATACACCTTGACGCTTGATCCTGGTTCGAGCATCGAAGTGGTGGCGTTGACCTCGCCATTAATCTCTTTATTGTTAAAGTCTATGCTGCCGACCATGGCGATAATGTGACCTGACGCCGTGTCTATTGATGTCATGGCGATGTTATCTGCGCCTGAGGCGGGGAGCAGGGCGGCACCGTTTTTGACGGCTTGTTCAGCCGCTTGCTGGGCCCGTAGATCCAGGGATGT
>Ga0209974_10000673_pt1 | contig 11595 bp, 15 predicted proteins | sample InoplaM3SPM_FD_187592 | JGI IMG/M metagenome (GOLD analysis project Ga0209974, IMG submission 187592) | Arabidopsis thaliana rhizosphere microbial communities from the Joint Genome Institute, USA, that affect carbon cycling - Inoculated... | ecosystem: Host-associated > Plants > Roots >...
GCCCTCCGGTCCTCGACGTTGCTGTTTGCCTGCTGGTCCTCCAGTTTCAAGGGTTATGCCCGACTTTTCACTGGTGCGGAGAGGGTGAGGACGTCCGCAGCGGTCGATAAACCGCGCATCAGTTCCAGGACGATGCTTTAGCGCAGTCCGAGAAACGACAGGAGGGCGATAATAATGACGATTGCGCCGACGATGTAGATGATGTTGTTCATCAGATGACCTTTCACGTAGGTTGGAGAATCAAGTCGCGAGTTTGACGCGATTCACGACACACCAAAGGAAATTATCGCCTCCCGTTCCGGGATGCGCTATGCGCTGGCGTACGTAACTGTATGTTCATGGGGTGTCTCCTGTAGAGCCGAAGGAAAAGGCTTACATCCTTCCCAGATCCTGAAGCGCATCGATAACCATTCCCGTGCCAAGCGCGATCAGCAAGATGTCGCCGCGACTCGCACATAGCGATGGCCGGAAGGCGGTGGGCCGAATTGTACGGACCGGTTTTGCGGTTACTTATTCGAGAGAGCCCCGTTACGGTTCGATATAGCGCCGGATATACCGGCGTCCTGCAGGCATCTATCGGCGCAGCAATACTCCCCCTCGTTAAGCGCGCAGTCTGTGCGCTACTGTACCCTGCTGTCACTTCCGCCGTCTCAGCGCCCTGCGCTCATCCTCACATCGCTCGAGGCACGGCCTGCTGTCGTAAATATTACCTTCACACTGCCCTGTTCAGTGCCGCCCCCGTCGTTACGAACGGATATTGACGAGCGCATAGATGTCGCCCGTCACGGCACCGGAGGTTTCGCTCGACTCCATGTGAAGCGGCCTCTGGAACTGATTGTGTCCGAGCAGATCGTGCAATGAAACGTACTTGGTCGCGAGGGCTGCCGGACTTCGCGGCGCTGCCGTCGGCATGGGCAGCGCCTGCGCCCAGACACGTCAGGACGATCGCAAGAAGCTGCGCCAGCGATCCGGTAGCTTGAGTTAATTCCAGAAGCACCGGCGGGAATCACCGATAAACTATGATGCCGACCACCACGGCGCCGTCCAGCAGCAGCCAGCCGACGCATGGCAGGTAGATGTTGCGGTCGCGCTTGCGGACGCCGTACACGAACCAAACAAAAGCTGAAAGCCAGTAAGCGGTCCACGACAACAGCGATACGCCGGCTGCCTGGCGGCTCGCCCAGATCGCGTAGATCTGCGGCACCGTCATCAGCAAGGTGAAGATCGACATGCTCCCGAGCAGCCGCTGCATTAATTTCTCGGAGGGCCAGGCGTCCACGAGCGTTGCAGGGTGCGGATGCATGGTCAGTAGCCGAGGGCTGCGGATCTGAGCACGGGCTCACACGGCCATGGACAGCTCTAAAACGCCCGGATGTCCGGAAACCGGTCCGGCACCGAAGGTATCGAAGCGAAAGATCCGCCTGCCTTCCTCGATCATGCGCTGGGCGTGTACGCTGATTCGGCGGTCGTTTCCCGAAAGCGCTTTCTTGGATGTCTGCGCTTGAGCATTTCCTTGTTCCTCGGTGCTCAACTCCGGTCCGATGAAAAGGGCAAGCCCGACCGGAACGGAAACCGCCAATAGAAAAATCGCTTTGTGTCTCATGGGAATCACTTTCCACCACTGTTCGAATGTCCACAGCCGGGAGCCGCCACTCATGTGTCGCAGCTAGAGCGATTCACTACGCTGACACCTCCCATGTGGCGATAAGCAATAACAGAAATCCGCAGATTGCGATGCCTGCATGAACCAGGACGAGCCATTTCGGCAGCGGCAACATCTTCCAGTGAAAATTGAGATTCATGTAAGCGCCGCCGGCAGCAGCGGCCAGGAACAACAGAAGCGCCAGTTGCGCCATCCCCGGCAATCCAACTGTCAAATAAGCATAGATCAGCAAGGTCAGGGCGGCAGTCGACAGAAACCCGTGCAGCATTGCGAGCCACGTGGGCGGATGGGGCTTGCCACTGAATCGCATGGATGCCATTGTCAGACCGCCTGCAGCGGAAACAGCCAACAGTCCCGTTGCGGTTTGCATCATCAAGGTTGGCTCCATCGTAGTTTTCTCCTCGCTAGACCGCGGCACAGATTGAGCGGGTTGGGTCATTCCGGTCGCGTGCTTGATGCCGCCGTAGTCGTGGCGGGAATGCGTTTCTTCCACGTCCGGCCTTCATAACGCCTTTGTCATATAGTGAATGGTCAACGCCGCACTTCAATTGTGCGCCTCGTAAGTTGCGAGGTCTGTCCGCTATCGTACGTTAGGTGCAGCGTGCCCACGCCCACAGAATTACGCACAGCAGGGCGATCGCAAGAGGCCATGCCGGTCCGCGATACCTTCATTCTTACTACAGCGCGCGCTGCCATAGTCGCGCGACCAGCTCTTTCACGCGCATGCCGAGCGAACGCTGGTTCCACGACTCGAGCGTAATGAGGCGGGAGGAAACCAGGTCCTTCTCGAACATGGCCTGCATCTGCGCACCGAATCCCTGCCCCAGGATGACGGCATTGACTTCATCGTTATGCAGAAAGCTGCGCCAGTCGAGGTTGGTCGAACCGATGGTGGACCAGACGCCGTCCACGAGCGCCGTCTTGGCGTGCAGCAACGCATCGTACCGCTCGTAGATTTTTACCCCCGCGACCAGCAGCTCGTCGTAGTAGGAACGACCCGCGTGGAGCACGAGCCAGTTATCGCTGTAGCTCGGGAGGAGGATTTTCACGTCGACGCCGCGTTGTGCAGCGTCCTTCAGCGCCGCCAGCAACTGCGGATCAGGAACGAAATAGGCGTTCGTGAGATAGATGCCGGTTTCGGCGCTGCCGATGGCCGAAATGAGCGTCGCATAGATCAGGCTGTAGGGCTCATCCGGCGAGCTGCCGATGGCGCGCACCACCTCCTCGCCCTTGCTGCCGAGCTGTGGAAAATAATTGCGCGGCGCGAGCGCTCCGCCCTTCTGCTTTTCCCAGGTTGCGAGAAACAGTTTCTGAAACTCCGCCACCACGGGACCGTCGACCTGCATGTGGGTGTCGCGCCAGGGCGCCTGTTGCTCGCGGCGGGCACTGGACCGCTGTGAGAAGGACCCGCCGGAGTACACGCTGCTGATGTTGATCCCGCCGAGGAACGCGGTCCGGCCATCGACGATCAGCAGCTTGCGGTGATCGCGCTGGTTGACGTCCCAGCCTTTCTTGACCGTCAGCGGGTTGATGGGATTGTATTCCAGCACCTTGATGCCGCTGTCGGTGAGGCGCTTGAAGAATGCCGTGGGCGCGTTGATCGCGCCCACGCTGTCGTAGATGAAATTCACCTGCACGCCCTGCCCCTGCTTCTCGATAAGCGCGTCGGCAAAGCGGTTTCCCACCTCATCGTCCTCGATGATGTAGGTTTCCATGTTGATGTGGTCTTGCGCACCGCGGATGGCGCCGAGGAGGGCTTGAAACGTGGCCGCACCGTCCTGCAGCAGCACCACCTTGTTTCCCACCACCAGCGGACTGGCGGAGATGCCTTGCTCCAGCGCCAGGTGCCGGTCGAAAATGCTCGTCTCTTTGCCGCCGCTTTTGAGCTGCTCGAGGATCGCTTTGCTTTGCCGGGCAGAGAGCGGGCCGTGCGCACCATCGAGTTGCACCGACCGGGCCGGGCGCACAGCCATGTCTGGAACAAGAGTCGGCAGCGAGCCGCACGCGGCAAGGACGGCAAGTGACCCTGCCGCCAAGCATGCTGCGATCCAGCATCGACCAACCGACTGCATCAGCGTGCACCGCATAGCCCCAGTACTTGCAGGTCTCTTCAGCCAGCATTACTTCTTGGCGTCTCCTGCGGCATCCTGAATTTTTTCGCCTGCCTTTTCGATCTGCTGTCCAGCGTTCTCCACCGCCTTGTCCATTGCCTTGCCTGCGCGTTCTGCCGGACCCTCCTTTTTCTGGCAGCCCGATAGCGCTGCAGCCAGGATACCCGCCGCCAATATCGCAGAGACATTCCTGCCCATACTCATCATTTGTATCTCCAAAAAAAGATCGACCGACCGGAAACTAACAGGTTTATGAGTCCCAAGTAGACTGGCGCTAGCGGTTTCTCTCTTCTTCCGCGCGCTTCAGTTTTTTTTCAAGTCTGAGTTTTTCCTCGAGCTTCAGTCGCGCATCGCTCTTATTCTCGCCGCTCTTGTCTGCGAACTTGGCAACATCGGGCTTGGGTGGCGACGCCTTTGCCTCGGGCGGTCTGGGCACGCCCACCAGTGGTTGCGTTGCCTTCCGCGCTTGCGATGGTGGCTGCGAAGCCTCCTGCACTTCCGGCCGCTGCGCTCGCTTCTGTGCTTCGGGCGGCTGTGGCGCTTTCTGCGCCTCCGTCGCTCTTGGCGCGGCCACGGTTGGTTGTGGGGCCTTCCGGACCTCCCCTGGCTGTGGCGCTTCTTTCGCTTCCGGCCGCTGCGCTCGCTTCTGTGCTTCGGGCGCCTGTGGCGCTTTCTGCGCCTCCGTCGCTCTTGGCGCGGCCACGGTTGGTTGCGAGGCCTTCCGGACCTCCCCTGGCGGTGGCGCTTCTTTCGCTTCCGGCCGCTGCGCTCGCTTCTGTGCTTCGGGCGGCTGTGGCGCTTTCTGCGCCTCGGTCGCCTGCCCCAAAGGGACATCAGCTTGCCGCTTGGGCGGCGCCCCTGCAGGTTTCGCGGGACTCACGACTTTGACAGACGGTGCCGGCAGTGGCGCCGCGACCTTCACCGCCGCCAGCGCCGTCGCATCGAGCGGCTTGCCCGGGTTCGCCGCGAGTGCGGACTGCTTTGCCGCAAACGGGATGGGTGCGGGTGGCGGCGGTGCTTTCGCCACGACCGGCCGCTTCAGCGCTTCCGCCGGCGGCCTGCTGCCCGCTGTCGCTGCGCCGCGCACGCTGGCCTGGACCGGCGCTACCTCGGCTACCGCCGTGACCGGCGCCTTTGCAATCGCCTCTCTCGACAGCCGGACTGCGGCCCTTCCTACCGGTTGCGACTGCACGAACGCACTGCTCGGAACTGCAACGATTGCGCCGGGTACCTGTTGGTTGACGTAGGTGATGTTGCTTACGTTAACGTTGTTGTAGACGTTGGTGATGTTGGTGGTGTTAATCGTCGTATTGCTGGTGTTGATGTTGTTGAAATAGTCTCTGCTCACCGGATATGAAGGCCGGTACACGTCGCGGGGGCCGAGCGGAAACCACGCGATGCCTGCGACGATCCCAACAGAGATCCCTATCTGGAAATTGCTGCCGCCGACGAACGCGACCAGGGCGGGCGCGTAGACCGCCCGCGAGCGCACCGGACCGGGGACCCAGCCCCAAGTTCCGCTGATGTTCGCCCAGCGGCCATAGTGAGAGACCGCGAAGCCCCAAGGCGCGTCATCCACCCAGGTCCAGCCCCACGGATCGACCCACGCCCAATGTCCGTCGTGATAAGGCGCCCAGCTGGCCGCAACGCGATTCGGTACCCACACGTTGCCGTAGCCCTCGCTGACGCGCCAGGTGCCGTGCTCGTCCAGGTCCTCATAGCCGATTACATCGCGCGAGACGTAGCGTGCGGAAACCGTTCCGCGGCGGTCGCGGTCAGAGGACCAGCGATCGAACTCATCGGCCCGCGGCGTCTCAAAGTACTCGTAGTCCCTCAAACCGGTCCCGGCAAAACGATACGCCTGCCCCGCATTGACGACGTATGCGGCGCCGTCTCCATACACCTCGGCCTGGCCGCTGCGCACGACGACGGCGGTGGTATCGCCGGCGGGATCAACATCGATACGATATTCGCCGGGACGGCGTATTGAATACGCGAGATTCGGCGTGGAGATCTCGAACACTTCCTGCGGGCCGAGGCGCCGCACGCGAACGTTAAGTGTGCCTTGCCCCAGCTGCAGCTGTGCGACGTGGTCCTCGAGATTGAGCACCATGACGCTGGTACTTCCACTCATGCGAATCACGGCCGAACCGACTTGCAGTTCCGCCCGCGCGCCGGCATCCACCCATAGACGATCGCCCGTCATCAGCGGTCGGTTCATCGTTGCCAGCAGCCAGTCGTCCTCTCCGGCCGGGGAGAAGCTCACCGCGCCACTGATGTAGCCCAACCGCGCAACTCGTGTCGGCGGGTCGGCGCTCGCCCAGCCGGTCAGAACCAACGCGGCCATGCCAAAAAGCAGCGTGAAGACTCGATTGCGACCGTGTGGCTTATGCATGGTGATGCTCCGATTTGTTTTCGAAACGTTACAGGATGTTTATTTCACTTGCCGCGAAGGCGATCCGTCATGGCGTTAGAGAAAACGAAGCCCCGTAGCTGCAAGGTTCTTAGAAAACAGCAATCAGCTTCCCTTAAGCCGCATATCATTCTTGACTGATGTGACGCCCTTGACGCCGCGTGCCACCTCGACCGCCTTGTTGATGTCGGCACGCGAATTGACGAAGCCGCTCAACTGTACCGTGCCCTTGAAAGTTTCGACGTTGATCTCGGCAGATTTCAGAGACGCTTCGTTGAAGATCGCCGCTTTCACTCTGGTGGTAATGACGGTATCGTCTAAATATTCTCCGGTACTCTCCTGCTTAGACGTCCCTGCGCACCCGAGCAAGGAAGCCAACAGGAAGGCACTGATTAAAGTAACAAGTCTATTGGCGAGTCTCATGGCGATGCTCCTTATAAGGTATTAACTTACACTTCCTCTCAAAGCAACCGAGATGCCCACGAAATACCACTGGCATTCTGGGTTGCGACCGCAAACGCCAGCACGCTTCAACTGCTAAGCTTAGGGCGCTTCGCATCAGTACGGCTGGTGACGAATCAGTCGCGCACCGCTTGTATCGACACTTATGAATATAGATACCTCCCCTGGGATGTTCTGTGCGCTGACGAACATAAGAGTTTGATCCAAGTCAATACGGGGTCAATTCCGACAGCCATTCCGTGATTTGGGGAGGCCGCAATGTTGGGACGACATTGGGTTCGGCCGTATTCGAAGATGCGCTTCACCCCCAGGGAGGGCATATGCTCCCCGCATGCGCCCTAAAAAAGCCATGTTCTTGCAGCGTTACCGCGGGAGGATTTGGAGCGTCTGCTGCAGAGAACGGGGCCTCGGCAGAATACGCAGTCACGGGCAGTGAAGGCGTGGTTGGCGTCTCAGCGTGTAGCGAGCATGTCCTGCCAGGCTGAGGTGTTGAGCGCCGGCTACGCTCTATCGGGTGGGGCGCATTTGCTGAAAAACGAGCTCGAAGTTGGCAGCTCCCTGCCGCATTTGCTGCCGCACTACATTCAGACGCCGATCACGCAGACCGGGCAGATCGCAGTGGCGTGCAACCGGCACCATGCGCTGGAATAGCGACTGTGCCGCTGGACCGAATGCCCTCGAACGAACTGATTGCAGCTGGAGATTTTGGAGTCAACCATCCCGGTGGCAGCCACAGCCAGCACCGAAAAAAATGGCTGACCGCCGGGTGCAGTTCGAGCGCACGATGCGCCTGACAGCGGTGCAGGAACAACGTCACGGCGACAATCGTCATGTGGGTCAGAACCAGCGCAATGATTGCGTAACCCCACCACGGCAGGTCGACTACGCCGGAGAAAAGCATCCCGCTCATTGACCTGTACCGCTCTGTTTCTTCGGCGCTTTGGGGATGGCGGCGATGGTGTGGGGCATGGAATTTGCCTTCATGATGCGGGTAAGCAACCTTGGTTATTCCCGATTGCCTCCCGAGGCTCTGTACGACAGCGGACATATGAGCAGAGTCAGCGTAGATGCGATAAACCCTTGCCACGTCGATAAGCCGCCCTCGGTTGCAGGTCTGTCTGCAATTCTGTGTGCGAATACCGGACATTGCGAGCTATACTAGCCGCCAGGAATGACGTTGAATTGCCATGATCGCGACGCCGGATCCCCAGCCGCAGCAGAACCGCCTGCTCGCCTTGCTTCCTGGAGAGGACCTTGCGGCGCTGCTGCCGAAGCTGCGGTTCGTGCGGTTCCCGCTCGGAGCGCCCGTCTACGAGTCAGGCGAACGCCTCTCGCACGTCTACTTTCCGACGCGCGGCATCGTTTCTTTGCTGTACGTCACAAACAACGGCGATTCGGCGGAACTGGCGGTCATCGGCAGCGAAGGAATGGTCGGCGTATCGCTTTTCATGGGAGGGGAGACGACCCCGAACCGGGCCATTGTGCAGGCGGCGTGCGATGCCTACGAACTGCCGGCGCGCGACCTGAAAGAGAAATTCGCCGAGGGCGGCACGTTTCAGCTCCTGATGCTGAAATTCACACAGGCCTTGATCACGCAGGTGTCGCAGACCGCGGTCTGTAATCTGCATCACACCATCGACCAGCAGTTGTGCCGCTGGCTGCTTCTCAGCCTCGACCGTCTGTCCGGAAACAGGATTCAGATGACCCAGGAGCTGATCGCCAACATGCTGGGTGTGCGCAGGCAAGGCGTCACGGAGGCCGCCAGACGGCTCGAGATCCTCGGCATTATCGAATATTCTCGAGGCCTCATCACGGTCAGCGATCGCCGCGCACTCGAACAGCGCTGCTGCGAATGCTACGCGACTGTGAAGATTGAAACGGATCGGCTGCTCCCCGGATAGAAGGCGGCCCCGGCGTATTTGCGGTCACCGGGAACGACGGGGCAGTTGGCATTGCGTTGTTCATGGGCGGCGAAAGCACGCCCAGCCCGGTAGGCCAAAGGCACTTAAGCTGTATGTCGTTCCTGGCGGATGTCACACCGGCAACTGCCTCGAGTTCGAAGCCATGCTGCGCGGTTCGCCGGCTTTCAAGCCTATGTCTGTTACCGAACACAAATACCTGTTTATCTTATTGTCTTTATACTGCGGCAGTTCCGCGTCGAAGTACAGCGCGAGCTTACAACAACCAAGCAAGCACCCATGCCACGCGCTCATCCGTCGGTTCACAATCGCCTGCTCGCTGCCCTTCCGCGTCGGGAATATCACCTCCTCGCTCAATACCTTGAGCCCGTCTCGCTGATTTTCGGGCAGGTGCTATACGAACCCGGCAGCCGGATCCGGCATGCCTATTTCCCGTATGGCGGCGTGGTCTCGTTGCTCACCGTAGTGGGTCCGGGAAAAGCGGCCGAGGTAGGGCTTGTCGGCAATGAGGGAGTAGTGGGCGGTTCCGCCGCGCTTGGGATCGACGTCTCGCACCTTCGTGCCGTGGTGCAGGGGGCCGGCGTAGCGGCGCGGATAACGTCGTCACACCTGTACCAGGCGTTCAGGACACATGAGTCGTGGTATCGCGAGCTTTTCCGCTTCACTCACGCCTTGATGAACCAGACCGCGCAAACGGCCGTGTGCAACCGCTTCCACAAGATTGAAGCGCGGCTCGCACGCTGGCTGCTGGTGACCCGAGACCGCGTACGTTCCAATCATTTTCATCTAACGCATGAGTTTCTGTCACTCATGCTCGGCGTGCGGCGGGTGGGCGTCACGGAGGCCGCGACGAGTCTTCAGAAGCGCAAGCTGATCGCTTATAGCCGCGGCGATATCCAGTTGCTCGATCCGGAAGGTATCGAAGCCGCCGCATGCGAGTGCTATGACGCGGTAAAGGAGGTATACCGCCGCACCTACAGGATGTGAACTCGCGCGAACTACCCGCCGGTACAAAAACCGCAAATCAAAGTTCAGCCCGCCAGCCCTCTCGTTGTCGGCGTTCGCCGCTGTTGTTTCTCGGAGAGCAGTCGCCGTATCTTGGCCGGCACGCTTTGATACTGCTGCCGGATAAATCCATAGCACTCGCAGGACTTGCCTTTCAAGCCAGGCTTGTTGATCACGCTCATGCGGCCGCGGCGGTAGCTGATGAGTGCAGCTTCCTGAAGCTTGCGGGCAGCCTCGGTAATGCTTACGCGGCGCGTTCCTAGCATGGCGGCAATCGATTGGTGATCCATCAGAAACTCGCGTGAGCCGGCATAGTCGTTCATGGTGAGCAGCCAGCGCGCCAGACGCTGCTCTATGTTGTGATGCTGGCTGCAGGCCACCGACTGGCTGATCACTGCAAGAAACACGCGTGTGTAATCCAGAAGCAGCCGCTGCAGCGCGCTGCCGAAGCGGACTTCCTTCTGCAAATCTTTCGACTTCATCCTGAACGCGCCGCCCGGGAGCTGGACGATCGCCCTGTCGGGGGTAACGACACCTCCCAGGAAAATATTGATGCCCACGATGCCTTCGCGGCCGATGATGCCGACCTCGATCGTGCGCCGGTCCTCCGTGGTGTCGACCATGGCTACCACCGCTTCCTCGGGAAAGTACACCGCGTCGATATCCTGATCCGCCCGATAGATAATCTCACCGCGCCTCAAAATCACGTGCTCAAGCCTGGGCAGAAGGCGCTTGTATTCGGTGGCGACGAGGGCAGCGAGAATGTCGTTGCTGACCGGGATGACGGGTTCCGGAGCGCGCCACACTTTACGCGCGAACCTAGGCATTAAAAAATGATTCGTTTCCAGAGTCCATGTTACTTCTTGGAGTCTCGTGCCGTACCCTGAATTTTCTCACCCGCCTTCTCGATCTGCTGTCCGGCGTTCTCCACTGCCTTGTCCATTGCCTTGCCGGCACGTTCTGCCGGGCCCTCCTCTTTCTGGCAACCCGCTAGTGCTGCAAGCACGACACCCACCGCCAACACCATAAAGACATTCCTGCCCATACTCTTCATTTCATCTCCAAAAAAAACAGATTACTGAATTGCGTTCATATGCGTTGGAATAGCGACTATGCCGCTGGACCGAATGCCCTCGAAAGTCCTGACTGCAACTGGCTGATTTTGCAATCAGCCGCTGGCACAGACCTGGGCAACCATTGCCGCATCGACGGCAGAGATCCATTGCTCGCGCGCCACTGTCCCAGCGACTTGGGCATCCATCAGGGCGATGACCATGGCGAGTGTTTCCGCGTCAAAAGCGGCAAGTTCAGCGCGCCGGAATTCGCCGTTCTGATAGGCGAGCGCAGCCAGGACACGCGTAAGCAGGCGGCACTGGGCGAGTGTCGGATTCTTCTCGATCTTTTTGACCGCCGCGTCCAGCGGGTTCCCAACAAGCGCCACCCGACCGTGCGCAGCACGTCGCAGTTCTTCCAGAAAGCGGACAATCGACAGCTGTTCGATGCCCAGGGCGGCGGAAGTCACACCCGGAGGCCTCGGGAAACAAGATTGCTGATCGTCAATAACGCCGTCGTTCCGAGCACGTCACCGGGTAGAACCCGAATCGCGATGTACATCTGTTAGTCCGTCACGATTGATCGTACAATTTTCACGACTTAATCTAGGACGGTCTGTCCGACAGCGCACATTTACCGCGATTTATCGTCATCCGGGTTCGGGGATACATGGCGTAGGGCCCGGAATTAAAGCACCCGGGCCCGGTGGCGGCAGGCAGCAACCATCGCGTTGGCAGTCTGCTGCAGACGAGGAAGATTGTGAGGGTGCTGGTGAGTCTGCCCGGTACCGAACATAACTACTTATGCTCTATCCCGGCCGTGCCGTTGCGTCAACGAGATTCCGTAGCCGGCGCCGTTGTTTCAGGTTCAATAAAAACTGGCTGCGAGGTGCTGCCCCCCTCGTTTTCCCACGCCTGTACATCCAACCTGTGCTGCACGGCTTCCAGTCGCCGCGCGCGGCGTCGCACG
>Ga0209974_10000675_pt1 | contig 11584 bp, 10 predicted proteins | sample InoplaM3SPM_FD_187592 | JGI IMG/M metagenome (GOLD analysis project Ga0209974, IMG submission 187592) | Arabidopsis thaliana rhizosphere microbial communities from the Joint Genome Institute, USA, that affect carbon cycling - Inoculated... | ecosystem: Host-associated > Plants > Roots >...
CGCAAACGACAGACGGTAGCCCGCACGCCATGGCCTCCAGCAAGGCCATCGGCGCGGCGTCCGAATGAGGAATGGAAACCATCACGTCCGCGGTTCGATAGAGCGAAGGCATTTCATCGTAGGCTACGGCACTGACGATACGAACGTCACCCGCGAGCCCGCGACGATCGATGTCTTGACGAATCCGTTTCAGGTAATCGACGTCACCTCCGTAGTCTTTCATCAGCAGGGAGGCGTCCGGTTGCAGCCGGCGTACTTCGGCAAATGCAGCAACGACTGTTTCCTGGTTATAGATAGGCGTGAAGTTTCGAGCGCTGAAAACGACCTTTCGGCCTGAAAGGCCCAGTTCGACGCGCCGGTTGCCGCCGTCCGGACGAAACATGTGGGTATTCACACCCCATTGGATCACCTCGATGCACCCAGACGATAGATCGAACTCGGTCCGGATCCTAGCCGCGAGGTCGCAAGAATCGCAGGTGATGAGGTCTGCAGCACGCAATGCGTCACCCAATGCCAGCCATTGGTCGGCGCTGAATTCGCGGCTTCGATAGATGTCCGAGCCCCACGCCGTTATCACCAGCGGGCCGCGCCAGACCTGACGGACCGGGACTGCAAAATGGGCCCAATGTACGTGCACGACATCGGGCCTGATACGCGACAGAAGAAAACGCAGCCTAAGCCGGACCCAGCGCGGGCCGCGGCCCTTCAGTCCCAAACGGAATTGACGAACCGCGGACGGATAACGGCCGTGCTCCGAGACTGAAATGACGACGACTTCGAAGCCCTCGTTAACGAACCAGGTTGCCCATCTTTCCAGATGTACGTGGTCGCCCCACCCGACAAAACAGATTCGTGGAGCCTTTGACTGTCGAGTCGACTTGACAGCGCGTGGACTGCACTCGCTCATCTCCGTCGAGATGTCAGACGGCTCTTGCGCTCGGCACCGTAGCCTCTATCGCACTCGCGAGGGCCTTGCAAACAAGGTCTACGTGTTGAATCTGCATCGACGGATAGAGCGGCAAGGTCACCATCCGCTCGCCGATCGCGTGCGAAAGCGGTACGTCGTTCGAAGGCCCGAGCCCTGCATTCACATATGCGGTGAAGGTGTCGATCGGGCGGTAATGGACACTTGTTTGAATGCCGGCGTCACGCATTGCGCCCATGACTTCTGAGCGTTTCGCGCTCTTGGGCAAGAGCACCGGCATCAGGTGGAACGCCGCCTCACCTTGAAACGCAGCAAATGGAACAGCCAGTCCGGGAATCTGAGCGAGTCGCTCCCTGTACGCCGCCACAAGTTCGCCGCGCCGCATGTTCCTCTCTCTCACTCGCGCGAGTTGCACGAGGCCGAGCGCCGCGTTCAGTTCGCTCATCCGATAGTTGTAGCCGAGTTCCACGACGTCGTACCCGAACGCGTGTCCCTTGTGCCGATCTAGCGTCAGGGTCGTCATCCCATGGGAGCGGAGCCAACCAAGACGCTGCGCGAGATGAGGGTGACGGCTCGTTATCATTCCTCCTTCGGCGGTCGTCATGTTCTTGTTCGAAAAGAAACTAAAGCAGCCGATATCACCCCAGGCGCCTAGCGCTGTGCCATTCAGCCGTACGCAAGGGGCGTGAGCAACGTCTTCGACGATCGCGATGCCGCGCTTTTCGGCAAGCACCCGAATCGCCGGCATGTCGCATGCGAAGCCTGCGTAATGGACGACGATGACGGCCTTCGTCGCCGGTGTCAGAACGCGCTCGACTGAAGCGGCGTCGACATTCCAATGGTCCATCGACGCGACGTCTGCGAACACTGGGCGTGCGCCGCAATAACGCGCCGCGTTGGCGGTAGCGACAAACGTCAGGGCAGGTACGACGACATCATCGCCGGGACCGACGTCGAGCGCTTTGAGCGCCATGTGCAGCGCGGCTGTAGCACTGTTGCACGCGAGCGCGACCGGGACATCGATTTCCTGCGCAAATCTGACCTCGAAGCCTTTCGTGCGCTCCCCCATCGTCAACCATTTGGAACGGATCACATCGATCAGGGCCTGTTCTTCTTCGGGGCCGAGGTCGGGATCGAACAGGGGGATTTGCCATTTGACATCCGTTTTAGCGCTCATGTTCTGCTCTTCGCTGGCAGGAAGTCGGCGCGCCGCGCTTCGAATTCGTCGATAGCAGTTGCGTAATCGTCGGGCCGGCCCATGTCGAGCCAATAGCCTTCGAATGGGTAGGACGCAACGCGCTCGCCGGCGGCGAGGAGGCGTTTGATCAGGTCGGGAAGGTCGCAGTACGCTTGGGGCTGCAGACCGGCGAGCACTTTGTGATTGAAGCAGTAGATGCCCATGCTGACTCGGTATTGGAGCGATGGCTTTTCGACGTAGCCGGTAAGCAAATGAGTGGCTGGGTCCGATTCGATCACGCCGAAGTCGATGGGCACCTGCCGATGGTATGTGGCGATCGTTACGGAGGCCTGCGCCGCACGATGGCGCTCGATGAGTCCTGAGTAATCGAGCGTCGTCAGCACGTCACCGTTCATTACCAAAAAATCGCTTTCGTCGTTTAAAGAAGGGATGAGCGTTAACGGACCTACGGTGCCGAGCGGTTGGGACTCGAACGAGTAATCGATCGCGAGCCCCAACCGCTTTCCGTCGCCGAAAAAAGCCTGGAGCAATTCACCGAGGTGACCGACCGCCATCGTGACACGCTCCACACCGGCGGCGGCGAGCTGCCGCAGTACCACCTCGAGAATCGGCATGTCTCCGATAGGCATCAGCGGCTTCGGGAGCACCGTCGTGTAGGGACGCAAGCGCTGCCCTTTGCCGCCCGCGAGAATCACGGCTCGCATCGATCGCTCCTAAAGATTGTAGAGATCGCTCTTGTAACGATCGAGATGGCGATCGATCCACGCGATAGTGCGGGTCAAGCCTTCCTCCAACTCAATCTGTGGCGACCAATTGAGGAGGCGCGCCGCTTTTGAATTGTCGCAGAGCAACCGTTCGACCTCGCTGCCGGACGGACGAATGCGTTGCGAGTCCTCGACAATCTCGGAGCGGCTACCCGTCAACCCAACGATCAGACGGGCGAGGTCCCCGACACTGATCTCGCGGCCGGAGCCGACGTTGATCACCTCACCGCTGACGGAGAGGGGGCCGACCGCCGCAATGAAACCGTCGACAGTATTTTCCACGTAGTTCATGTCCCGGGTAGGCTTGAGCGAGCCGAGCTTGATCGCGCCGCCGCGTAACGCCTGCGTGATGATTGTCGGGATCACTGCACGTGCAGATTGCCTCGGCCCGAATGTATTGAATGGACGGACGATAGTCACGTTCAGCCCAAACGAGCGCCAATAGCTCTCAGCAAGCATGTCAGCGCCTATTTTGCTCGCCGAATACGGCGATTGCCCCTGCAACGGATGCCGTTCGTCGATCGGTACATATTGCGCCGTTCCATAACACTCGCTGGTCGACGTGTGTATGACGCGTTCAACCGATTCCTCGCGCGCTGCCTCGAGCACGTTCACGGCGCCGATGACGTTGGTAGCTATGTAGCTTTGCGGTGCAATGTAGGAATATGGAATGGCGATCAGCGACGCGAGGTGGTAAATCGTGTCGGTTCCGCGCGCGGCACGGCGCACCGAAAACGGATCGGCGATGTCACCAGTGATCACCTCCACCTCGCGTCGGATTGCTGCATCCACGAGTTCGAGGTTTCCCCAGTCGTTGCGCGAGTTGTAGTGAACGAAGGCGCGCACGGCATGGCCATGCTTCACAAGGCGTTCAACCAGATGGCTGCCGATGAAGCCACCGGCTCCGGTTACCAATATCCTGTTGACTCCCTTCATGGCATCGTTCCTCGTTCTTTTTGCCCGGTGACGAGTACACGCTCGCTTGCAGGCACGCCTGTGACGATCGCTTTCGCCGGGACGTCATGCGTCACTACGGCGCCTGCGCCCACGACTGCCGCTCGTCCAATCGACACCCCGGGCAATATCGTCGCTCCGGCGCCGATGTAAACATCGTCCGCTATGTTCACCGCATTGATGCAGGTCGGCAGGCCGCATCGGCTGTCGCCGACGTTCGTATGGGTAATGACGACCACGCGCATCGAGATCGTTACCCGAGAGCCAATCCCGATCCGTCCCGCCAAATCCAGGAACACTTCTCGACCGATGTGACAATCATCACCGATAGCCAGATTTCGGAAACCCGGATCCCCATTGTGTAGGATAAGTCCCCGGAGTATCCGGGCACGACTGCCGACTTGTGCTCCCTCACCACGTAGAATTTCGATTGCATTCTCACCTTCGGCCATTTCGAGCAGCCGGACGATGCCCTCGAAGCCTTGCGAAGCGCGAATTGTGCGTAGATTCTTCAACGCGCTTTTCGTCTTCCAAACGCTGCATTTCTCGAGCAGCCGGAAGAGTATCGATTCCATTCAACAGACCCTTATGGCGGAAACGTGGCAGCGAACCTATTAGCTGCGCAGCGCCAGCATCTCGACTTCGTCTCGTAAGTTCAACCAGGTGGCCAGGCGTGTAGTTCGCCAATGCGTGCAGAGTGACTCGACGATTGCCGCTGACCTCGACAGTTCGGTTTTCCGATGGTCCGCCCGAATCATCACACCGGTACTCCTGACGCTGATTGGCTTGAACCCGCAATCCTCGATCAGTCGGGTGAGTGAAGCTCGGGAAAAATATTGAAGATGATGAGGCGGCGCAAGATGTCGCCAGTGCTCACCCGCGAGGCGCGCTCCGAGGGAGGAGCAATTGACGGTGTTGAGGGCAAGCAGGCCCCCCGGTTTCAACCATAGCGCGATTGAGGACAGAACCTCGCGTGGGCGTTCGAGGTGTTCGAGCACATCCCACATCGTAACGACGTCGAATTCTCGTTCGAACAAAGACGGCTCATGTCCTTCACCCTGAATGATGGGCAGGCCCAAGGTTTCTTTGCCGTAGCGAACCGCCCATTCCGAGCGCTCATAACCCGTAGCGTCCCAGCCCGAGTCGATCGCAACCTTTACGAACAGGCCAACGGCACACCCGTAGTCGAGCAAGCGACCGGGTTTCGGCAAATGGGGTCTGATGTGTTCGAGCCGTTGCCTGAATCCCGCCATACGCTTCAGAGCGTCCCCGAGGTAGTCCTGATAGCCGGTCAGCGCGGCCTCTTTCCCGGTGTGGAAATACGCGTCGGAATAAGCCGCTCGCAGCTCGCCAGCCGAGAGGCTGCTGGAGACGTAAACGTGGCCACACCGCTGACAACGCGATATGTCATAGCCCCGCGAAGCGAAGATCCACTTTGTGCTCTCGCTTTGGCATACCGTGCACAGGCTCAAGATGACGCTTTCGGTCGAAGTGCGTGCGCGATCGCGATCAACTCAGCGATCTGCGCACGATTGACGACGAAGCTTGCGGCGCCATAGACAACGACGCCCAGTGAAACGCCGATCGCCAAGCGATGCGAGGGTTCGGTTCCTTGCATCAGGATGTTCGCAAGCACTACAACGCCGACCATCGCAATTGTCGCCCCAAGCGGTCGAACCAATCCTTCATGAAAGTCTGCCAGCGTAACGTGAATCAGACGCAGTGCGGTCGCAAGACTGTAATAAAAGAATGAGAAGCTGGCGGCGGCATAACCGATCGCAACGCCCAGGATTCCCCAAGGCAATCCAGCTGCCATTCCGGAGATCAATACTGGTGCTCCGATCAGAGTGACCCGCAGGGCAACGGCCGGATTCCCCGTGCTGAGATATATGGTGCCTACGGTAGTGCCGACGCTTTGGAGCATGCCCACCCACGCGAGAACCTTCACTACGGGCGTCATTTCGGTCCACGCTGATCCGAACACGACGTACACGAAGTCGTCGGCTACCGCGAAAAGACCGCCCATAATCGGAAAGGTGACGAGTGCAATGCACGCAACGGTCTTCAGATAGGCGGCCCGGAGGCGCGAGACGTCGTCCTGCAGCTGCATAAGTGTCGGCAACAGAACGCGCACGAACACGCTGCTGACCTGTTGCAGCGGGTACAACATCAACTGAATGGCCATCGCATAAAAACCAAGGGCACCGGCACCGAGCACGCGACCGATCAGGACGCTGTCCGCATTGCGATTTACATAGCCAACCAGGTTTGTTCCCAGCAAGGCCGAGCTGAATCGCACGAGCGGCCGGACGGCGGCCCACGAATACTCGAATCGGGGATACCACCTCGCCGACACCGAGCATGCCACGAGCACTGTAGCGGTGCCGCATAGCGGCTGCGCAACGAGCGACCACACGCCAAATCCCGCGAACGCGAGCCCGCTTGCGGCGATCGCTCCAACGAGGCTGCCAATTATTTGCGCGCTCGTGTACGCCGCAAACCTCAAATCACGCACGAGCAGCGTGGACGGAACCACCAGCAGCCCGGAAAGCACTAGACTAAAGGAGAGTATGGCAACGACCGGCGCGAGATCAGGTCGATGGTAGAACGTGCCGATGAGCGGTGCAGCCAAAACCACGGCGGCGGCCAAGGTGGATGCGACCGCCACGTTGAGCCAAAAGCAAGAGGAAAGCACACGCCGATCGGCGGTTCGCGCATGCATGATCGCTGCACCTATGCCGAAATCCGACAGCAATTGTCCGATGCCGACGAAAAATGTAGCCATCCCCAACATTCCGAAGTCCTGCGGGACGAGCAAGCGGACCAGTACCAATGAAGTTCCAAGTTGAATCATCTGCCGAATCACTTGGCCGCCGCCCGTCCACAGCACACCCCGCGCTGCGCTGCCGGACAAACTCGGGGTTGATCCGGAACCGTTCATCGAGCCCGGACGCAGATAGGACAGGGTTGTCGCAGGCAAGCGGTGAACAGCTTGAAGTCCCCGCAGGCTGGGGTGAGGACGGGCGGCATGCCGTTCACTTTCGTAGTATGGATGGATCTAATCTGCCCGCTTCCTACCTACCCACACAAACCCAGCGCCGCTGCACTGCACTGGACGGTACTGCGACACAAAAAAAGCGCGGTCGAATCGACCGCGCCTTAGGATTCCACCATAGGAGGAGAATGGAGGAATTGTGTCCGCGGTGCCGAAGGAGGAGGACGGCGTGACCACGAACGGTTCCAGCATCTCATATTGCGCTGCACAATGCAAGTGGCATAAACGGTCAGGGGACGAAGGGCGGCGTTCGGACGATCAGCGGCGAGGATGAATGCCACACCGGCGGTGACAGAGCGGCGGGCCCAAAGGAATGATTGCAGAGCGGCGGGCCGCTGAGGACCGGACCGGCGCGTGCAGGCAGAAAAAGGCACGTTGATGAGGACACGCGTCAAGTGGGTCGAGCAGGTGTCGTTCGTTGCGGAGAGCGGCAGCGGTCACGCGGTCGTTGTCGATGGCGCGCCGGAGGCGGGGGGCCGCAATCTCGGCATGCGGCCGATGGAGCTCCTGCTCGCCGGGGCAGCGGCGTGCACGGCGTTCGACGTCGTCTGGATCCTGAAACGCGCCCGGCAGCCGATCGCTGATTGCATCGTCGATGCGGAGGCTGAGCGCGCGCCGGTCGAACCGAGAGTCTTCCAGCGCATCCATCTGCGCTACCAGATCGCTGGACGGGGGCTCGATCCCAGACAGGTGCAGCGTGCGGTCAAGCTGTCGAAGGAAAAATATTGTTCCGCGACGATCATGCTCGCCCAGTCGGCCGAGATCACCTACGAAGTGCGCCTGGTTGACGGCGATCGCATCGATGCCGACGCGGCGGCACAGCCGTCTTCTAACCCCGCAGCGGGTACTGACGCGTCGCCGCTGGCTACTTCGAATCCCGCCAGCGCGTAGTAATGCGGCACCCCTACTTCGAATCCCGCACCAGCCGGATGAGGCTCGACGTGTCCCACCGGCCGCCACCACGCGCCTGCACGCGCGCGTAAAACTGATCGACGAGCGCCGTCACCGGTAACGCGGCGCCGTTCTCGCGCGCGGCGTCGAGACAGATGCCGAGATCCTTGCGCATCCAGTCGACGGCGAAGCCGAAGTCGAACTTGTCGGCGACCATCGTCTTGCCGCGGTTCTCCATCTGCCACGACTGCGCCGCGCCCTTGCTGATGACGTCGAGCACACGCTCGGGATCGAGCCCTGCGCGCTGTGCGAAGTTGATGCCTTCCGAAAGCGCCTGCACGAGGCCCGCAATGCAGATCTGGTTCACCATCTTCGTGAGCTGACCTGCGCCGACGGGTCCCATCAGCGTGACGGCGCGCGCGTAGTGCGCAAGCACCGTTTCGGCCTTCGCGAAAGTCGACTGTTCGCCGCCGACCATGACAGTAAGCTTGCCGTTCTCGGCGCCCGCCTGGCCGCCGGAAACGGGCGCGTCAAGGAACGCGACGCTCCGCGCGCGTGCCGCATCGTCGACCTCTCGCGCGACGTCAGCGGACGCGGTCGTGTGATCGACGAGGATCGCGCCGCTCTTCATGCCTCCCAGCGCTTCTTTCGCGACCGCGCGCACGTCGTTGTCGTTGCCGACGCACATCAGCACGATGTCGGCATCGCGCGCGGCATCCGCCGGCGACGGCGCCGAGCGGCCGCCGTGCTGCTCGACCCACTTCGCGGCCTTGGCCGCGGTCCGGTTGTAGACGGTGACGTCGTGCCCGGCCTTGGCGAGATGCCCGGCCATCGGGTAGCCCATGACGCCAAGACCGAGGAATGCAAGCTTGCTCATCGAAGCCTCTTTCGCGAAGTTCAAGATCGAGCGCGCGCAATCGCGGCGCTTGTATGTTGCCCACTCATCGGATGACTCCGAGAATGGCTGTCGACGGAATCCGGGAGAGGGTCGCCGCATGGCGCTTGGGGCTTCGTCCCCGGCAATGAGATTGGCGCCCTCGACCGGTGCTCAGGGTCCGGACGGTATCCCGAGGCCGACTTCGTCGCATCCTCGCATGCACAAGCGTGGACATGAGCACCGGCTCCGAGGCTCCCGACTTCCTCCGTCGACAGGAGGCCGTATGCGCTTTGCCGGAATCGACATCGCATCCGAAACGCATGTGCTTGCCATGGTCAACGGCGACGGTGACGTCGAGGTCAAGGCCACGCCGTTTGGCGAAGACGCCGCGGGCTATGACAAGGCGCTTGGCTTGCTTGGCACGCCGGGCGAAGTACTGGTCGCGATGGAAGCGACCGGGCACTACTGGAAGAACGTGTTCGCCGCCTTGGCGGCCGTCGGCCATCGCGTCGCCTTGCTCAATCCGTTGCGCACCCGTCGCTTTGCCGACGAAGATCTCGAGCGCACCAAGACCGATGCTATCGACGCGCTCGGCATCGCGCGCTTCGCCGCGCAGAAACGACCCACGCCGACGCACTTGCCCGATTCGGCCGCCGAAGAGCTGCGCGAACTCGTGCGCTTGCGCGAACGGCTGCTGCAGGACTTCGGCGATCGCGTGCGCCAGTTGCACCGCCTGGTCGACCTCGGCTTTCCCGAGTTCACCCGCTACGTGCGTGGCCTCGACAGCGAGCTCGCCAGCGCCATCCTGCACGACTACCCGACCGCCGCCGCCTTCCACGGCGCTTCGGTCAAGCGCCTGGCCGCCTTGCGTTACGACGGACGTCACCCAGTCGGCCTCGACCTCGCCCGTACGCTCATCGCCGCCGCGCGACGCTCCGTCGGCCATCATCACGGCCCGGCCTATCGCGTCCAAGTGCGCTATGCCTGCCAAGACCTGGACATCCTCCGACGTCGTCTGCGCGAGCTCGATCACGACATCGACGGCAAATTGCGCGAGCACGAGGTCGGCCGGCTGCTCACCACCATCGACGGCATCGGCAACAACACCGCCGCCTTCGTGATCGCCGAAGTCGGCGACCCGGCCGCTCACTTCCGCAGCGCGAGCGCGCTCGCCGCTTATGTCGGCGCCATCCCCGGACTCAAGCAGTCCGGCAAACGCACCACCAGCCGTGCCGCCTTGACACCCATCGGCAACGCCCGCCTGCGCAAAGCCTTGTGGATGCCGACGCTCACCGCCGTTCGCTACAACGCGTGGCTGCGTAGCCACTACCACAGACTGCGCGCTCGCGGCAAATTGCCCAAGGTCGCCTTGATCGCCTGCATGCATAAGCTGCTGCTCGCCATCTACAGCGTCGCCAAGCACCGCAAGCCGTTCGTGCCGCAACTCGCTGCGGCGGAGACTGCCCGATGAGAAAACCGCTTGACAGAGATCACGGTATCTCATTGGACTACCCTGCGCGCTACGCGCTTCGGGGCTAATTCGCGCTTGGGACGGCCCTGCGCTCTCATTGCAGCAGGCCGTCGAACGTGCGTACCGCGTCGTCGAGCGAGCCGCCGTAGTGGAACTGGAATGCGCGTGCACCCGCGACGACGTCGGACAGGACCTCGAAGCCGCGCCGGCCGTGCATGCTGTAGTTGAAGGCGTTGTCGACGAGCTGCATGAATCCCACGCCGCGCGAGAGCGGCACGAGCTCGGTCGGGCGGTCGGCCTCGTAGCGTGGCATGACGATCCAGCCGAGCTTCGGACATGACCGCGAAGCCTGTACGTTCGCCGGAGGTGGTTGCACGTGGACGACCGATCCCTTCAAGGTGTCGGGGACGATCGCACTCATCTTCGCCTCCGGCCAGAACCCGCCGATCAGCGTGATCGATCGGTTCTTGAGGCTGATCGGCCGCGGAATCGGCACGGCGGCGCCGCTGTCGACGTCGATCAGCGCGAGCTCGTCGGATAACAGACGCCACCCGCGCGCGACGAGCGCGGCGCAAAGCGTGCTCTTGCCCGATCCGGGTGGCGCCGGGAGCAGCAGCGCGCGGCCGTCGCGCTCGACGATCGCCGCGTGGATGATCAGGTACTGGTGGCAATGCGCCGCGACCGCCCAGTTGAGTCCCCATTCGAGCAGCGCAAACCCCTGGTGCGCGGGCAGCGGCTGGAACGGCGGCGTGCCGTCGAAGCCGAACACCGCCTTGGGGCGCAACAGACGCGCGAAACCGCGCGATTCCTGCAGCGATACGCGGAAATCGGCGAACTCGTCCTCCGCCGCCAGCTCGTGGGCCGCGTAGTGCAGCGCGATGCACGAGCGCACGACCTCGGACGACGACTGGATTTGCGCGACGACCGGGCCGATGCGCACGCGCAGGCCGGGCGCCTCCAGCCGCCGCCGGAGGTCGGCCGATGCAAGGTTTCCGACGATCAAGGGATTTCGCGAGCCGGGTCAGGCCGGTGACGGCGCGGGAAACCGATTGTAGTCGATGGCCGTCGAGCGGCTTTCGCCGGCGGCCGGGAGCAGGAGCCGTTACGCGCAGCGGCGTGGCTGCTGACTTACTGTGTGCGAGCGGCGGCCCGGCCGTGCCGGGTCAGCGCATCGTCGAGCGGAGATACGCGGTGATCTCGGTGGGCCCCCAGCGAACGCCTGCCGTCGGCTCGAAGTAGCCTCTCGCCATGACGTCGTTCCAGACCTGCCGGATCAGGCCCTCGCTGAGATACGGCGTGCGGCCGGCCGCTGCGTTGAGCAAAGCGGCGGCCACATAGCGGCCCAGCGTCTGGTAGCTTCCGCCGCCGGCGTTCTGGCGAAGGACGTCGACCATCGAAGCATTGTCAAAAACCTTGCCGGACAAACCCGTGGTTTTTGAGTGGAATTTG
>Ga0209974_10000678_pt1 | contig 11575 bp, 11 predicted proteins | sample InoplaM3SPM_FD_187592 | JGI IMG/M metagenome (GOLD analysis project Ga0209974, IMG submission 187592) | Arabidopsis thaliana rhizosphere microbial communities from the Joint Genome Institute, USA, that affect carbon cycling - Inoculated... | ecosystem: Host-associated > Plants > Roots >...
AAAGCTGCTCACCAGTAACTGCATAATCGATCCGAGCGCGACACCGAGCGCGACACCCATGATACCGCCCTCCCAGATGACATTGCCAAACAGACTGATCTCTTGCGTCAGGAATAAGATACCGATGATGATACCGATGTTGTAGATAACCGGCGCGAGCGTAAAGAAAAAGAACCGGCCAACAGCCTGCTGCATGCTCGCCAGCAAGCTCGAGATCGCGAACAAGAATGGGTTTATGGCGATGACGCGCATCATCGATATCGCCAGATCTCGCACATCATCCGGCAGTCCAGGTGCGACAATATGCCGGATCAAAGGATCGGCAAATATCATGATCAATATCGAAGTTATGAGCGTTACGATTGCCAGCAAATTAAGCAGACTCGAGCTTAAATCCCAGGCCGACCGCTTGCTGCCCGCCACTAAGCGAGCACTAAAAACAGGAATAAACGTAACGCTCAGCGCCCCCGAAACCAGCACAAAGTACATAAAGTCCGGGATACGAAAAGCCGCCAGGTAAGCATCCATGTACTCCGGCAGGAAGTTCTGAGGATCTAGGTTATTAAGGTAGGTGCGGTTTAAAAGTCGGTCGCGATAAAACCCTAGTGCCGCGGCAATGAATGTCGAGCCCGCCAACAACCACGCAGCGTTTACAACACTAAACTTAGAATTAGCTTTCTGAAAGAGTTTCTGCGCGCGAGCCATTGCTATGAATTATAGATGAAGATGTCGAAGTTGGAGACATGTCAGAACGAAATAGTCGTATCGCTCTGGTGACGTACGCCCCCTAGCCTAATGTTGCTTTGCGGCTGGCGGCAGCTTCGCTCCCTTCAATATCTCGGCGACTTCATCACCGTCTATCGTTTCTTTCTTGATCAGCGCGTCAGCCAGGGCCTTCAGGTATTTAGGATTCTCGCGGATAATAGCCTCGGCGCGCTTGGCGGCTTCGGTGATAAGCAGAGCGACTTCTTTGTCGATCATTTTTGCAGTTTCTTCGCTGTAAGGACGCTCCCGAACCATACGATCAAACATCATGCCGCCGCTGTCTTCATGGAAAACCTGGTCACGTAGGCCGTTGCTCATTCCTTGCTCAATCACCATGTCGCGGGCAATCTCAGTCGCTTTGCGCAGGTCAGAGCCTGCCCCGGTCGTGATGCGGTCTTCGCCGTAAATTACCTTTTCGGCGATACGCCCACCGAGCGCACGCGCCAATACATCTTTGAATTCAATAATCGAAGTGTACGTACGATCTTCAGGTGGCAAGAACCACGTCACGCCACCGGTACCGCCGCGCGGAATCACCGTTACCTTGTGTACCGGGTCGCTGTCCGGCAAGATATGACCGACAATCGCGTGCCCAGCCTCATGATACGCAGTCAGCTCTTTGTCTTTTTCGTTCATGATTTTAGTCTTGCGCTCTGGACCGATTGCGATCTTTTCAAACGCCGCCGTCAAATCTGCATTCGTAATCTTCTTACGATTATGACGAGCCGCCACAATCGCCGCCTCGTTGGCGATATTAGCCAAGTCCGCGCCGCTTGAGCCGGCAGTTTTAGCCGCGAGCGAATTAATATCAACCGAGTTATCAGTTGGCTTGTCTTTGAGATGAACCTTCAAAATTGCTTCGCGGTCTTTGCGCTCTGGCAAGGTTATGTTTGTGCGTCGGTCAAAGCGGCCGGGTCGTAGCAGCGCAGGGTCAAGCACATCAGCCCGGTTGGTCGCAGCCAGAACAATAACGTTAGTCTCCTGCTCAAAACCATCCATCTCTACCAATATCTGGTTGAGCGTCTGCTCGCGCTCGTCGTGTCCGCCGCCCATTCCTGAGCCGCGTCGGCGGCCTACCGCGTCAATCTCATCGATAAATATGATACACGGAGAGTTTTTCTTGGCCTTACTAAACAAATCACGCACGCGACTCGCGCCCACACCGACGAACATTTCGACAAACTCAGAACCAGAGATTGAGAAGAACGGCACGCCGGCTTCTCCTGCTACGGCGCGGGCAATCATCGTTTTACCGGTACCGGGAGGACCTACAAGCAGCACGCCTTTAGGAATTTTGGCGCCGACATCTTTGAATTTCTTTGGGTGTTTCAAGAAATCAACAACCTCGCTGAGGTCTTCCTTTGCTTCTTCGTTGCCGGCAATATCACCGAATAGAACTTTTTTCATGTCGTTGCCATATAGGCGCGCCTTGCTCTTGCCGAATCCGAGCGCCTGGTTACTCTGGCCCTGCGCCTGACGGAACATAAAGAAGAAGATTGCACCTATAAGCAGCGTTGCAAAACCAATCGTCGCAAGGTTTATGAGCAGCGAATTATCACTTGGCGGTTCACCGACAAACTCAACTTCGTTTAAGTTGATCCCGAGATCCTGGACGTTAGTAAACGGAGGAATTGTCGCCCGCTGAGTAGCCTCCTGTTCGTCTTTCGGCGTAATCAACAGCTGGTCGCCCTGCTGCACTATGCGGGTGATCTCGCCGCTGTTTGCCTCGCGGACAAGTTGGCTGAGCGGCACGCGTTCAGGCGCCGGCCCCTGCACGGCTGCCCAGATTACGAGCCCGATGGCGATAAGAATTGTCCAAAAGATAAAACCTTTGGCGAAATTTGACATGCGGTTATTTTGTGGTCGCTTTGCTGGCATAAATGTAATGTACCTCTTGAGCTATGTCTCTATGCTAATAAATGTGTAACCTATTTATCGTATCAGTTCTTGCGGTAGCTCACAACTAAATTTCCTGCTTTGACCTCTAGAAAGTGCCGTTTATTCAAGGAAAAACGCTGTCTATTCGTCGCAGAGGCGATAAAAGCAGTCGCCCGTGACAGCTGCGGACGTGTCTGAGCCACTCCGCTGCGAGCATACAGAAGCCGCAACAATTCTGCTTGGATCTCCGGCGGCACAGCGCACACGGCGAGGCGGTCAATACCCTCATCTTGCTGAATGGTTCTATAAATTCCCGCCGCCAACTCTTCTATTTCTGCCCTGAGCCGAAGCTGGCGATGATACGCAGTCAGCATTTTATCTTTAAATCTCTCATCCGCGCGCACGGCGGCCGGCAGCGTAAAATGCCTGATCTGGTTGCGTAAATAATCATTCTCAGCGTTCGTCGAATCTTCATACCATTCCAAGCGGTTAGCGAGCGCGTATTCGACAAGCTGTGTTTTTTGCACGTGCAGTAATGGCCTCAGGCGCGTGCCAGTCGAGCGCAACGAAGCCAGCCCCCGCCAGCCGGTGCCACGAATGAGGTTAAGCACGATCGTCTCTAGAACATCGTCGGCATGGTGAGCCGTCACAACTGTCTCAGCCTGGTACTTGTCTCTTAAAACCTCGAAAAAATCATATCGTGCCTTGCGGCCGGCCTCTTCGCCCGCCGTAGGTCCAAGCTTCAGCGTCAGTAGCTCAAACTGCATGCCGTACTTGACTGCCAGCCCCTCTACGAATCGCGCATTTGCGGCTGAGTCTTTGCGAATACCGTGGTCAACATGAGCCACCACATACCGGTGATGGTCAGCCGCCGTGCTGCTGCTCGCCTTTACTGATTGGTGCAGCAAGTCTAAAAGCACGACCGAATCAACCCCGCCCGAAACTGCGACAATATGGCAACCGGCAGCAGGTGGACTGCACTTTAAGAGATTATTGTTATTCATTATCTGAAGTTCCATTATAATGAACATAACTCATGCAACAAATCCATATCATTCGTCACGGCCAAAGCGTTGCAAACCAGCAGCGTATCATTGCCGGCCAGCACGAAAGTCCACTTAGCGACTTAGGTGTCGAGCAAGCTCATGCCGCCGCGGCCTCAGCCCGGCATTTTGAGTTCGACACAATCGTCAGCTCGCCAATGAGCCGCGCTCGTCAGACTGCTGAAATTATTGCCACCCATAATGGCATTGCACTGGACGAAATAATTTTCATGCCGGAACTAAAAGAGCGCCATCTCGGCGAGCTAGAGGGCAAAAGCTACGATTCTACCCCGTTCGGCAGCGGTAATGTCGAAGATGCCGAGGGCGCCAAAGACATTGAACCGATTGATCACCTCTACAAACGAGCCGAGGCGGCGTTGGAGGGAATCTACGAACTACCCGGCCGGCATATTCTCGTCGTCTGCCATAATGGCGTCGGTCGCATGCTGCGCACTATCGCCAGCGGCGGCAAGCCACTCGAGATCTACGATCAACCGCGCATGGAAAATGCGGTTATTTATCCTCTGTCCGACATTTGATTATTGAAGGAGATGCGCGATGGGTTCGATTGAGATCTTTTCCGGGCGCTTCAGGATATAGCTGCGCAAGATTTTATACGTATCAATATCAAATATTTTCTTCATGTGTTCTACCTGTTGCCGTCCGGTCGTATCATAATATACCCGGCCGACGACGCACCATTTATCGATAATGAAACCCGACGAAGGATTGCCGCTCGGAGGAATCTCCTTGACGACGACAGCCGTCTCAAACGGCCAGCTCTCTAGTTTGGAGCGTGCGAGTGCTAGCTCGACTCGCTGGTTATAGTTTTCCGCGTCTTCGCGGCCGATGCACGCTCCCTGACAACGGCCAAGATGATAGCGAAAACAAGCGCCGCTACCTTTCTCGATCCCAAGTAGCTTAGAACAAAGTCCGAATGTTTCGCGGTGCTGCAGTAAAGCCGCCTTGGCTTTACTGCGGTTGAGATAGACGCCGTAAATACCGCTCAGGTCATCTGTTTCGGCGAGTCGCGCGCTGCTTAGCGAGACACTGAAATACCCCTCGGGCGTAGAGTTGCGATACAAAACCGCATACTCGCGCGCACGGCGCAACTGCTGGTTGTAGAGTGGTAACATTTCTTTGACGAGCCGTGATTCCAGCAGCAAAGCCTCCATCTCGCCAGCCGTTTTGATGACCCGCAGACCGTGCGTCGCCTGACTCATCTTGAGCTCTTTCTTGATTTTGGATGAACTGCCAAAATGCGATTTTACCCGGCTTTTTAGTTTGATACTTTTACCGACATAGAGCGGACGGCCAGCCTCATCTTCAAATATATAAACCCCCGGCTCGTCGGTAAGAGTTTCGACTGCCTTCGAATCAAGATTGGGTGGTAATGTCTTGCTCTTCAACTGACGGCGAACAGCTTCAGCAAACGTCGCCTCGCCGTGCTCGCGATGTGCAAGCTTGCAAAATTCCCATAGTACGCGAGCATCTTCGCGCGCACGATGTCTAGCCGACACCGGCAGCTGGTGCCGTTCGATGATTTTAGCGAGACTATGACCGCGTGCCTGAGCATAGAGCGCTCTCGATAGCCTCACGGTGCAGAACAGTTTAGGATTAAACGAACGCGCGCTCGCCGCCTCCAGCTGGCGCTTCACAAATGACAGGTCAAACCGTACGTTATGGGCAGCAAAGATTGCGCCATCCAGGATCGCTTCGAGCCGCTGTGCTATCGCTTCGAAAGTTGGCTGCTCCGCAACATCCGCCGACGTGATGCCGGTGATATTCGTAATGTAATACGGAACCGCCGTACCCGGATTTACGAGACTATGAAATTCGTCGACTATCACGTCGTCTTCGACGCGAAACGCGGCCACTTCGATGATCTTGCTATTGCCGCTGCTCATCCCGGTGGTCTCAATATCCACAAATGTAATAGGCTCCGAAAATATGCTCATGCTAATTAAATATTATAGCCGAGAAGTCAAAGCCTGGACACTGCCGCCAGCGTAGCTGCGTTCGGTCAGTAAAACACATACGGGTCGGCAGGAGCGCCGATAGGCTGAATATAGTCCGGCACGATAACCGCCGTCAACTCGCCGTTGACTCTGATAGGCTGAATTGAACCGACGACGCGCAGCCACTGGTCGTACGCGTATGTCTTTTCCCATTCGTTCTTCTCGACACTTAGCACAATCGGCTGTGCGTCAATTGCACAACAGCGCACGACAACACGTCCGAGAGCCAACGTATTGTCATCGCTGCTTTTCTCGGTACGCATGACAAAGCCATCGATCTGAACCCGCTGCCCACGATAATAAAGCGGGTCGTTGCAAGCAGAAATCAGTTCGCTCCACTGCAAAAAGTCACTGCGATATTTGCCCGCCACAAACGTTCGGCATACACCGTCGGTCTGCCCGCCTTCCACGAGCCGGCGCTCCGCCAGCTCAAGCGATAGCGGCCGCGGCGGCAAGGCTATTGCCAGTGCCAGCGTCGTCGCAATCAGTGCAGACACGATAATAGACGCAAGCATTGAGCGGTTCAGTTTTGGCCGCAGCAATTTCTTTCTCGTCCATATCAAGACCACGAACGCCAGCGCAAACATACCGCCGATGATGCTCGTCGTCACTACAAAGTTGACATAGCGAGGATGCACGTAAAGCGTTAGCTCGCCAGCCAGGAAAAGCTTTATGCACAGCACGCTCAGCAGCAGCAACGGCAAGACGTGGATGGTTTTTAGAAGTTTATTCTGCATGGCGCCTCTATTTTTCATGCTACAGTACGATCCAATTAATGATAAAACCAGCCACAAAAGTCAGGCTTGAAACCACCAGGCAGATCAACGCGATGGCTCGCACGCTGAACATCGAACGCATCAGCGCGACCATTTTGATATCCACCATCGGCCCCGCCACCAAAAAGGCCGTCAAGGCGCCGGGACTAAACGTTTGAGCAAATGCCAGCGCAAAAAACGCATCGACACTTGAACAAATAGCCACGATGAAGCCGAGCGCAATCATTGCCAAAATCCCCAGCACCGGATCGCTACCGACACTCAGTAGCACCTCGCGTGGCACAAACACCTGCACGGCAGCAGCAATCAGCGCGCCGATAAACAATAACCGAAGCAGCGGCAGCAGCTCCGTCTGCAGATGCCCTACCATCGTTGACGGACTTGGCTGACTATGGTTTTCGGCAGCGCAGGCTCGCTCGAAGGCGGGACTGATTATATTCTTGCCGCGCAGCAGCCAAACCACCACCACTGCAGTGATATTAGCGATGATGAAAGCCGCAATAAACCGCCCGTAGGCGATGCCGGGTTCGTACGAAAACACCTGCCATGTGACAAACAAAACGACTGGATTAAGAATGGGCGCTGCGAGCAAAAATGTCATCGCGTCTCCAGCGGTTAAACCGCGTCCGATCAGGCTGCGGGCGACTGGCACGTTACCGCATTCGCACACCGGCAGCAGTATCCCCGAGAAAGAAAGTATCAGGCGGCGCACTATCACATGGCGGGCCGCGAGTTTCGTCCAGACCGCCGGCGGCACGACGTAACGCACCATTGCCGAGACAATCACGCCTAACAGCAAAAAAGGCGTCGCTTCGATAAGCAAGCTAAGGGTGAGCGTCAATAGATCTTGCGCTATAGTTTGCGGCGTACCTAGGCCATTACCGCTGGCACCGTACGCGGCAATCGCCCACATAGCGGCGCCTCCCAGCGTAGCGACCGACGCCAGAACGCCAGCCCAAATAATAAAGTTTTGCCGTACACGCATATTTACCGCTCAGTATGGTTAAAAGCGGGCATTTTCGCAAATTACCAGCCACGGAATAGCAGAACCCCTCTAGCCGACGACCCGACTTGCGCGGTAGTTTATAATAGTATGTAGGAGATATTTATGTCATTACGATCATCCATCCAATCATTCCTTACGCTCACTTCGGCTTTAGTGCTATTGTTTTTTCCAGTAACTCAGGCAAGCGCTGTTACTTATCCCGATTACCGCTATGTTGCGATGGGAGATTCCGTCGCTGCCGGACTCGGGTTAGGTACCGCCACGACAGACTGCGGCCGCAGCACCGAAGCCTACTCAACCGCTATCGCCGATTACTACAGCATCCGTGCCGAAAATATTGCCTGCAGCGGTGCTAAAGCCGACGAAGGAATTTATGACGAGCAAGATACAGCCAGCGGTGAGGTGATAGAAGCCCAGCTCGATGCCGCCTTCGCGGATGGCACGCCCGATCTCATCACGCTCACCATTGGCGCAAATGACTTGCGCTGGACGCAGTTCATTCGACAGTGTGCTGTCCTACGTTGCGGTGGATCGTTTGATGATGTTCGCGCAGCCGCCTACCTGACTGACCTGCGTATCGAGCTTTGGTGGACGCTCCGTGAAATAGAACGGCGCTCGGCTGGCAATCCGCCGCTTGTCGCCCTCAGCGGCTACTATCAGCCGTTCGCCGGCGACGGAGAATGCAGCGACAGGCAAGGTATCACCGACAATGAAGCCGCCTGGCTTAACCGACAGGCTACGGCTTTAAGCAATGTTATCCGCAGCGAAGCCAATCGCCAGGCCGACTTCGCGCTCTACGTACCGGCTGACTTCAGTGGCCACGAACTGTGTAGCGGCGACTCATGGATCCAAACACGCAACGACCCAGCGCCGTTTCACCCAACGGCCGCCGGACAACAAGCACTCGCCGATTCATTTATCGATGTCTTTGAGAGCGACTAAGAAACTGTCTATAAAATTTTTAACTGCACCATACGGCCAGACGCGTCATACTACTGCCATGCTCAGCTAACGAGCATAGAGGAGGATAGATCATGGCAGGCAATTCAAACAGTGGAAGTTTCCAGAATATGGACGCCAAAAAGCACAAGAAGATCTCTAGCGAAGGCGGACATGCCAGCACCGGTAGTTTCGGTGAGGCTAACTCAGCCGACCCGTCAGCAGCAGGTAAAAAAGGTGCGGCCAACCAGCCGATCGAAGCCAAGCGGCGCGGCGGCGAGAACAGCCACCGCGACAGTTAGCAACACTGTAGATATCACAAAAACGGGAGCCCCAATCATGGGAGCTCCCGTTTGACTGATATCATGGGTATCGATGATACAGCACATAAACGAGCAGGCTTGGCGGCGAATAGTCTGGATTTTTGTACCTGCTGCGTGCATATTGACGTTTGCCGCCTACGTAGCCTATATCACCCTCACTATGCCTGATTTTAAACACAACGTCACCGGTAATGATATTTCTTTCCCGCAATGCGGCGGCGCCTACCCGTCTGGTCAAGCTTTCGGAGTGGTCGGTGTCAACGGCGGCGTGCCGACGCGCACCAACCCTTGCCTTGCTGACCAATTAGGCTGGGCGGCACAGTCTAGCGGCGATGGCGTCGGACAGCGCAGAGTGCAGCTTTACGTCAACACCGCCAACCCCGGCGATCTCGACAATCCGCCCGGCTGGCCCGAAAACAACCTTGGCTTGTTTAATACTGAAGCCCCAAACCCGCATGGCGAATGCGACGGCAGCAATTCGCTCGCCTGCAGCTGGCAATACGGCTGGAACCGCGCCATGGAAGCAGTGCACGCACGCTTCGCTCCGGCAGCGCGCAGTGCCGGACTTAGCGACGAGCCGTGGCGCTATAAATGGTGGCTAGACGTCGAAACCCTCAATTCATGGCAACAAGGCAGCCAAGCAGCGCTGCGGCGCAACGCGACTGCCCTTGAGGGTATGGTGAGCTACTACCGCGTTATCGATGTGCCCTTAGGAATATACTCAACTGCCTATCAATTTGGCGTCATTGCAGGCAAACCGAGCCGCGACAGCAACCTGAACGGTCTTGATAGTTGGTTGGCAGGTGGAGTCGATGCCGCCAATTCGCAGCGCATGTGCGCCTTTCCGCCGCTGACGCCAGACGGCCGCGTCGTCATGGTGCAATACATCAAAGACAATTTCGACTTCAATTATTCGTGCTTGTGATCGCCCAGATATGGCATGCACAGCGGTGATTGACACGCTATAAGCTTATGCTTATAGTTCGTGTTATGAACAAAACTACAAAAATCTCATTTATCGTCGCCGGAGCAGTCTTATTAGTTGCAATCGTCTCTGTACTTGTCGTCAGCATGAGCAACAGCGCAAATAATTCCAGCCGAACAAACGAACCCTCAGGCAGAGCCGCCCCCGACCCTGGTGACTTCGCGAAGTATGACAAAATTTCTAACGGCATGACCAAAGCAGAAGTTATTGACATGCTGGGCACCGGCCAAGAATGTGTCGACGGCACAAGCTCGGACACCGAACACTGCACATGGCAACTGGAAGCCGATAGAGTCGGCGTCTCGTTCGAAGACGGTCGCGTCTCTAGAAAAGACATTATCGTCACACGGTCTGAGTAAACCTACGACTAACCTAAACTTGCCGAAGCTCCCGCCCCTGCAATATGTTCAGGTGGCTATCGGATGTAGTACGTCACGCTAAATGAATAGCGCAGCTCGTTTTCGCCAGGGTGTAGCCCTAACTGTGGCTTGACGCTGCCATCACTTCCTTCGCTCACAGCAATATCGCGGCCGCTGTGCATCGGCGATATACCGAAATCGTTACCCTCAGACAACGATTTAACACTGCCTAGCGTAAAGCCGATGTTGTCGGCCGTTGCCTCGGCTTTGGTGCGCGCGTCTTTGGCTGCGATTTCACGCGCCTGCGCTTCCAATTCTTTGCGTTTTTGCTCACTGAAATCCATTTGTGGCGAAACGGCACCCGTCGGGGCGGTATCCGCCAAATAATCCTGCACTGCTCGCGCCAAATCTTCGTCAGCCACGCGGATCGTCAGCTGCAATGTATACGTTTGTTCCTGTCGTTCACGGCCATCCACCGGATACGGCTGGCCATAATTGTTGGTCGCGGTTTTGATATCTTTGTCATCAACACCCAGCTTCTTGAGTGCTGCAACCAGCTGCTCGCTCTTTTTGGCCGCATCAGCCAAGGCTGCTTTGTTGTCCTCACCAGTGAACTCGTATGACGGATAAAACACAAACTGATCCGGCCGCGCCGTGACGGTCGCCTCGCCCGTGACAGTTATAACTTGGTCTTCAGCTGATACCGCCGGCTGCCAAGGCCGCCATAAAGCAAGCATCACCACTACCACTGCTAGCAATGCGATGACAACGAGGCGAAGGTCAAGCGAGAGCGTAATTTTGTTGACTTTGTTTTTCATAAGCATGTTTCCTTTACGCTTATATTGGCGGAATGTTGTTGAAAAGTAAAGTTGTTTGCAGTATTAGACTATGCCGAAAACTCGTGGTCGCCGCCTCTGACGAATAACCTACCCGAATAACTCAGGCTTCTTTTTGAGCACGGCTAACATCTCTTCAAAGTAGCGCTTAACAATAGGGTCAACATCAACCTTACCAACTTTTACTTTTATTACTTGGTCCAAGCTGATATGCCCTTTCTTCCAATTTCGTCCGTTATCAAGATAGTTATTTAAGACAGGAACTAGCTTATCTAGGGCATAAACAAGTTTCGCCTCCGGTGAAGACTTGGTTTCATACTCCTCTATCAGAGCATGCATTAGACTAAGCTTAGGCCACTGCGCCCTAAGAGTGGTTATAGCCTTCGGCTCCCGCTCTACTTGGGTCAAGGTATCAGCATTTGAACCAAAAGTAGGCGTGTCACCGGCATGGACTTCTACGATGTCATGCACCAAAGCCAGCCCCATAGCTTTGTACACATCAATCTGCTGTCGATCATTCTCGGCTATATATAAAACAACCATGGCCAGCTGATAGCTATGTTCGCTGTCGTTCTCGAACTGCCCCTCACCCTTCACCCACATAGCGCGCTTTACACTCCTAATGTCGTGAGTGAAAGCAACGAAGC
>Ga0209974_10000679_pt1 | contig 11574 bp, 11 predicted proteins | sample InoplaM3SPM_FD_187592 | JGI IMG/M metagenome (GOLD analysis project Ga0209974, IMG submission 187592) | Arabidopsis thaliana rhizosphere microbial communities from the Joint Genome Institute, USA, that affect carbon cycling - Inoculated... | ecosystem: Host-associated > Plants > Roots >...
AGGCGTGGTGGATTCCGCCGACCTGCCGCTCAACGTGTCGCGCGAGCTTCTGCAGGAGGACCCGGAGGTCGAGGCGATCCGTGGCGGGCTCACGAAGCGCGTGCTCGAGTCGCTCAACGACACCATGGGCATGGCGGCCGGCGACACCGTGCTGAAACAGCTTGCCGAGCGTTTGAGCAACGCCGTGGGCGAGCCGAGTGCTGTGGCGCGCATCAGCGCGGATCGCTTCGCCGTCGCCCTGGTTCCGATGCGGAATGCGACCGAGATTGCACGCGTTCTCGACCGCGAGGTGTTGGTAGCGCTGCACGACTCCTTTCCCGTCAAGGGCGAAGAACTGCGTCTGTCCATAAAAGCGGGCGTGGCGGTCTATCCGGCGGACGGGACGGATCCCGCCACGCTGCTCGTCAACGCCGAAGCGGCGCTCGTCAAGGCGAAGAGATCCACCGAGCGCTATCTCTTCTACGCACCGGACATGAATGCGCGCGTGGCCGAACAGTTGCGGCTGGAAAACGAATTGCGCAAAGCGGTGCTGGAGGAGCAGTTCGTTCTCTACTACCAGCCGCGCATCGATCTCGCCAGCGGCAGCGTAATCGGCATGGAAGCGCTGATCCGGTGGGAGCATCCCGAGCGCGGCATCATGTCACCCGCCGCTTTCATACCGCTCCTCGAGCAGACCGGGATGATCGTCGGCGTCGGGCGCTGGGCGATCCGACGCGCGATGTTGGATCACGCGGCGTGGGCAGCGCGGGGACACCTCCCACCGCGCATCGCGGTCAACGTATCGGAAGCGCAGTTGCGGCGTGAAGAATTCGTCGAAGATATCCGGAACGCGATCAAGGCGCCGGGCGGCTCCAAAAACTGCATCGACATCGAGATCACCGAATCGATGTTGATGGACGACATCGATCGCAATATCGCGAAGCTGCGCGCGGTCCGGGCGCTGGGGATCCATGTCGCCGTCGACGATTTCGGGACCGGCTACTCCTCGTTGAGCTGGATCGCCCGGCTGCCGCTCGACTCGCTCAAGATCGACCGATCGTTCATCGCGGCTATGAATGACAGCGCCGAGCATATGGCAGTGGTCTCGGCGGTGATTTCCCTCGCGCGGGCGCTCAACCTCAAGGTCGTCGCGGAAGGAGTGGAAAAGGAGGCGCAGTGCAACCTGCTGCGGTTGTTGCATTGCGACGAGGGTCAGGGTTATCTCTTCAGCGTGCCATTACCGCCCGACGAGATCCCGCAACTGCTGTCCCGGCACCCCGCCCGCTAATCACCGCGCCGGCGGCGGGGCGTAGCGGCACAGCACGGCCTCAAAATTGTAGATGCGCGGGACGGTGGTCTGGGCCAGGAAATCCATGGCCTCCTGTTCGGACGGAAAGCGCTTGGCTTGCCCCGACTGCACCGCGCACAGGCGGCCGTTCTCGGCCAGCGCGATGCCCTCGCGGAAGCCGCTCGCGGCACCGCTCGTGCCCGCACTACCTGTGACACGCAGCTCGTACCACTGTGCCCAGGCCACTCGCACCCCCTGTTTTGGTGCGCCGGATCATATTACCTGTTTGGCATAATGCTCTTGATCTGGGTCAAGCCGGCGGAAGACGCCCTGTACAATCCGCCCTGTCCCACAAAGGAGGCCCGGCCTCATGGACTGCCAGGATTTAAGCCGAAACGAGCTCATTGCTCTGGTGCAGGCGCTCCAGGAAGAAAAACGCCGCACCCAGTGCCCCCAAACGGGCGCCGGTTCGCGGTTTCTCGCCTTCGGCGAACGCGAGGAGCGGGAATTCGAGCAAAGCCCCTATCCCATCCGTATTTTCGATCACGAAACGCTGCGGTACCTGGCCGTCAACGATGCTGCCCTGAAGCTTTACGGCTATACCCGGAAGGAGTTTCTCGAGCTGTCACCGCTCGATACCCGCCATCCGGACGAGCTCGAACATTTCCGGGAAAGCCTGCGCGAATCGACCGGCTATCTGCGGTTCCGCAGCCCGCGCCGCCACGTGTTGAAAAACGGCCGCATCATTTCGGTGGAAGTCATCACGCAGGACATCGTCTACAAGGGCCGCGAAGCCCGCCTGAGCCTGACGCTCGATATCACGCGCTGGTTCCGGATCCAGGAGCAGCTCCACTACAGCGAAGGCAAGCTCGCCGCCCTGCTCGAGCGCGCGCCCGATGCGATCACCCGCTTCGATCGTCAACTGCGCTACATCTACGCCAATCCCGCGGCCAGCGCCTGGATGGAGCTGCCCAAGACGGCGCTCGTAAACAGAACCGCGCGCGAGCTGAAAGTACCGCAGCCGCTTGCGGAACTGTGGGAACGCGAGGTCGTGGAAGTTTTTCGCAGCGGCGCCGAACGCAGCGTGGAATTCGAGTGCCCCTGCCACGGCGAGATCCGCAATTTCGAGGCGCGCCTGGTCCCGGAACCGGGACCGGACGGCGCCGCAGAAACGGTACTGGCGATATCGCGGGACATCACTGCGCACAAGCGCGCCGAGAAAGAGTTAAGGCAGCAGAAAAAACTGCTCGACGACGTCATCGAGCATCTCCCCGTGGGCGTGACCGTGAAGGACGCGAACAGCCGGCAATACATCCTGCGCAACCGGATGGCCGAGCAGTTGACCGGTTTCAGCCGCATGGAGAGCCGCGGGAAGTGCGCCGAGGACATATGGCCGCCTGATTTCGCCCAACGAATCGCCCAGACCGAAGCGGAAGCCCTCTCGCGAGGCGCCCCGGTGAGCGTGCCGTTCACCCGCCCCGGCGCGTCGCTCCACGGCCGCATCATCCGTAACACGAAAGTGCCGGTGCCTGACGAAGCGGGAAACCATTCCTATCTCGTCAGCATTCTCGAAGACCTCACCAACATGCAGGCGACGCATGCGGCGCTGCGCCGCTCGGAGACGCGGCTGAACCAGCTCATCTCGAAATCACCGGCTGTCATCTACAGCTTCGCGCTCGATCCGCCGCTCGCCACGACGTACGTCAGCGAAAACATCACCGCGCAGACCGGCTGGCAACCGTCCGATTTCACCGCCGACCGGTCGTTCTGGCTGGATCACGTCCATCCCGACGACTGGTCTGTCGTTGCGCAAATGACGGCCAGCCTCGCGACCGAGGGCCGATACAGCAGCCAGTACCGCTTCCGCCACAAAGACGGAAGCTGGCACTGGATGCACGATGAGGGCCAGGTGCTGCGCGAGGAAGACGCGAGCGCGGAAGGCATCGGCATCTGGATGGACATCACCAGCCAGCGCGACGAGGCGGAAGAGCGGCTGCAGCAGGCATTGCGCCAGCGCGACGCGCTGGTGCGTGAGATCCACCATCGCATCAAGAACCATCTCCAGGGAATGGCGGGACTGCTGCTGCAGGCCGGGCGCGCGAATCCGGATATCGCATCGCTGATCGATACCGTCGTGGCGCAGATGAAGTCCGTGGCGCTGGTCTACGGACTTCAGGGCGGCACCACCGTTGCGCTGGGCCCCGTGCTGGCGGCAATTTGCGCTTCTCTGGAAAACCTCGTGCCATGCCGGATCCTGCGCAAGTGGGACGTCCACAGGCAGGGTACGCTCCATCTTGATGCCAACGAGGCGGTGCCCATCGCGGTGGCGGTAAACGAGCTGGTCTTCAACGCCGTGAAGCACGGCCAGCGGGTCGCGGGCAAGGTTATCGTCGAGGTGGATTACGCGGAGAGCGGGCCGCGCGCGGAGATCCGCATCACCAATCGCGGCACGCTGCCCGTCGCATTCAATTACAAAACGGGCAGCGGCTGCGGCATGGGCCTCGAGCTGGTCAAGACGCTGCTCGGCCCCAAGGGAAATTCACTGGCGATATGGCCCAGCGAGGGGATGGTGCAGACCACGCTCGTGCTCGAAAACCCGCTGGTGCTGCTGACGCTGACCGCAGCCGCGGCATGACGACAGTTGGTATGTGTTGAGCGGAGTGGAACGAAGTCGAAACATGAACGGCTGATTTTCGCCCTCAGCCTGTCAGGGAAGAAAAATGGACAAGACGAATTCAACGCACATATTGGTGGTAGATGACGACCGGCTGGTGCTCGCCTCCCTCGCGCGCGGCCTGCGCAACGCGGGATACCGGGTGAGCGAGGCGAGCACCGGCGAGGACGCGCTCGAGATCACCGCGCGCGACCGTCCGGATCTTGCGCTGCTCGACGTGCGCATGCCGGGCATGGACGGCATAGAGCTGGGCAGCATCCTTGCCGAACGAAACGGCGTGCCGTTTCTTTATCTGTCGGCGTATGGTCAGCCGGATATCGTCCAGCAGGCGGCCTCGCATGGCGCCCTCGGCTACCTCGTCAAGCCGCTGGATATCTCGCAGATTCTTCCCTCGATTGAAACTGCGCTCTCCCGGTCAGTCGAGCGGGACAGGCTGCGCGAGAGCGAGGCGAATCTCAATTCCGCGCTGGCCGGGAAACGCGAAACGGACCTCGCCATCGGCCTGCTCATGGAACGCCGGCGGCTTGACCGGCATCAGGCTTTCGAGATGTTGCGCAGCCACGCGCGTTCGGAACGCCGCACCATCGTGGACGCGGCCCGCGAGCTGGTGGACTCCATAGAAAAAATCAATGCCCTGCCGGAACCCGTAAAACCCGCACGCCGCAAAAGGACGGTTAAAGGGTCCAGAAGCAGCCCCGGTTGATGCTTCAATTAGCCCGGCGTCCTGCGGCGATCCGCCAACCTGCTTTCGCTCGAGCAGGCAACTAGCGCGACTCGCATTATGATGTCGGGACCTGCGCTGAAACGACCGTCATCCCGGCATGGAGCACGTCAGTCAACCGGTAACCGTACTGTTCGTCGATATCACCGACAGCACCGGGCTCTTTCTCCGGCTGGGGGATGTCGCCGCGACACGGCTCGAGAGGGACTGGCTGTCCCAGGTGCGTGACCTGGTTACGCGCTTCGAAGGCCGGTTCGTGAAAGCGATCGGCGACGAGGCGATGTGCGCTTTCTCCTCGCCCGACCAGGCGCTGCTCGCGGCGTGCGAAATCCAGACCATGACCGCGCAGCCGCCGTTCCGGGACCATGCGATCCGGCTGCACATCGGCATGCATTACGGCCCGGTGGTGGTTCACGAGGACGACCTCTTCGGCGACACGGTCAACGTCGCAGCGTTCCTCTGCAGCGTCGCACGAGGCGACCAAATCGTTCTCGCCGATGCAACCCATCGCCTGCTCTCCCCCGCCCTGCAGGCCTATTCGCGCCCGGTGTTCCGCACCCGGCTCAAGGCCCACCCGGACGAGACCACGCTCTATCAGGTGTTGTGGAAGACCGGCGACCTCGAAACGACCATGAGCCTGTTCGACGAGCGCGCCACGCAGGAGCGCATCCCGCCCGAGCCGCCCGGTCTGCTCTTGGTGCGGGACAGTGTTCGCACGCATCTCAACTTCTGGAAGAACCACGTGGCGATCGGCCGCGATCCGGCGTGCCAGCTCGTCGTCGATCGGCCATGGGTGTCGCGTCATCACGCGCATATCAAGCTCGTAGGGCACGATTTCTACCTCGTCGATGACAGCATCAACGCGACCTTCGTGACCGACAGCACGGGACGGGAAGTGAATCTCGTGCGCAGCGGCATCCTGCTCGTCGGATCGGGCACCATCGCGCCCGGGCGCACCGCGGCGCAAGAGCCGGAGAGCATCATCGAATTCACGCGCGACCGGCGTTCCCTTTACCGTCCCTAAGAGGGCCGCCGGCAGTAGACTGCTGCGGCGCGCACCCTCGCGCCCTATCTGACGACGAGCACCGGGATCTTGGTGTGCTTGAGCACGCGCACCGTTTCGCTGCCGAACATCATGGCGCTCAGGCCGCGGCGCGCGTGCGAGGCCATCATGATGAGATCGCAGTGGTTTTTTTCCGCGTTCTCGATGATTTCCTCGTAGGGACTGTCGCCCACCACGACGATATCGTCACAGTCGATGCCCGCGGTCCGGGCATGGGCCGTTACGCCGGACAGCATCTGCTTGCTCTTTGTCACCTCTTCTGCCTCGTGCCGCTTCCTGAGCTGATCCGCGAAATCGGCAGCAAAGCCGGCCGGGACGTGGATATTGGCGTGCGGGACAACGTGCAGCACCGTCACCTTTGCGCCAACCGATCCGGCCAGCGCGAGGCATTCGTTCACGGCTTTCTCGGACAGCGCCTCGTTTCCCTCGACCGGCAACATGATGTGCTTGTACATGGCTGACTCCTTATCGTCGTTTCGGCTATGAAATCGTAGGCGCGCCGCGTCGCGACCTGCTTGATGTAAATCAGGAAGCGCTGATTTTTGACCTGGATCAAAGATTCCCCGGATAGCGCTTGGAAGGGCTGCTAAATCCGATATATTGCGCTGACAGCACGATCTACCACTATATATTGGGGTCCGGAGGAATCGATGAATGCGCAGTTCTTGCCCGATGCAGCCGCTACGCCACCTGCGCAAGTACTGAAGCGCGACGGCCGCCGGGAAGCTTTCGAGCCGGCAAAAATAAGCTCGGCGATCGTTCGTGCCGGGGAAGCCACCGGCGAATTCGGCCCGCCGGCTGCGCAAGCGCTCAGCGCCGACGTGCTGGCGGCGCTGGCTACGCGGACCCTGCAAAGCCCGCCGGCGATCGAGGAAATACAGGATCTGGTCGAGCGGGCGCTCATCGCAGCCGGCTACCTGGACACCGCCCGCGCCTATATCGCCTACCGCGATCAGCACAAACGCCTGCGCGAGGACCGCCGGACGCTGGTGGATGTCTCCGCATCCGTGAACGAATACCTCGAGCAACGGGACTGGCGCGTCAACGCCAACGCCAACCAGGGCTATTCGCTGGGCGGCCTGATCCTGAACGTCGCCGGCAAGGTGACCGCGAACTACTGGCTCTCGCACGTCTATCCGCCGGAAGTTGGCGCCGCGCATCGCGAGGCCGACGTCCACATCCACGATCTCGACATGCTGGCGGGCTATTGCGCGGGGTGGTCGCTGCGCAGCTTTCTTGCGGAGGGACTGAACGGGGTGCCCGGCAAGGTGGAGGCAGGACCGCCGAAACATCTCTCGAGCGCGGTCGGACAGATCGTCAACTTTCTCGGGACGCTGCAGAACGAGTGGGCGGGCGCGCAGGCGTTCTCCTCGTTCGACACCTACATGGCGCCGTTCGTGCGCAAGGACACGCTCTCGTACCGCGAGGTCAAGCAGTCCATTCAGGAGCTGATCTACAACCTCAACGTGCCCTCGCGCTGGGGCACGCAGACGCCGTTCACCAATCTCACTTTCGACTGGACCTGCCCCGAGGATTTGCGCGATCAGATTCCGGTGATCGGCGGTGAGGAGATGCCGTTTGCCTATGGCGAGCTGCAGACGGAAATGGACATGGTGAATCGCGCCTACATCGAAGTGATGATGACGGGTGATGCCAAGGGCCGGGTGTTCACGTTTCCGATCCCGACTTACAACATGACAGGCGACTTCGACTGGGATCACCCGAACAGCACGCTGCTCTTCGAGATGACTGCGAAGTACGGGCTGCCGTACTTTCAGAATTTCATCAACTCCGACCTGAAGCCCAACATGATCCGCTCGATGTGCTGCCGGCTGCAGCTCGACCTGCGCGAGCTGCTGAAGCGCGGCAACGGCCTCTTCGGCTCCGCGGAGCAGACCGGCTCGCTCGGCGTCGTCACGCTCAATTGCGCGCGGCTCGGTTACCTGCACCGGGACGACGAGGCGGGAATCCTGCGGCGGGTGGATGAACTGCTGGACATCGCCCGCAACAGCCTCGAGATCAAGCGCAAGGTGATCCAGCGCCACATGGACAACGGGCTCTTTCCCTATACCAAACGGTATCTGGGCACGCTGCGCAATCACTTTTCGACCATCGGCGTGAACGGCGTCAACGAGATGATCCGCAATTTCACCCGGGACGCACACGACATCACGAGCGAATGGGGCCATCGCTTCGCCTGTCGCCTGCTGGACCACGTGCGGGCGCGGATCCGGGCGTTCCAGGAAGAAACGGGCCACATGTACAACCTCGAAGCGACGCCGGCCGAGGGCACGACCTACCGCTTCGCGAAGGAGGATCGCCGGCGCTATCCGGATATCCTGCAGGCCGGCACGCCCGAGATGCCGTACTACACCAATTCCTCGCAGCTGCCGGTGGGGTTCACCGACGACCCGTTCGAGGCGCTGGAGCGGCAGGACGAGCTGCAGCGCAAGTACACCGGCGGCACCGTGCTGCATCTCTACATGAGCGAGCGGTTGAGCTCGGTGGAAGCGTGCAAAAAGCTCGTGCGGCGCGCGCTGGAGCGCTTTGCGCTGCCGTACATCACCGTGACGCCGACGTTTTCGATTTGCCCGCAGCATGGTTATCTCGCGGGCGAGCACGAGTTCTGCCCGCGCTGCGACGACGACGCGATCGCGCGCAAACGCGCGGCGCTGGCCGCCGCATGATGAGTAACCCGTCTCTCCGGCGAAAGCCGGAGCCCATATCGGCGTGGCTCCCGGCTTTCGCCGGGAAGACGAACTGTTTTCCCGGGATCCCGCGCTCTCGTCATTCCGGAGAATCATCCGGAATCCAGGCGCTTTTCCGGAATCGCGGCTTTCGTCAGATAAACGCCGTCGCTGCGATGACGTGTTATCGACTTTAACAGGAGGACATATGAACGACATGACGGAAACGGACCATCTCGAACAACCGATCGCGCTCGTTGACAGCGAACGGCAGCGCTGCGAAATCTGGACGCGGGTGATGGGTTATCACCGTCCGGTGTCATCGTTCAACATCGGCAAGAAGGGCGAGTTTCACGAGCGCCGGTTTTTCGAGGAGCACCGGGCGAACACGGACGCCTGATGACATCGTCGTCTTCTTTATCGGGCGAACGGGACCAGCTGTCGCGCTCGTCATTGCGGGTCGGCGGCCTGGTGCCGCTTTCCGCAACCGACTATCCCGATCACCTTTCGGCGGTCGTCTTCTTCCAGGGTTGCCCGTGGCGCTGTACCTACTGCCACAATCCGCACCTGCTGCCCCGCCGCGGCGCGTCGGAGATCGCCTGGGAAGACGTTATCGCGTTTCTCGAACGGCGCCGCGGACTACTCGATGCCGTGGTGTTCAGCGGCGGCGAACCCACCTTGCAGCCGGCGCTCGTCGATGCCGCGCGCGTGGTGAAAGCGCTCGGCTATAAAATCGGTTTGCACACGGCCGGCATGCATCCTGCGCGGCTTGCCGCGGTGTTGCCGCTCCTCGACTGGATCGGCATGGACATCAAGACGGAATTTTCCCGCTATGTCTCGGTCACCGGAGTGCCCGGCAGCGGCGAGCGCGCACGGCGCAGCGTGGAACTCATCCTTGCGAGCGGCGTGCCGCACGAATTCCGCACCACGGTGCATGCCGGGCTGGTGCCGCCCGATGCCGTCGAACGCATCGCGGATACGCTCTCGGTGCGCAAGGCACGGTGCTACGTTCTGCAGGCTTGCCGCAGCCGCACGGCGAATCCATCGACGGCCAACCCATCACACCTCGACACCTCGCTGCTGCAGCGCTGCGCCGCGCGATTCGAATCGTTCTCCGTCCGCGGATGGTGAATACGATCCATTCTTGACCCACGTCAAAATTCTGACGCGATGCGCCGGGCATGATGGGCGATTGCGGATTCGGACGCCGTCATGCCGGGCTCAATGATCTCATCGCGTTGGATGCTGAAGGACCGTTCTCTGCTTCCGGTCGTGCAGGGCGGGATGGGCGTGGGCATCTCGGCGCATCGCCTCGCAGGAAGCGTAGCCCGGCTGGGTGCGATGGGAACGATCTCCAGCGTGGATCTGCGCCATCATCACCCCGACCTACTGGCCGCCGCGAAAAACTGCACTGACAAGGACCGGCTCGATGGCATCAACCTCGTTGCGCTGGATCGCGAAATACGCGCGGCGCTGGAGCTTGCCGAAGGAAACGGTGCTGTGGCCGTCAATGTCATGAAAGCGGTGGCCGCGCACGCACAGTATGTACGGCAGTCATGCGAGAGCGGCGCGCAGGCGATCGTGATGGGCGCCGGCCTGCCGCTCGATCTGCCCGAGATGACACGCGACTTCCCGCAGGTCGCGCTCATGCCGATACTTTCCGACGCGCGCGGTATTGCGATCGTGCTGAAGAAGTGGCTGCGCAAGAACCGGCTGCCGGATGCGATCGTGATCGAGCATCCGCGCTATGCAGGAGGACACCTCGGCGCCACGCGCGCGGAGGAAATCGGCGATCCGCGCTTCGATTTCGCGCCGGTATTCGAGGCGGTCTTTGCGCTGCTTCGCGAGCTGGGCATCGAACGCGAGCGCCTGCCGCTCATTCCCGCGGGCGGCATCAATACCCACGACAAGGTGCGCGCCCTGCTGGATGCCGGGGCAAGTGCGGTGCAGATCGGAACGCCGTTTGCCGTGACTGTGGAGGGTGATGCCCATCCGGAGTTCAAGCGCGTGCTTGCTGAAGCGCGCGCGGAAGACATCGTCACCTTCATGAGCGTCGCCGGCCTGCCGGCGCGTGCCGTGCTCACGCCGTGGCTGCGCAACTACCTGCGACGGGAGAAAGCGCTCCAGTCGCATGCGCGGGCGGATCCCCGGCGCTGCGTGCCCGGCCTCAACTGTCTCACTGTGTGCGGCTTGCGCGACGGCATCGCTTCCATCGGGCAGTTCTGCATCGATACGCGTCTCGCCTTCGCGCTCAAGGGGGACGTGAAGAAAGGATTGTTCTTCCGTGGCTCGGAGAGCGTGCCCTTCGGTGCGCGCATACGCCCGGTCGCCGAGCTCATGGACTACCTGCTCACGGGGCGCATGCCGAGTCCCGAGGGTGCGTTTCCGTAGACCGGGAATATAACCAACGTTATAACCCCCGACGGAGGTATCGCCATGAAGATCAAGATCACCACCGTCGGCAATTCGGCCGGCGTCATCCTGCCGAAGGAGCTGCTTGCGCCCTTGCGGCTGCAGAAGGGTGACACGCTTTACGCCACCGAGCTTCCCGACGGCATCAAGCTGTCCGCATTCGACCCCAAGCTCGAGAAAGAAATGGAGATAGCCGAGCGCGTCATGCGGAAGCGGCGCACATTGCTCAGAAAACTGGCCGCCAGCTGAGTCACGACCATGAGCGTTCGGGTCGACAAAAGCCTTGCGCTCGCCATACACGATCGGCAGTTGGCCGAGCACGGAGGAACCAGTGGTGTGCGCGACGAAGGGCTCCTCGAATCAGCGCTGGCACGTCCGCAGCAACCCCATGCTTACGGTGATCCGCCCTCTGATCTCGCCGATCCGGCAGCCGCGCTTGCATATGGACTGGCTCGGAATCACCCTTTCGTCGATGGCAACAAGCGGACGGCTGCGGTGTGCTGCGAAACGTTTGTCGAGATGAACGGCGCGCTCCTCCACGCCGATGACCTGGAGTTATACCCGCAGTATCTTGCGTTGGCGGCAGGGAATCTTTCGGAGAGCGAATTTGCGCTTTGGTTACGCGCGAGAATCCGCGCCGGACCCGGGCATCCGGCGCATGAGCAACGTAAGCCTTATCACTCGCGGCGCCGGACACGCACGGCCGCGCGTGCACGCTAGACCGCGCTACTTCGTTTCGGCGTCGATTAC
>Ga0209974_10000680_pt1 | contig 11567 bp, 9 predicted proteins | sample InoplaM3SPM_FD_187592 | JGI IMG/M metagenome (GOLD analysis project Ga0209974, IMG submission 187592) | Arabidopsis thaliana rhizosphere microbial communities from the Joint Genome Institute, USA, that affect carbon cycling - Inoculated... | ecosystem: Host-associated > Plants > Roots >...
GCAAGGACTTGTGGAACAGTCTCAAGACCTCGCGCCGGGCCAACCATGAAGGGGAGCCGGGGCCCATTGCCGTGCAGATCGCTGGCACCGATGCCCCGATGATGGCCGAGGCTGCGGTCTACAACGTGGAACGCGGCGCGCAGATCATCGACATCAACATGGGCTGCCCGGCCAAGAAGGTCTGCAACAAATGGGCGGGCTCCGCCCTGATGCAGAACGAAGCGCTGGCAGTGGAAATTGCCGCTGCGGTGGTCGAGGCCTGCGCGCCCTTCAACGTGCCTGTCACGCTGAAGATGCGCACCGGCTGGTGCCAGGAGCACAAGAACGCCGTGGCATTGGCGCGGCAGTTTGAAAGCGTGGGCATCCAGATGCTGACCGTGCATGGCCGCACGCGCGAGCAGGGCTACAAGGGCCACGCGGAGTACGACACCATCGCAGCCGTCAAGGCGGCGGTGAAGGTGCCCGTGGTGGCCAACGGCGACATCACCTCGCCCGAAAAGGCGCGCGACGTGCTCGCTGCCACTGGCGCCGACGCGATCATGATCGGCCGCGCCGCACAGGGCCGACCATGGATCTTCCGCGAGATCGGCCACTTTCTGGCCACGGGCGAACACCTGGCGCCGCCGCTGGTGGCCGAGGTGCGCCGCCTGCTGCTGGACCACCTGCAAGACCACTACAGCCTGTATGGCGAGCTGACCGGGGTGCGCAGTGCGCGCAAGCACATTGCCTGGTACCTGCGCGCGCTGCCGGGCGGCGAGGCCTTCAGGCAACACATCAATACGATCGAAGACAGCGCCACGCAGTGGCAGGCCGTGGCCGACCACCTGGATGCCCTGGGGCAGCAGATGGACCGGCTGCCCGCCGCCACCGGCGTGGACGCTGACTCAGAAGAACAAGAGGGAATGGCTGCATGAGCAAGAAACACATTGAGGAATGCGTGCGCGAGAGCCTGCAAGGCTACTTTCGCGACCTGGGCGGAGAGACGCCCGACGGCATGTACGACATGCTGGTGCGCGTGGTCGAAAAACCGCTGCTGGAAGTGGTGATGCAGCAGGCCGACAACAACCAGTCCCGCGCCGCCGAATGGCTGGGCCTGAACCGCAACACCCTGCGCAAGAAGCTGTCCCTGCACAAGCTGCTGTGACGCCCTGCGCAACCCATTGCTATTAAATTTATAGCTGCTGGCGCTTATCCATCCAGCGCTAGGCCCTGTTTTTATTCAAAAGTCTCCCCACCACCACTGCCATGAACGCACTTCTTTCCGTCTCCGACAAGACCGGCATCGTCGAATTTGCCCAGGCCCTGCACGCGCTGGGCATCAAGCTGCTGTCCACCGGCGGCACCGCCAAGCTGTTGGCCGACAACGGCCTGCCCGTGACCGAGGTGGCCGAGGTCACCCGCTTCCCCGAGATGCTGGACGGCCGCGTGAAGACGCTGCACCCCAAGGTGCATGGCGGCTTGCTGGCCCGCCGCGAACTGCCTGAGCACATGGCCGCATTGAAAGAGCACGGCATCGACACCATCGACCTGCTGGTGGTCAACCTGTACCCGTTCGAGTCCACCGTGGCCAAGGCCGGCTGCACGCTGGCCGACGCCATCGAGAACATCGACATCGGCGGACCCGCCATGGTGCGCAGCGCCGCCAAGAACTGGAACGACGTGGGCGTGGTCACCTCGGCCGACCAGTACGACGCTGTGCTGGCTGAACTGAAGGCAGGCGGCAAGCTCTCCAACAAGCTGCGCTTTGCGCTGTCGGTGGCCGCGTTCAACCGCATTGCCCAGTACGACGGCGCCATCAGCGACTACCTCTCGTCCGTCACGTTCGAAGAAGACAAGCTGTCCGAGACCTACGTGCCCACGCGCACCCAGTTCCCCGGCCAGAGCAATGGCATCTTCACCAAGGTGCAGGACCTGCGCTACGGCGAGAACTCGCACCAGCAGGCCGCGTTGTACCGCGACCTGCACCCCGCGCCGGGCTCGCTGGTCACGGGCGTGCAGCTGCAGGGCAAGGAGCTCTCCTACAACAACATCGCCGATGCTGACGCCGCCTGGGAATGTGTGAAGAGCTTTGAGGCCGCCGCCTGCGTGATCGTCAAGCACGCCAACCCCTGTGGTGTGGCCGTGGGCCTGGATGCGCTCGATGCCTACAGCAAGGCCTTCCAGACCGATCCCACCAGCGCGTTCGGCGGCATCATCGCCGTCAACCGCACGCTCGACGGCGCGGCTGCCGCGCAGATCAGCAAGCAGTTCGTCGAAGTGCTGATGGCCCCCGACTTCACCGCCGAGGCGCTGGAAGTCTTCAAGGCCAAGGCCAATGTGCGCCTGCTCAAGATCGCGTTGCCATCACACGGCGGCAAGACAGACTGGGAGCGCGGCCGCAACGCCATGGACGCCAAGCGCATCGGCTCGGGCCTGCTGCTGCAGACCGCCGACAACCACGAGCTGTCGCTCATCGACCTCAAGGTCGTGACAAAGAAGCAGCCCACGCTCGAAGAAATGGAAGACCTGCTGTTCGCCTGGAAGGTCGCCAAGTACGTCAAGAGCAACGCCATCGTCTTCTGCAAGGGCGGCATGACCATGGGGGTGGGCGCTGGCCAGATGAGCCGCCTGGATTCGGCGCGCATCGCCAGCATCAAGGCGGGTCATGCGGGCCTTACGCTGCAGGGCACCGTGGTGGCCAGCGACGCCTTCTTCCCCTTCCGCGACGGCCTGGATGTTGTGGTGGATGCAGGCGCGACCTGCGTGATCCAGCCCGGTGGCTCCATGCGCGACAACGAGGTGATTGACGCCGCCAACGAGCGCGGCGTGGCCATGGTCTTTAGCGGCGTGCGGCACTTCAGGCATTGAGTACAACTCCCTGAGTCGCTTCGCGCCTTCCCCTTCTCTCGAAGTGCTACGCAATTCGAGAGAAGGGGACACCGCCAGCGCGGCGGGGCGGCCCTTGCGCGGCGGTCGCTGGCTAGGTTGCGCGCCGCTTGAGAGCATCCGGGCGGTAGCAAGCGCTTAAATATTTGGCCTTTTTGGTCTATAGCGCTTATCCAGTAAGCGCTGATAACTATGATTTTTGATGTGCTGAGGTGTCAATGCCGCTGCACTGCAAAGTCCAGCGGCAGGCCCACATAGTTCTCTGCCAATGACGTCGATGCCGCGCGCGAGTTGATCAAATAGTCCAGTTCCGCCTCCTGCATCTTCTGGCCGAATTCGCCCGTGTCGGGAAAACGGTGCATCAACGAGGTGAACCACCAAGAGAAGCGCTCGGCGCGCCACACCCGGCGCAGGCAGCGGTCGGAGTAGGTGTCGATACCCACCGAGGATTTGTCTTTGTAGAAATCGGACAGCGCATTCCAGAGGTAGCCCACGTCGCTCGCGGCGAGGTTCAGGCCTTTGGCGCCGGTGGGCGGCACGATGTGGGCCGCGTCGCCCGCCAGGAACATGCGGCCAAAACGCATGGGCTCGGCGACAAAGCTGCGAAGCGGGGCAATGCTCATCTCCAGCGCGGGGCCTGTGACCAGGTTTGCACGCGCCTCCGGGTCCAGGCGGTTGCCCAGCTCTGCCCAGAACTGGTCAATGGTCCAGTTCTCGATCTTGTCGGTGCTGGGCACCTGCAGGTAGTAGCGGCTGCGGGTGGCGCTGCGCATGCTGCACAGCGCAAAGCCGCGTTCGGTGTTGGCGTAGATCAGCTCGTGCGATACCGGCTTCACGTCGGCCAGCACGCCCAGCCAGCCGAAGGGGTATACGCGTTCGTAGGTCTTGAGAAGGTCGGCCGGGGCGCTGGCGCGGCACACGCCGTGAAAACCATCGCAGCCCGCGATGAAGTCGCAGGCGAGGGTGTGCCTGACGCCGTCCTTTTCGTAGTGCACCACCGGCGTATTGCCGTCAAAGCCCTCGACCGCCACGTTCTGCGCGTCGTACACGGTGGTCAGGCCTTCGGCGGCGCGGGCGTCCATCAGGTCGCGGGTCACCTCGGTCTGGCCATACACCGTCACGCGGCTGCCGCCGGTCAGCTCATGCAGGTCGATGCGGTGGCGCGCACCTTTGAACAGCAGCTCGATGCCGTCGTGCGGCAGGCCTTCCGCATGGGCGCGGGTGCCAACACCGGCCTGGTCCAGCAGGTCCATGCTGACCTGCTCCAGCACCCCCGCGCGGATGCGGCCCAGAACGTAGTCGGGGCTGCGCTGTTCGATGATGACGGCGTCGATGCCGGATTGGTAGAGCAACTGGCCGAGCAGCAAGCCGGCGGGGCCTGCGCCAATGATGGCAACCTGGGTACGCATGGTGGACAACCTCACAAAAGGTGTTGAAGAGCGGTAAAAAGACAGGGCCAAGCGTAGGTTGATCCACGTCAATCTGGGGCCCGTTCAGGCCGCTAGCGTGCGATTGATAGATTGGATGTGCGATCATCGCGCAATCTTCCGTAGCCTGGGTTTGGCGGCCGCGGGGGCCGTCGATGGGGCTGCTGCGCGTCCTCAGCCGCCCATCAATTGACCGCAAAGAACTCCGCATGACCACCGTTCCAATCGCCAAGGCAGATTTCATCGAAGGCATGGCCAAGGGCATGGCGGTGCTGGAGAGTTTTGACACCGAGCGCCAGCGGCTCAACGCCACGCTGGCCGCGCAGCGCACGGGCCTGACGCGCGCTGCGGCGCGGCGGCATCTGCTGACACTGGCGCACCTGGGGTACCTGGAGACAGATGGCAGCTACTTCTGGCTGGCGCCCAAGGTGCTCCGGTTTTCAGGCAGCTATCTGGCGTCGGCCCGGCTGCCGCGGGTGCTGCAGCCCACGCTCAACCGGCTCGCGGCACAGACCCAGCAGTCGTTTTCAGCCGTGGTGCTCGATGGCACTGAGGTCGTCATCGTGGCGCGCAGCGGTGTGTACGGAGCGCCGTCGCGTGTGCTGGCCTATGGCCTGCACCTGGGCGCGCGGCTGCCGGCGCACCCCACGTCCACCGGGCGTGTGCTGCTGGCGGCGTTGCCAGCGGCAGCGCTCACCGTGTGGCTCAAGGACTGTGCGCTGCAGCGCCTCACGCCCCACACCCTCACCCAGGTGGGCCCGCTGCGGCAGGTGATTGCCAGGGTACGGCGCGATGACTACTGCCTGGCGGTGGAGGAGCACGAGCTGGGCGTGCACGCGCTGGCTGTGCCGCTGCGCAATCTTCAGGGCGACACGGTGGCGGCGCTCAACGTGGTGGCGTCACCCAAGCAGGTGGATGAGAGCAGTCTGCAGCGCGACATGCTGCCGCTGCTGCAGGAGGCCGCCCGCGAGCTGCGGGGGCTGTTGTGAATGCCGGCGCGGTGCCGGCCAGCGGAAATATCAATAAAAACAGGCTCTGGCGCTTGATGTAGAAGCGCCAGTAGCTATTATTTTGATAGTTCCTTGAACACTTCACGAGCCGCTGCCACGGTGGCGGAAATGTCGTCCGCCGTGTGGGCTGCGCTCACAAAGCCTGCTTCGTACAGCGCAGGTGCGATGTAGATGCCACGGTCCAGCAGGCCGTGGAACAGCTGGTTGAAACGTGCGCTGTCGGTCTTGAGCACCTGGGCGTAATTCTGGGGCAGCTCGGGCAGCAGGAAGAAGCCGAACATGCCGCCTTCGCTGTCGGTGCAGAAGGGCACGCCCTCGGCGGCGGCCGCAGCAGCGAGCCCATCGACCAGCGAGCGTGTGGTGGCCGACAGGGCGTCGAAGAAACCGGGCTTCTTGATCTCGCGCAGCGTGGCCAGCCCACAGGCGGTGGCCACCGGGTTGCCCGACAGCGTGCCCGCCTGGTACACGGCACCCAGCGGGGCCAGGTGCTCCATGATGGCGCGCGGCCCGCCGAAGGCTGCCAGCGGCATGCCGCCGCCGATCACCTTGCCCAGCACCGTGATGTCGGGCTTGAAGCCCGGGATCGACTTTGCGTACACGCTCTGCGCACTGCCCAGCGCCACGCGAAAGCCCGTCATCACCTCGTCGAGCACCAGCAGCGCGCCGTATTCGGTGCACAGCTCGCGGCAGCGCTTCATGAACGGAACACTCGCGCGCACCAGGTTCATGTTGCCGGCAATTGGCTCGATCATCACGCAGGCCAGCTCCTTGCCATGCAGCGCAAAGGCCTCTTCGAGCTGGGCGACGTTGTTGTATTCGAGCACCAGGGTGTGCTGCACCACTTCGGGCGGTACACCCGCGCTGGTGGCGTTGCCAAACGTGGCCAGGCCCGAGCCGGCCTTGACCAGCAGCGAGTCGGCATGGCCGTGGTAGCAGCCCTCGAACTTGATGAACTTGCTGCGGCCCGTAGCGCCGCGCGCCAGGCGGATGGCGCTCATGCCCGCCTCGGTGCCCGAGCTGACCAGGCGGATCATCTCCATCGAAGGGACGAGGCTCAGGATTTCCTCGGCCAGCTCCACCTCGCGCTCGGTCGGCGCGCCAAAGCTGAAACCTTCGAGCGCGGCGCTCTGCACCGCTTCGAGTACGGCGGGGTGGCCATGGCCCAGAATCATCGGACCCCAGGAGCCGATGTAGTCAATGAAACGCTGGTCGTTGGCATCCCAGAAATACGCGCCTTTGGCGCGCTTCACGAAACGGGGCGTGCCGCCCACTGCCTTGAAGGCCCGCACGGGCGAGTTCACGCCCCCGGGGATCAGCGCCTTGGCGCGTTCGAACAAAGGGATGTTGAGATCAGTGCTTGGTGTCATGGGGGGGCATCACAAACCCTTCGAGGGCCTGCGCTTCATCAATCAGGGGTTCTTCGTCGCTACCCTCGGCCTCGTCATCCTCGGGCTGGGCCCAGAACATCCGGTCGGGCACGATGTGCCCCATTCCGGGGCGAAAACCGGCATCGAGGCAACGGTCGAGGTAGCCCAGGGCCTCGCTGGTGGCTTCGCCCAGGTCGTTGCCGCTGGCCACCAGGGCCGTCAGCGCGGCCGATAGGGTGTCGCCCGCGCCGGAGAAGGTGGCGTCGAACAATTCGAACTTGCCACTGCCCAGCACGGTCTGGGGGGAGGCCAGCACGTTCTCGACAAACTGCTCGGGCAGGGGAATGCCGGTGACCAGGGTGTAGGGCACGCCCATCTCGGATGCGGCGCGGGCAATGTCGCGCGCGGTGGGGTTGCGCTCTGCCGGCCAGTCCGGCAGCAGCCAGCGCCACAGCGTGCTGTGGTTTCCTACCAACACCGAGGTCTGCGGTAACAATAATTCTCGGAAGGCATCGAGATACTCGTCAATGAGCTCATCGCGCCACCAGGAGAGGTTCGGCATATAGGCAATGACGGGGACCTCGTCGTAGTCGGCCGTGATCTCGGCGATGGTGCTGATGTTCTCCGTGCTGCCTACAAAACCGATCTTGATGGCTTGCACCGGTACATCCTCAAGCACCGCACGGGCCTGTTCGGCAACCGCCTCGTCATCAAAGGCGAAGTGGTCGAAAATCTGTGCAGTATCGCGGGCGTAAGCACCTGTAACCACGGCCAGAGGGTGGCCACCTACCGAGGCAATTGTGGCGATGTCGGCCGTCAGGCCTCCGGCGCCGCTGGGATCGCTGGAGTTGAAGACCAGAACACAGGCGGGGGTCGCGTCCTCGGTGCCGTCACCGTCGATGTCCATGATTTCTGGGGGGTGAGGGGATGCTTTAATGGCCATGGACAGGACCCTGGGGCAGGGCCAGCGCTAAGCTGAAACCTGCGGAGATGACTAGATACAATCGTTGCATTCTATGTGAAGGCCCTTTAAGCTGTGACCGACTCTAAAACTTGGATGTGTTTGATTTGCGGGTGGATATATGACGAAGCTCAAGGTTCACTTGAACACGGCATTGCCCCCAACACTCCATGGGATCAGGTCCCCATGAATTGGACCTGCCCCGAATGTGGCGCCCGCAAGGAAGATTTCGAGATGGTTCAGATTTGAGGCGCTCCAGCACCATCATGTGCTGGCGCGTTGTTTATTTTCCCATCGGGAGCAGTAACAATTGACTACAACTGGCGCAACTTTCAAAGTGCTCGTGGTGGATGACAGCAACACTATCCGTCGAAGCGCCGAGATTTTTCTCAAGCAAGGAGGGCATGAAGTCCTGCTGGCTGACGACGGCTTCGATGCGTTGGCCAAGGTCAACGATTATCAACCTCAGCTGATCTTCTGCGACATCCTCATGCCCAAACTCGATGGGTACCAGACCTGCGCCATCATCAAGCGCAATGCACGTTTTGCAGACACCCCCGTGGTGATGCTGTCCTCCAAGGACGGCGTGTTCGACAAGGCGCGCGGCCGCATGGTCGGCTGCCAGGAATATCTCACCAAGCCTTTTACCAAAGACCAACTCCTGCAGGCCGTGCAGCAGTTTGGCAATGCCCAACAAGGAGCGATGTAATGCCCATCCAGAAAGTGCTGGTCGTCGACGACTCGAAGACCGAGTTGATGTTTTTGACGGACCTGCTTCAGAAAAAAGGCATGCAGGTGCGCACCGCGGAGAACGCCGACGAGGCTTTCCGCCGCCTTGCCGAAGACAAGCCCGACCTGATTCTCATGGACGTGGTGATGCCGGGCCAGAACGGCTTTCAGCTCACGCGTGCCATCTCACGCGACCCGCTCTATGCGGACGTGCCCATCATCATGTGCACGAGCAAAAACCAAGAAACGGATCGCGTCTGGGGGATGCGGCAGGGTGCGCGAGGCTACATCACCAAGCCCGTGGATCCCGCTGAACTGCAGGCGAAGATCGACGCTCTCAACTGAGGCTGCGGCGCGTTCATGGCCAACCGCGAAGCACTGCGAGAGCTCCAGACCCGACTTGCCAGCCGACTGCAGGCGGCAAGGACCGAGGGAACCTCTGTTTCATCCTGGCTGGCCGTCGAGTCCGCCGGGAATTTCTATTTGCTGCCCCTCGGACAGTCCGGGGAAATCTTTCCCTGGGTGTCGGTCCAGGCGGTGCCCTATACCCAAAACTGGTTCCTGGGCGTTGCCAATTTGCGTGGCGGCCTCGTGGGCGTGGTGGACCTTGCGGGCCTCCTCGGCTCGCCTACCCCTCGCACCGAGCAGGCGCTGGCCGAAGCCAACCTGCTGGCATTCAACGCAGCGCTGGACGTCAACGCTGCGCTGTTGGTGGACCGCCTCGCTGGCTTGCGCGGAACCGATGCTTTTGTGGCTTCAGAGCCACCGGCAGCAGATTCGCCCGCCTTTTATGGCACCACCTATATCGATTCCGGTGGCACGCGCTGGCAGGAGCTGAACCTGCAGACCTTGTCCCAACATCCCGCTTTCCTGAGCATCAGTGCTTGAGTTTTTCTGTAAGGCTGCACCATGTCCGTCGTCAATCAATTTGGAAAACTGTTCAACCGGAAACCTGACACGCCGGATACCGGCGCGACTGCCGGCACCGCCGATGACGGGCAGGAACTCCTTGCTGCAGGTTTGGCAGATGGGGGGCAACTGCGGGACACCTATCAGGCAGAGGCCATGAACAGCGTTCAGGGCGATCCCGATGGCTACGCATCGGAGCTTACTGCGCCCGATGCCGACGAGGACTTGATCTCGCTGCCATTGCTGGGCCGTTCCACCGCTGCGGCGCATCAGCGACGACTGCTCGGGCTCCTGGCCATCGGCTTGATCGTGTTGGCATTGATTGCCGCCTGGGTGCTCCGGCAGGCGGATCGCTCTGCGCAGCAGCTGGCGGCTACTGGGCAGTCCCTGATGCAGTCGCAGCGTCTGGCCAAGTCGGTGTCGCAGGCGCTGGTGGGTAGCCCTCAGGCATTCCCGGACGTGGTGGAAAGCTCTGGCGTGCTGGCGCGCAACGTGCGCGCACTGTCTAGCGGTGACGATGAACTGGGCGTGCAGTCCCTCGGTGAGCCCTACAAGCCCGATCTGGATGCGGTGAACCCCCTGATGGAACGTGCCGAGCGCAACGCCAGCGTGGTGATGGGCCAGCAAAAGATCCTGACCCAGGTGGGTGACGCTTTGCGCACCATCAACCGGCAGTCTTCCGATTTGCTGGAAATTGCTGAAACGGTGTCGTCGCTCAAGCTGCAGCAAAACGCACCAGCCGCCGAAATTTCTGCCGCGGGCCAACTGGTGATGTTGACCCAGCGTATCGGCAAGTCTGCCAACGAGTTCCAGACGATGGAAGGCGTGAGTCCCGAGGCCGTGTTCCTGCTGGGCAAGGATTTGAACTCGTTCAAGGAAATCGCTCAGGGTTTGCTGGACGGCAGTCCCGAATTGCGCCTGGCCGCCACCAAGGACGCCCAGACCCGCGAGCAGCTCGAAGCGCTGGTGAAGCTCTACGAACAAACACGCAACCAGGCGAGCGCCATCCTGGGCAATCTGCAGGGCCTGGTTTCTGCGCGCGAAGCGCAGTCAGCCATCATTGCCGACAGCGAACCGCTGCGCCGTCAACTGGAAGGGCTCCAGACCAAGCTGTCCGCTCAAACCGGCGTGGGTGGCGGTCAACTCGCTGCACTGGCACTTGCGGGTCTGTTCGTGATTTTTTGCGGCGTGGGGATTTCCCGCGTGCAACTGCTGGACAGCCGTGGCCGCCAAGCTGCTGCTGAAATGCTGCAGAAAGATGCCAAGCGCCAGGAGCAGGAAGCCAAGCGCGTCAACGACGCCAACCAGGCCGCCATTTTGCGTTTGATGAACGAACTGCAGTCGGTCGCTGAAGGGGACTTGACCCAGGAAGCCACGGTGACCGAAGACATCACCGGCGCCATCGCCGACTCGGTGAACTACACGGTGGAAGAGCTGCGCCAACTGGTGGGCAGCGTGCAGAACACGGCGACCCGTGTGGCACAGACGACTGCCCAGGTGGACAACACGTCGACCGAACTGCTGGCGGCATCCACTGAGCAGCTGCGCGAAATTCGTGAAACCGGCCGGTCCGTTTTGGACATGGCGACCCGAATCAACGAGGTGTCCACACAGGCGCAAGAGTCCGCTACGGTGGCCCGCCAGTCGCTGCAAGCTGCCGACTCCGGTCTGCAGGCCGTGCAGAACGCCATCGGCGGTATGAACTCCATCCGCGACCAGATCCAGGACACCTCCAAGCGGATCAAACGCCTGGGCGAATCGTCGCAGGAGATCGGTGAAATCACCGAGCTGATTTCCGACATTACCGAGCAGACCAACGTGCTGGCTCTGAACGCTGCCATCCAGGCCGCATCCGCCGGTGAAGCCGGCCGCGGCTTCTCGGTGGTGGCGGAAGAAGTGCAACGTCTGGCTGAACGCTCCGCAGACGCTACGCGCCAGATCTCGGCGCTGGTGAAGGCCATTCAGACCGACACCCAGGATGCCGTGGCCGCTATGGAACGCTCCACACAGGGTGTGGTGGAAGGGGCCCGACTGTCCGACAGTGCCGGTACCGCACTGACCGAGATTGATCGCGTGTCGCGCCGCCTTGCCGAGCTGATTGAGCAGATTTCTTCCTCGACATCGCGGGAAGCCGTTCTGGCCAACGAAGTGGCTGACAACATCCAGCACATTTTCGCGGTGACCGAGCAGACCGGAGAAGGTACCCGCACCACGGCACAGCAGGTGCGCGAACTCTCCCACATGGCCGAGGAATTGCGGCAATCGGTGGCACGGTTCAAGATCGCCTGACGCGGCCGTC
>Ga0209974_10000682_pt1 | contig 11553 bp, 10 predicted proteins | sample InoplaM3SPM_FD_187592 | JGI IMG/M metagenome (GOLD analysis project Ga0209974, IMG submission 187592) | Arabidopsis thaliana rhizosphere microbial communities from the Joint Genome Institute, USA, that affect carbon cycling - Inoculated... | ecosystem: Host-associated > Plants > Roots >...
GGCCGGTGAGCTCGACGATAACGACCTGGCCGGACCGCGCCCCGCTAAGTCCCCCGGATGGCACCAATACTCGATGTGTCATGCGCGGGTTGTCCGGCACGAGATATGCGACGCCGGCCTCGACGTGCAGCCGGCCAACGACTTCGCGGGTGCGTCGTTCGAGCACCTCGACGATCGATCCCTGTGGCCTGCCTCGATATCCGGACCCTTCCACACGCACGGCTACGCGATCGCCATGCATCACCTCGCGCATCTGCTGGGCGGCGAGAAACACGGGCGGTGCGCCGTCGTCCGGCAGCAGCAAGCCGTCGCCGTTGCGGTTCGCACTGACTGTTCCGACGACGAGCCCAGGCAGCTGTTCTCGCAGGCAGAACTGCCCGCGCCGGTTGACTACCACTTCACCCGCGCGCACCAGCGTGTCGAGCAGCTCCTCCGCTTGCGCAGCGCTCGCCGGGCCGAGCGCTGACTTCAACTCTTCGAGACGCAGCGGGCGTCCCGCGCCGCGCAGCACGGTGAGCACCGCATTGGGACGCGGCAACCGCGGACGCGGCGGGCCAGCGCGACGTGGAGCGGCGTCCCGGCGACGGCGTTGTTCTCTGTGTTTTTTCATGTGCTTCCAGGCGGCATTTTCTGCCGCGAGTATTCGTTGACAGTGCCGGGGGCCGCCAGTAAATTGCGCCGCCTCCGACGCGGCCGGCGCCGCGACTCACCCGTGCCCAGGTGGCGGAATTGGTAGACGCACTAGTTTCAGGTACTAGCGGGTAACACCGTGGAGGTTCGAGTCCTCTCCTGGGCACCAGCAGCCTTTTCAAAGCTATTCTAGCTTAAACAATAAGTTACCGTCGATTTTTATACACCGGCTTAGGCACTTTTCGCGCGATCCCGGCGCGTGGCTCCTAGCAGTCCGAGGATTCCCGACCGATGCTGACGTTGACCGGGAAAGTGTTCGTGGTGGCCGGTGGCGGCAGCGGCATCGGCGAAGCCACGGCGCAGACGCTCGCTCGTCACGGCGCGCGGGTCGTAGTTGGTGATCATCGGCCCGGACCGGCGCACGCGGTCGCCAGACGGATTACCGCATCCGGCTGCGAGGCCAGTGCACAGGCGTTCGATATCACTGACGAGACCTCGGTCCGCGCACTGATCGCAAGCGCCGTCGATCGCTATGGCGCTCTCGACGGCATACACATCAACGCGGCCGATCTCGACGCGGTAGTGCACGACAGCGACGCGGTCGACGTCCCCCTCGAGATTTACGATCGCACGCTCGCGGTCAATCTACGTGGCCACCTGCTCTGCACACGCCATGCGGTGCCGGCGCTGCTCGCGCGCGGCGGCGGCGCGATCGTCTACACGAGCTCCGGCGCGGCGTTCATGGGCGAGTCGTCGCGGGTAGCCTATGCGATAGCCAAGAGCGGGCTGCATGCGCTCCTGCGCCACGTCGCTTCGCGCTGGGGGAAACAGGGCATCCGGGCGAACGCGGTCGCACCCGGGCTCGTGATGACCGATACCGTACGCCGGGCGATGAGCGAGGACGCCTGTGCGCAGGTCCTGGCGATCACGCGCAGTCCGCGGCTGGGCACACCAGAGGACATCGCGGCGGCAGTGGCTTTCCTGCTTTCCGACGAGGGCGAGTGGATCAATGGCCAGGTGATTTCCGTCGATGGTGGTGTGACCCTGCGCTGACGACGCTTGCGCGGCGCGCGTCATCCGGCACCGCAATCGCGGGCCCGGATGTCACACATCGGTTAGCAACACGACCTTGCCGAACTGCGCGCCTTGTTCCAGCCACTGGTGCGCCTCGGCGGCTCGCTCCAGCGGAAACGTACGATCGATGACCGGTCGCATGCGGGCGGTCTCGAGCCATGGCCAGACATGCGTCTCGACCGCATGCGCCAGCCGCGCCTTCTCGTCTGCGTCGCGGGCGCGCAAGGTCGACGCGGTGAGCGTCAGGCGCTTGATCATCAGGAGCCGCAGGTCGACTTCCACCTCGTGACCACTCATGGTCGCGATCACGACGAGGCGCCCGTCCGGCCTGAGGAGCTCTACGTTGGCGGCGAAGAGAGTTGCCCCGACCATGTCGAGCACCACGTCGGCACCACCGGCAGACTTCACCTCGGCCGCCCAATCCGGGCTGGTCGTATCGAGAGCGAGATCAGCGCCCATGCTGCGCGCCTGCACGGTCTTCGCTTCGCCCCGCGCCGTCGCGATCACCCGGGCGCCGGCGGCCTTCGCCATCTGGATCGCGGTCACGCCGATACCGCTGTTTGCACCGTGTACGAGCAGTGTCTCGCCGGTGCGCAGGGCACCACGTTCGAAGACGTTGCTCCAGACGGTGAACACCGTTTCCGGCAACGCCGCGGACTGAACGAAGTCGAGACCCGCCGGCAGCGGCAGTGCATGGCGGCCATCGACGGCCGCAAACTCGGCATACCCGCCGCCCGGCAGCAGCGCAGTGAGCCTGTCACCGATCTTCCACCGCGCGGTATCCGCACCGACCGCGACGACCTCGCCCGCGACTTCGAGACCGAGTATCTCGGGTGCCCCCGGTGGCGGCGGATAGCGTCCCTCGCGCTGGACGATGTCGGGGCGATTGACGCCCGCCGCGCGGACCCGGATCAGTATCTGGCCGGCTCGCGGCACCGGTGTCGCGACCTGCTCGACACGCAGCGCCGTCGCGGGTCCCTTCCCTCCCTCGATCGTCACAGCCCGCATGATTGTGCCCCTGCAAACCTGGCTCGGAACCAGAGCCGACTCAGTCGAAGGGATGTCGGAGAACGATGGTCTCGGCGCGATCGGCACCGGTGGAGACGATATCGATCGGCACGCCCGCCAGCTCCTCCATGCGCGCCAGGTAACGTCGGGCATTATCGGGGAGGCGCGCAAACTCGGTGATTCCAGCCGTCGGCTCGCTCCATCCGGGCAGCGCTTCGTAGACCGGCACCACTTCCGCGTAACGATGCGGCAACAGCGGCGGGTTCTCGCGGATCTCGCCGTCGATGCGGTAACCGGTGCAGATGCGGATCGTGTCGAGACCGTCCAGCACGTCCAGCTTGGTGACGCCGAGGCTCGAGATGCTGTTGTGCAGCACTGCGCGACGCAGCGCGACAGCGTCGAACCAGCCGCAGCGCCGGGGCCGACCCGTGACCGCGCCGAACTCGTGCCCGACGCGCGAGAGATGCTCGCCCATCTCGTCGAAGAGCTCGGTGGGGAATGGACCCGCGCCGACGCGCGTCGTGTATGCCTTCACGATGCCGAGAACGGCGTGGATGTCGCGGGGGCCGAGGCCAGTGCCGACCGCGGCGGCGCCCGCAGTCGTGTTCGACGAGGTGACGAAGGGATAGGTTCCGACGTCGACGTCGAGCAGCGCGCCCTGAGCCCCTTCGAAGAGCAGGTTGCCGCCGGCCTGCATATGCGCGCGCAACCGCTCGCTCACGTCCTCGACCAGCGGCAGCACGCGCTCGGCTTGGGCAAGACAGTCCTCGAGCGTGCGCTGGAACTCGACCGGCTCCACGCTGAAATACCGCTGCAGGACGAAGTTGTGAAAATCGAGCATCTCGCCGAGTCGGGCTGCGAGGCGATCGCGCTGGAACAGATCGGCGACGCGCACCGCGCGCCGCGCGACCTTGTCCTCGTAGGCCGGACCGATACCGCGGCCGGTCGTGCCGATCGCATTGGCGCCGCTTGCGCGCTCGCGCGCGCGGTCGAGCGCGACGTGCGACGGCAGGATCAGCGCGCAGTTGGGGCTCACCCGCAGCCGCTCGTAGACCGGCACGCCCTTCTGCACCAGCGCATCCGCCTCCCGGAAGAGCGCTTCAAGCGAGAGCACCACACCGTTGCCGATCAGGCACTGAACGCCTGGATGCAGAATGCCGGACGGTATCAGCGACAGGACCGTCCGCGCGCCGTCGATCACCAGCGTATGTCCGGCGTTGTGTCCCCCCTGGAAGCGGATGACCGCGGCGACGCGCTCCGTCAGGAGGTCGACGATCTTGCCCTTGCCCTCGTCGCCCCACTGCGCGCCGATGACGACCAGGTTCCTGGACATGGCAGGTGCTCCGGATTCCGTCAGCCGGACCCGCGTACTACGTACAGGAGGGCGGCGCCCGCAATCATGCTCGCGAACCCCACGGCGCGCAGGGTGCGGTCATCGAGCCTCGCAACCTGAAGCAGGGCCTGCTTCAGCGCGCCCGGGTTAAGGAACGGCATCAGGCCCTCGATGATCAGATACAGCGCGCACGCCGCCCACAGGTCGTTCCATTCCAGCATCGCTACGGCCCCCGACCGCGCGGATCAGGGTCCCGCGTCCTTGAGATACTTGAAGAACTCGCCTTGAGGCGTGATCACCAGGATGTCGCCCTGCTTGCCGAGCGAACGGCGGTACGCCTGCAGACCGCGATAGAACGAGTAGAACTCGGGATTGCGGCCATAGGCGCGCGCATAGATGTCGGCCGCAGCCGCATCGCCCTCGCCGCGGACGATCTCTGCCGTCCGGTACGCGCCGGCCAGGATTTCGGTACGCTGGCGCTCGGCTTCCGCGCGCGTCTGCTCGGATACCGCCGAACCCTCGGCGCGGAGCTGCGCAGCCTGGCGCGCAAAGTCCTGACGCATGCGGTTGAAGACCGATTCGCTCACTTCCTCGGGCAGGTCGATACTCTTGACCCGCACGTCGATCAGGATGATGCCGAGCTCGCTGACGTTGCTTCCCGCGATCTTGACCACTTCGCCAAGGAACTCGCTGCGATCGGCCGCCACGACCTGCTGGATCGTGCGGCGCGCGATGACTCCCTTGATTCCGTCCTTGACGATCTCGCCGAGTCGGCGGTTGGCGACCTCCTCGGTTCCGCCGGCGGTGGAGATGTAATAGCGCGACACGTCGGCGATGCGCCACTTCACGAAGAAGTTGATCCGCAGGATCTTCCCTTCGCTGGTCAGGAACTGTTCGGCGGGATAGTCCTCGGTGAGGATCCGCCGGTCGAACTTGCGGACGTTGTTTATGAACGGCACCAGAAAATGCAGGCCGGGCTGGTAGTCGGCGCGCACGATCTCGCCGAAGCGGAACTTGACCGCGAGATCCGTCTCGCGCACCGTGAAGGCCGCCATCGACAGCAGGAGCACGAGCGCGCCGAGCGCGAACACGGCCAGATAGCTTCTGTTGCCCATCAGCGGCTGCCTCGCTCGCGACGCGCTTCGATGGAGACATCCGGCGTCGTCTCCTGGGTCTCGCGGACCGCGGGGCCCGTTGACTGTCGTTGCTCGTCGAGCGTCAGGCTAGGCACGCGGCGCTCGGTGAGCTTGTCGAGCGGCAGATAGAGCATGTTCCCCGTGCCCTCGGTGTCGACCAGCACCTTGTTGGTGCTCCCAAGCACATCCTCGATGGTCTCGTAGTACAGCCGCTGCCGGGTCACACCCGGCGCCCGCTCATAGGCGGCAAGCAACTTCGAGAATCGCTCCGCCTCGCCCTCCGCGTCCGCGACGATCCGCGCCTTGTAGGCCTGCGATTCCTCGAGCTGCCGGGCTGCGGAGCCCTTGGCCTTGGGGAGAATGTCGTTCGAGTACGCCTGCGCCTCGAGCGCGAGCCGCTCCTTGTCCTCGCGGGCCTTGATCGCGTCGCGCTGCGAGGTCTGTACCTGCTCGGGGACGCTCACCCCTACCAGGCTGACCGAGGTGACCTCGATGCCGGTCTTGTAGATGTCGAGCGTGCGCTGTACGAGCTCCTTGGTCCTCGCGGTGATCTCCTGCCGGCCTTCCTCGAGCACGAAGTCGAGGCGGCTGCGCCCGATGATCTCGCGGATCGCACTCTCGCTCACTTCGCCGAGCGTATCCTCCGGATCACGTACGTTGAACGAAAAGTCGATGGGCTCGGCGCGCCGGTACTGCACGGCAATGTTGAGATCGACGAGGTTCTCATCCTGCGTGAGCATCCGCGTCTGATCGTTGAACGTCTCAATCGACCCGATGTTGACGATGCGCCGCGCCTCGACCGGCCAGGGGATGTGCATTCCGATGCCGGGCTGAGTCGTGCGGACATACCGCCCGAACCGCGTGATCACGGCGCGCTCCGCCGCGTCGACCTGGTAGACGCCGGTCGCTCCCCAGATCACGAGCAGGGCAGCAGCGATGGTGCCGATCCCGAAGCCACGGGCGCGACCGCCGCTCGAGCTGCCGCTGCCATCGCCGTTGCCGCCTCGGCCGCCGCCAAAAATTCCCGCAAGCCTGCGCTGCAGGCGGCGCAGCGCCTCGTCGAGATCCGCGGCGCCCCGCTCCGGTCTATTGCCCCAGGGGTTGCGATTCTTGCCCGGCTCGTTCCACGCCATGGGTCTGACTGCTCCGAATGGCCGATTGATAGGTGAAGATGCCAAACCGGCCGAACCAGAACGGCCGCTTCGGGACGTCAGGCGTTGCCGACGTTGCTGATACGTGTCGATTGTAGGAAGGCCGATTCGGCCAGACAAGGCATCGCCACCGGCGGATCGAGGCCCTCCTCGCGACATATGCGTTCGATATCGGGTCGGCGCATCCAGACGTCGAGCTCGAAACCACCGTCTGTTTCCACGCGTTCGGCGAGCACCGCGCCGGCCTCGTGGAAACGCGCGCGAGCGCGTCCGCCGCGTGCGGGGACGCGTACTCTCAGGCGCGCGAGGTCGCGACCGAAGTGACCCTGGAGCGCCTCGCGCAGCAACCCGACACCCGCGCCGGTCTGCGCCGAGAGCCACACCCGATCCGCGCGTCCGTCGGCGGAAAACTCGATGCGCGGCGCCTCGCCCGTGCGGTCGATCTTGTTGTAGATCGCGATCTGGGGCAGGTCCCCGGCGCCGATCGAATCGAGCACGTGGTCGACCTGCGCGATGCGTTCGGCGCGTTCCGGATCCGCAGCATCGATGAGGTGCAGCAGCAGATCTGCGTCGCGCGCTTCCTGGAGGGTCGAACGGAAGGCGGCCACGAGCTCGTGCGGCAGGTCCCGGACGAAACCGACCGTGTCAGCGAGCGCGATGTCGAGGCCGGCCGCCACCCCAAGACGGCGCACCGTTGGGTCGAGCGTCGCAAAGAGCTGGTCGGCGGCAAACGCCTCCGCCGCGGTGAGCCGATTAAACAGTGTTGACTTCCCGGCATTGGTGTAGCCCACCAGCGCGACCGTCGGCACGGCCCGGCGCTGCCGGTCGCGCCGCGTGGTGTCGCGCTGCACGAGCACCCGGTCGAGGCGGTCATTGAGCGTCTTGATGCGGCGCCCGACCAGCCGCCGGTCCGTCTCCAGCTGAGTTTCACCCGGACCCCGCAGACCGATGCCGCCCTTCTGGCGCTCGAGGTGAGTCCAGCCGCGGACCAGGCGCGTCGACAGGTGCTGGAGCTGCGCGAGCTCCACCTGCAGCTTGCCCTCGAAGCTGCGCGCGCGCTGCGCGAAGATGTCCAGGATCAGGCCGCTGCGATCGAGCACGCGGCACTTGAGTTCCTGCTCCAGGTTGCGTTCCTGGCTGGGCGAGAGCTCGTGGTCTACCAGCACGAGGTCGGCCCCTGTCGCCGCGACGCGTTCGCGCAGCTCGCTCACTTTGCCGCTGCCAAGGAGGTAACGCGGATCCGCGCTCTTGCGCGTCACGACGAGCCGCTCGAGCACCCCGGCGCCGGCTGACTGCGCAAGCGCGGTGAATTCCTCAACGCGATCGGGATCGGGTGTACGGCCGAGCCCGATGCAGACGAGGATGGCGTGTTCGCCGCTGCGCAGTCTGTCGATCAAGAAATCCTTAGTCCTGCTCGCGGCGGGTCAGGCCGGTGGAGCCTCCTCGGCCGGGTCGTCGTCCGACGTCGGCAGGCGGACGTTGCGCGCCGGTACCACCGTCGATATCGCGTGCTTGTAGACCATCTGGCTCACGCTGTTGCGGAGCAGGACCACGAATTGGTCGAAGGAGTCGATCTGACCCTGAAGCTTGATTCCGTTCACCAGGTATATCGAGACTGGTACCCGTTCCTTGCGCAGTGCATTGAGGAAGGGGTCCTGCAGGGACTGGCCCTTGGCCATGATCGCTTCTCCTTTGTCTTTTTTAGCGGCGCGTCGTTCCTGCAGCGCAGCCTTCCTTAGAAACGGCTGGGACAGCCATCGCATTGACGGGGCAAGAACCACTGAATCTTAGCACAGGGTTTCCGTCCAACTCCGGGCGGCCGCGTCGCAAAGTACCGACTTGATGGGTGCAAGTTGCTGATCTTCAAGTCCGACCATCCAGGGGATCACAGGTTCCGACCGCAGCCAGGTGAGCTGTCGCTTCGCAAGGTTCCGAGTGGCCCGCTTCGCGGCCGCAACGGCCTCCGTCATCGTCATCCGGCCTTCGAGGTAAGCCCAGAGCTGCCGATATCCAACTGAGCGCAGGCTTGGAAGCTCGGGCGTCAGGTCTCCACGGCGGTGCAGTATGCGCACCTCCTCGACGAGACCTGCCGCCAGCATCGCGTCGAAGCGACGATCGAGCCGCTGGTAGAGCTCATCGCGGGTAAAAGGCATGAGGGCGTGCGCCGAAAGACGCAGGCTGGTGGCTGTTACGCGCCGCTGCCGGTCGCTGATCGTCTCGCCGGTCAGTTCGAATACCTCCAGCGCCCGCTGGATGCGCTGCCCGTCGGCAGGCTGGATACGCGCGGCGGCCGCTGGATCGACGCGGGCAAGCTCCGCATGCAGCGCCGGCCAGCCGTCGCCGCGCGCACGCGCGTCGAGTCGAGCTCTCAGCGCGGAATCGGCTGGCGGAAGGGTCGCGAGCCCACGCATGAGCGCACGGAAATAGAGCATGGTCCCCCCGACCAGCAGCGGGATCCGGCAGCGGCGGCGGATCGCCGGGATCAGTTCGAGGGTATCGTCGAGAAACCTTCCGGCGGAATACGTCTCTGCCGGGTCGCAGACGTCGATCAGGTGATGTGGGGTGAGGGCGCGCTCGGCAGCAGTCGGCTTGGCGGTGCCTATGTCGAGACCGCGATAGACCAGCGCCGAGTCGACGCTCACGATCTCCAGCGGAAACTCCTGTGCGAGGGTGAGCGCCAGCTCCGACTTCCCCGTGCCGGTGGGTCCCATGATCAGGACCGCATCGGCCGGCGCGCTATCGGGCACAGTCATCGACCCCTGAGAAACAACCGGTCGAGCTCGTCCATCCCGAGGAAGGACCAGGTGGGCCGGCCATGCACGCACTGGTCGCTGCGCAAGCTCGTCTCCATCTCCCGCAACAGCGCGTTCATCTCGGGCACGCTCAGTCGGCGGTTGGCGCGCACGGCCTGGTGGCAGGCCATCGTTCCGAGCGTGCGCTCGAGGATGCGTTCGCCGCCCGCCCCGCCCTCCTCGCCGAGGCCGGCAAGGAGGTCCCGGACCAGGGCGGCTGGCTCCGCGGAAGAAAGCAGCGCCGGCAGCGCCCGGACCACGAGCTGCGTCGGTCCGGCGCGTGTGAGGTCCACACCGAGCCGGCCGAACACTGCGAAATGTGTTTCGGCCAGATCGACGTCGGCGGTGTTCGCGGCAACCGTGACGGGAATCAGCAGCGGTTGGCTTGCCACGCGATCCATCTGCAGCGCGGACTTGAGCCGCTCGTACACCGTGCGTTCGTGCGCGGCGTGCATGTCGACCAGCACCAGCCCGTCCCGGGCCTGCGCGAGGATGTAGACACCGTGGAGCTGCGCGATCGCGTACCCGAGCGGATGGTCGGCGGCGTCGTTCGCCGCGGCACTCTCGATCGACGGCAGCGGGTCGCGGGACTCGGACCCGTATTCCACCGGTTCACGCACCTGCGCGGGTCGAGACCCGTACAGATCCAGTGCCGACCAGCCAGTCTGCACCGGCGGCGTCCCACCGGCCACCCGCAGACGCGCCGCGGGGATCGACGCCACCGCCTCGGTCGAGGCACGGGTCTGCGCAAGTGCGCGCTCCAGCGTCCGGAACAGGAAGTCGTGGATCAGACCCGGTTCCCGAAACCGGACCTCGAGCTTCTGCGGGTGAGCGTTTACGTCCACACGCGACGGGTCGATCTCGAGATACAGCACGTATGCGGGCTGGCGCCCGTGAAAGAGCACGTCGCGATAGGCGAGGCGCACCGCGCTTGCGACCAGCTTGTCGCGAAGCGGCCGGCCGTTCAGGAAGAAATGCTGCTGATCGGACTGGCCACGCGCGTACGTGGGAAGCCCGAACCAGCCCGAGAGCCGCATACCCGCGCCATCGTGGTCGAGCCGCATCGCCTGCGTGATGAAGTCCTCGCCGAGTACCGCCGCGACACGCGCATCGCGCTCGCGATCCGAAACCGCAGCCGGGTGATCCGCAAGCAGGCGTTTGCCGCCGCTGAACCGGAATGCAACGTCAAAGCGGGCGAGCGCAGCGCGCTCGACGAGCCGCTGCACCTGTGCAAGCTCGGTGCGCTCGGCGCGCAGGAACTTACGGCGCGCGGGTACGTTGAAGAAGAGCTGGCGTACCTCGACCGTCGTGCCCTGGGGGTGCGACGCTGGCGCGGGACCCGCGAGCACTCCGTCCGCCGCTGTTACGGCGTAGCCGGACTCCGCGCCAGCCGGACGGGAGATGAGACGGACACGCGACACCGAGGCGATCGAGGGCAGCGCTTCGCCGCGGAAACCGAGCGAGCGCACCGACTCCAAGTCCTCGATGCGCGCAAGCTTGCTGGTCGCGTGATGCGCAAGCGCGAGCTCGAGCTCATCGCGCGCGATCCCGGCGCCGTCGTCGCGCACGCGGCAAAGCGCGACGCCTCCGGCCTCGACTTCGACCTCGATGCGGCGCGCGTCGGCATCCAGGCTGTTCTCGACCAGCTCCTTCACCACCGACGCCGGCCGTTCGACGACCTCGCCGGCCGCGATCTGGTGAATGAGTTGTTCGGGCAGGACCCGGATGGGCATGCGACGGCCCTGGCGGTGGGGGCCGCGAGGATAGCAAAGCCCGGTCGGACTAGCGTCCCGCGAGCGTACGGGGTTCGGCGCGCTGCGCCGCGACCAACGTCGCGACGCGCGTGCCCGGCGGCGGTCGCGAGTAGAAGTAGCTTCGAACCCCGGCGTGGATCGCCTCGGCGATCTTGAGCTGATGAACAGGATCCTTCAGCCGCCGCTCGTCCGCCACGTTGGAGATGAACGCGGTCTCGACGAGTACCGAGGGGATATCCGGCGACTTGAGCACGACGAATCCGGCGTGCTGTACGCGCGGGCGATGCACGGACGTGACGCCGCGCAGGGAACCCAGTATCGAATCGGCGGCATCGACGCTGTTGCTGACGCTCTCCTTCTGCGTGACGTCGAGCAGGACCGAGGCCAGCACGTCGTTCTTGTCATCGAGCGACACGCCGCCCATCAGGTCGGCGGCATTCTCGCGTTCCGCGAGCCACCGCGCCGCCTCGTCGCTGGCGCCGCGCAGCGACAGGACATAGACGGACGAGCCACCCACGTTGCGGTCGCGCACCGAGTCGGCATGGATCGAGATGAACATGTCCGCCTTGTAATCGCGTGCTTTCACGACGCGACCGCGCAGGCTGACGAAGCGATCGTCGCCGCGCACCAGCACCGCCCGCATGCCGTCCTCGCGATCGATCGCGGCCGCCAGCC
>Ga0209974_10000687_pt1 | contig 11521 bp, 8 predicted proteins | sample InoplaM3SPM_FD_187592 | JGI IMG/M metagenome (GOLD analysis project Ga0209974, IMG submission 187592) | Arabidopsis thaliana rhizosphere microbial communities from the Joint Genome Institute, USA, that affect carbon cycling - Inoculated... | ecosystem: Host-associated > Plants > Roots >...
GTCGGCATCGATATGCAGGATGCCCCCGGCACCTACGAGCTCGCCGTCACCGTGAAGTATGGGGAGAAGATAGAACGCCTCAGCTACCATGTGCTGGTGACCAAGGAAAAGTTCGCGGTCGAGCACTTGAAATTACCGAAGGACAAGGTGGATCTGGATGAGAAGACTCTGACACGCTGGAAATCTGAGCAGGAGCAGGTCCGCCGGGCTCTTGCAGACAATTCGGCATTGCGCCTTTGGCAAAGCGGTTTCGTGGAGCCAGTGAATGGGAAGCGCACGGGTATTTTTGGCAGTGTCCGCATCATGAACGGCCAGCCTCGGAATCCCCACAATGGAGAGGATATCGGCGCCCCGCTGGGGGCCGACGTGGCGGCGACCAATGATGGCGTGGTGCGCCTGGTCGTGGATCACGTATTTTCAGGGCGGGGTGTCTTTGTCGATCATGGGCTGGGGTTTTATAGCATGTACTTCCATCTCTCTGAAGTTCTTGTGAAAGAGGGAGATCTCATCCAGGCCGGGCAAATCCTCGGCAAGGTGGGGGCGACTGGCCGCGCCACAGGCCCGCATTTGCACTGGGGCGTGAAACTCAACGGCGCCCGCGTGAACCCCTACGCCCTGCTCCAGCTTCCGTTTCCGAGCCGATCTCTGCCCGGCGCCGCTACCGTGACTCCGCCGTCGTCCTCTGAAATCTCTCCCGAAGCCCTTCCAGTCAAAGAGTAGCGAGCCGTCGAGGACGCCCTGTGAAAACACAACTCCTTCAGGGAGCCTGTTCTAGACCGTCCCGCGAGCGAATGACCCTCGCTTAATAGTGTGATTCGATGCTCGACGGTGTTTTGTTGAGGACTGTCCCGGCGGCGCGGGAAAGCACTGCGTCATTGCGGTGATCCAGCGAATAGATGCGGAATTGGATCAGCCTGGTCGGCAACAGATCGAGGAACTCTTCGAGCGGCTCGGTGGAAACGGTACGGGTTCCGGGATCGTATACATACAGAGGATTGCCCCGCTGGTCCTTAGGGTCGGGGCGTGGATCGAGCGGTGCCATGTCGACACGGAACTCGACCTGCTGGAGGTGCCTGGGCAGTTCCTTTCGAATCTGCTTTTGGAAGTGCGAATGGCTGGGGAAGTCCATGCCCCGCTCTTGCCCCTTTTCTTTCAACACCGTGCTGTACGCCATTTTCCACTTCACGTCTCGGCCTAAAATGCGTGCCCATTCCTCGCCGAGACGCCGTTCGCCGCTGTGACGGGACGTCTTCCACCCCCGAACTTGTTCGAGCAAGGAGGAATCGGTCAGCGTCAGATATTCATCCATCTTCTTGCGCGGATCGTGGGGGAACAGCAGCTTCATTGTGTCCCCAAAAATGTCGCGAAGATGGATGTCGATGGCTCTCGTCGTCCGGTGAAAGTACACGTTCGAGTAGAGGTACATTCGGGTGTTCAGGAACATTTGCAACGCCGGAAGCCCGGTTTTGTGAATCGTATATCCCTTCTCTGTAATAATCGTGTAGTGAATAAGCCGGGTCAGGTCTACCGGACCGACGGCGACTCCGCACATATAGGAGTCACGGAGAACGTAATCCAGATTGTCGGCCGTATAACTTCCCGAAATGACTGGCTGCAACATGTTCAGCCAGCGGGGGAGGCGTGAGTTATCCTTGCCCTTTTCCTTCAAAATGACGTGGGCGATTTGATCGGGATGGAGTTCTTCGCCCTTGGCGAACGGCCCGGATGGACTGCGGCGGATCTTTTTGATGATGGGGCCCAGATGATCCCGAATGATTAACTGCCCCAGTTTCTCGTGGCTCGCGTGAAGGGCGTGCAAGTAGTTGTCGTCGAAGAAATGGCAGAAGGGTCCGTGGCCGATGTCGTGGACAAGTGCGGTGACACGAAAAAATTCCTCGACGTAGTTGGCCGAAGGGACATCGGGCGTGCTCTTCTTCAGGAAAGGATAAAGATGGCGGGCAAACCGGCCGGCCACGTGCATGGTGCCGATGGAATGGACGAAGCGCGTATGCTCCGCAGAGGGATACACCCAGCGAGCGCTCTGGAGTTGATAAATATGACGGAGGCGTTGCACCCAGGGGGAATCGATCAGATCTTTTTCAGTTTGTTCGTGCGGATCGGCGTGGCTCGATGGCACAGTGAAGGACACATACTTGTGAATCGGATCAGCGATCAGGGCCGAGCCATCGTAGGGAGCGTTGGACTGGCGTGTGTGCTCCTGTCGTGCCATGGACGCGACAGCATCTTATCGTAGGGGGTCGGCGGGCGGCAATGGCTCCACGTTGCGCGCTGAAGCCTGTTGTCGATGCTTGGTGATGAGATACAAAGCGAGAGGGTATGCCACAATAGCGGCAACCAGACTGAGCACGATGCCCCCCACGGCGAAGGGGACGGCATACGGCATGACCTGTTCATAGATAGCGCGGAATCCCAGTTCAGTCCAGTCGAATGAAGGCCGGTCGGAGCGTCCGAGAATGACGGCGCCGATCCAATAGGTGGCTCCGAGGACAGGAACCAACGTCCAGGGATTGTTGATGAACGCCCCTGCAAGCAGTGCCACAAAGTTCAGCCTGAAAGCCCAGGTGCAAATGCCTACGAGGACCATGTGAAAGCCGTACAGGGGACAGAACGCAATCGCGGCTCCCACCGCAAAGGCGAGCGCCGTGCGTTGGGGCGATTCCTCGAGATGGAGCACCTGTCTTAACAACGATCGAAAAGCGGCCATGAGAGTGGGTTTACATTAGCGTTGATACCGGAAATGCTCATAACTGATACACGGCAATGGCTGCCGGCGACCGCTTGGCATGATGATGTGGAGACCTCGGCCGCGGGGTAGCATTCTTCCGATTCGCGTGACGCGGATACGGTGTGCTCTCGTCGCCTGTTCGAAACGAGCGGATTGGCGCGCCGGAACGGTAAACAGAAGTTCATAGTCTTCTCCGCCGGCCAACGCCAGCATCGCCGCATCCTGCTTGAGCCCGAGAGCGTAGTCGCGGCAGGCGGGGGAAATCGGCAGCATCGAAAGATCGAGATCGACGCCGACTTGGCTTGCTTCGCAGAGGTGTCGGAGATCACCGGAGAGCCCGTCGGAGATATCGATGGCCGATGTCGCCCATCGCCCTCGTGCCAGCCAGCATCCTTCCCGAATGCGCGCAGTCGGGCGCAGGTGTCTGGCCACCAAGAGCCGTCGATGGCGGGACGAAACGGAGGGTCGGCTCCTTCGCGGGCTGTCTTGTAAGAGCTGCAGTCCCGCCCGTGAGTCCCCCAATGTTCCCGTCACGTACAGGTCGTCGCCGGGCTTGGAACCGCTTCGGAGCAGGACATCGCGTGCCGGGGCGGACCCGACCAATGTGATGTTGAGGAACCAGCCTGCCGCCGAAGCAGAAATATCGCCGCCAATCAGTCTGACACCATGGGGTCGGCAGGCGGTCATCAAACCACGATACATCTGTTCGATCTGTACTTTCGAGGCGGATTGAGGCATGGCGAGGCAGACCAGGATGTATTCAGGGGTGCCGCCCATGGCCGCAATATCGCTCAAATTGGCCGTTGCCCCACGAAACCCTACGTCGGCAAAGGTAGCAGTCGCAAGGTCAAAATGGATGCCTTCCGACAGCAGATCGGTCGTGAATAGGTGGCTGCGACGACGGTCCGAGGCAATCACGGCGGCATCATCGCCGATGCCTCGCAAAACTCCAGGACCATCGCTTCGATATCGTCGCTGCAGCACTCGAATGAGGTCAAATTCGTTGAGTGTGGAGGTGGCCTTGCGCCGGGGCCGAGATGGCATGCTACCGGAGGAGGTGGGAGGCATGGAGGCGGGTTGGTCGTGCGTGGGCTGTCCGTTCGGCCCGCCTCGATTTGTCGATCCGCGTGGTCGGTATCGTGGGCTCCTGCGGCGCTTGAGGCTGGCCGGTCTTTTTCTTGGCTGGCTGTCGGCGCCGCAAGGCCACTCTCATGACGTCGTCCATCGTATCGGCAAACACGAGTTGAATGCCCTTTAAAATGTGTTTCGGGATCTCGTCGAGGTCTTTCTTGTTGCGTTTGGGCAGAATCACTGTTGTGAGCTTGGCCCGTTTTGCGGCAAGAATTTTTTCCTTCAAGCCGCCGATCGGCAGGACCCGTCCGCGCAGCGTGATTTCTCCGGTCATGGCGAGATCCCGGCGTGCCGGCACCTGTGCCAACGCCGATGCAATAGCGGTGGCCATCGTGATGCCGGCCGACGGTCCGTCTTTGGGAATGGCGCCGGCTGGGACATGGATGTGTAAGTCCTGCTTGGTAAACATATCGGGGTTGATCCCCAGCGATTTTTCACGCGATCGCACATAGCTTAAAGCGGCCTGTGCCGATTCTTTCATGACATCGCCAAGGTGTCCGGTGAGGGTCAATACGCCTTTGCCCTTCATCACGGTAGCCTCGATGTAGAGCACGTCGCCGCCCGACTCAGTCCAGGCCAATCCCGTCGCGACTCCGATCTCATCTTTTTCAAGCTCGGATTCGGGGACGAACTTGGGGACGCCCAGATATTTGTGGAGGTTTCCGGCATTGACCGGAAAGCCCAGTCCTTTGCCCTCAGCCACTTTCTTCGCCACTTTCCGCATGACATTGGCGATTTCCCGCTCGAGATTCCGGACACCTGCTTCCCGGGTGTAATGCATGATGATCTGCCGGATCGCCGCCTCGGCAATCTTGACGTGCTTTTCGGTAATGCCGTGCTCGTTGAGTTGCCGGGGGATCAGGTAGCGCTGCGCGATGCCGAGCTTTTCTTCTTCGGTGTAACCGGGAATCTCAATGATTTCCATGCGGTCGCGCAAGGCGGGCAGAATCGGGTCAATCAAGTTCGCGGTGGTGATAAACATCACCTCCGAGAGGTCGAATGGAACCCCCAGGTAATGGTCGGTGAAAGTGCTGTTTTGTTCTGGGTCGAGCACCTCCAGAAGGGCGGCCGAAGGGTCGCCCCGGAAGTCCATGCCCACTTTGTCGATCTCGTCCAGCATGAACACCGGATTGCTGGTGCCGGCCTGTTTCATGCCTTGGATCATGCGCCCAGGCAGTGCACCGACATAGGTCCGCCGATGGCCGCGGATCTCCGCTTCGTCCCGCACTCCGCCCAGACTGATGCGGACGAACTCACGGCCGAGCGCACGAGCGATCGACTTGCCAAGCGAAGTCTTACCGACGCCGGGAGGGCCGACAAAACAGAGAATCGGCCCCTTCATCTTTTCTTTAAGCTTCCGGACGGCGAGATACTCCAAAATGCGTTCCTTAACCTTTTCGAGATCGTAGTGGTCTTCGTTCAAGACCTTGTGAGCAGCCTTGAGATCCAGGTTGTCCTTCGATTTCTTGGACCACGGGAGTTCGACCATCCATTCGAGATACGTGCGGACGGTGGCAGATTCCGCCGTGTCCGGGTGCATTTTTTCCAGCCGTTTGAGCTGTTTTTCCGTTTCCTTTAAGACTTTCTCGGGCATCTTGGCGTCTTTGACGCGCTTACGAAATTCGGCGACTTCCTCCGCCCGTTCATCTAGTTCGCCGAGCTCTTTCTGGATCGCCTTGAGTTGCTCGCGTAAGAAATACTCGCGTTGGGTCTTGTCCATCTCGCCCTTGGCTTGGGCCTGGATTTTCTGCTGCATCGACAGGACTTCAATTTCCTTGGCGAGGATCTCGCTGATTTGCCTGAGGCGCTTCAGCGGTTCCGTGATCTCCAGGACCGACTGCGTGACTTCGACCTTGAGGCCAAGGTTCGAGGCGATCATGTCGGCGAGGCGGCCGGGATCTTCCAGGTTTTCAATGACGACCATCACGTCGGGAATCAGGACCTTCCCCAAGCTGACGATCCGTTCGATCTGTTCTTTCACCGTGCGCATGACCGCTTCGATCTCAAGAGTCGAACTGGGTGCCTTCGCTTCGGTGATCTTGTCTATCCGCACGGAGTAGTATGGCTCGGTCTGAATGTATCCGGAAATCTTGGCTTTTGAGAGACCTTGGACCAGGATTTTGATCCGCTCGTCCGGCAGCTTGAGCATGCGCATGATGATGCCCACCGTGCCGATCGAATGAATGTCGTCGGGAGCGGGATTTTCGACGTCGAGCGCTTTTTGGGTGGCCAGGAAGATCATGCGGTTGCCGGCGAGCGCCGCCTCAATCGCCTTGATCGACATCTCTCGACCGACGAACAAGGGAAGCACCATATAGGGAAACACGACGATATCCCGGACGGGAAGCAGGGGCAGCTGGTCGGGAATCTCGACGTTTTGAGGAGGCGTCAGGTCTTGTTCGATCGATTCGCTCATCGGCGTCTCACGATCTCTACTGAATCGTTCGAAAGAAGCGATGCGATGGTCAGGCTCTGCTGGTGCGGCGCTGCTCTCCGGCCGACTCCATACGGTTTCGAAGGTATTCGGCGAAGTCGGAGCCTAATGACGGGTTTTTCAAGGCGAACTCCACTGTGGCGATGAGAAACCCCAGCTTGTCGCCCGCGTCGTAGCGGTTGCCCTTCACCTCGAGCGCATACATCGGGGAACTCTTGGCCAACTCTCTCAGCGCGTCGGTCAATTGGATTTCTCCGTTCTTCCCAGGCTTGGTCTTTCGGAGAATCGGGAAGATCTCCGGAGGCAAGACGTAGCGGCCGATGACGGCCAGATTCGAAGGCGCATCGGATGGAGCCGGTTTTTCCACCAAATCCGTCACTTTGTAAAGACCGTCCGAGATACGCTCCGGTGAAATGATGCCGTACCGGTTCACTTCCTGATGCGGGACTTCTTGAATGCCCAGGACTGCGCCGTGACGCTTCTTATATGTGTGGATCAATTGTGCCAGCGCCGGAACAGATGCGTCGATGATTTCGTCCCCCAACATGACGGCAAAGGGTTCATCGCCGATCAAATGCTGAGCGCAGAGCACGGCATGTCCCAGACCCAGCGCCTCGGACTGTCGCACGTAACAGAAATTGGCCAAATTGGAAATATGTCGGATTTGACTGAGCAGCTGCCCTTTGCCGTTACCCTTCAGATTTTCTTCAAGCTCGACCGAACGATCGAAATGATCTTCGATCGCGCGCTTGCCTCGACCGGTGATCACAATGATGTCCTCGATGCCGGAGGCGACGGCCTCTTCTACCGCATATTGAATGAGCGGTTTGTCAACCAACGGAAGCATTTCTTTTGGAGACGCTTTCGTCGCGGGCAGAAATCTGGTGCCGAGACCCGCGGCGGGCAGGATGGCTTTACGAACGTCGGCTCGAGACATACGGCGATAGTATGTGATGGGGTAGGTGATGTCAAGGAATCGCCAATCGGCTCGACAGTTACGTTGGAGCGGAGTTTCGGGCCCGATCGGCTTTACATTGAAATACGTGCCCCATATAATCCGACAGTTTTTCACACTGGTTCATGGCTGATGCTGCAACGCCGTACGCGTAGGCATCTCACGTCAGCAACCTTCCTTGCTGCTGTCATCGACGGCTTCGGATGCGCGGCGACAGTGCCCAGGTGAAGGGCGTCATGTCTCCACTGATCGAGGCCTTGAGATGGAAGCTGTATTCTCTGTGGTTCGTTCGGGAGCCTGGTGCGAGTGAGAGAGTTGTCGTTGGTGCAACGCACTCGCTGGTTGCTGGTGGTGCTGGGCTTGGTCCTCCTGGTGGCGGGTGGGGCGAATGAGGCTCCGGCTCAGGCCCCGGCAGTCAAGGTGGCCTCGATTGATATTCGGGGGAACCAGAAAATCGAGCTTCCCGCTATTCAGGGCCGATTGACCTTGAAACCAGGCGATGCCTACTCCCCAGAGAACGTGCGGGGCCAGATCAAAATCCTATATGACACCGGATACTTTGAGGACGTGCAGGTCGAGACCGAGTCGACTCCGGACGGCATTGCTCTGGCGTTCGTGGTCCTCGAGAAACCCTTTATTACCGAAATTGTCTTCGATGGCAATGAGGAGTTGAGTGACGATAAGCTGAAGGAAAAGATCACCATTAAGAGCCAGGCGTTTTTGGATCAGCAGCAAGCGAAGGAAAGCGCTGAAAAAATTCGCCTTGCCTATCAAGAAGACGGCTATTTCAGCGCCCAAGTCATCCCGATTGTCCAGACCTTGGATGCGGATCGTAAGCGGCTCACCTTTTTTATTAAGGAAGGCGAGAAGGCCAAGGTCAAGACGGTGAACTTTGAGGGGATGCGGGCCGCTTCCAAGTCCGAGATATTCAAGGTGACCGCGACTCGCGAATGGGTTCCCTGGTATGGGCTGGTGACGCAGCTGAAGCTGCCCTCCTTTCTTTCCGATGCCGGCGTCCTGAAACGCGAGGAAATGAACAATGACGTCGAGCGGATCAGGGAGGTATTGCTCAACAAAGGGTATCTGAACGCCCAGGTCGGCTTACCGTCAGTGGAATTGAGTGATGATAAGAAATGGTTCGTCGTCACCTATGCCGTCGTGGAAGGAGAGCCGTTCACCGTGGCCGAGATCGGGTTCCGCGGCAATACGGTCTTCGAAGACCCGGAGTTACGGGACAAAATGAAGATCAAGCCGGGAGAAATTTTTCAACGGCAGAAGATCCGCGATGAAATCAGCCGACTCACCGATCTCTACGGCAGCAAAGGCTACGCCTTCGCGGAGGTCATCCCCAACGTGAATCCGAATGCCGAAGAACGCACCGCGACCATCATTCTCAATATCAAAGAAGGCGAGATGATGCGCATTCGGCAGATCAATGTTCATGGCAACGACAAGACCAAAGACAACGTCATCCGACGCGAGCTGCGCGTCGACGAACAGGATGTTATCGACACGCCGTCGCTCAAGCGAAGCTTTCAGCGCCTCAATAATCTCAACTTCTTCGAAACGGTCGAAATCCTGCCGCAGCAGGTGGACGCGGACAAGGTGGACTTGAACGTCAGGGTAAAGGAAAAACCGACAGGGCAGTTCAGCATCGGCGGAGGGTTCAGCACCTTGGACAAACTGGTGGCCATTGCCGATATCACGGAAGGAAATCTCGGGGGCAACGGATGGATGGGGCGGATTCGTGGACAGCTCGGTCAGCAGAGGACCTTGGGCTTGATCACGTTTCGAAATCCGTACTTGAACGATTCGCTGACCTCCCTCCAGTTGGACATCTATCGCAGCATGACCAACTACATCACGTACTTCGAAAAGAAATCGGGCGCGAGCATTACCTTCGGACGGTGGCTGTCCGAATATGTGACCGGAAGCATCAGCTTCGTCGCGGAAGAGTTGAATTTCAGCGATCCGACGATCGATGCGCCTGAGATCATTCTGAGCCAATTGGGCAGTCAAACCACGACCGGATTCCGTACGACGCTGGCCCGCGATACCCGGGATTATTTTTTGGACCCGCGAAGCGGTCTGCGGACCGCCGTCGGGTTCGATTTCGGGACGCCTTATTTGGGAGGCACGAACAACTTCTATAAATATTACCTTGATGCGATCAAATATACGCCGCTGCCGTTTGATACGAGATTCTCCATCCATGCCCGCTATGGCGTAGCGGACGGAATAAACGGGAAGCCCATTCCATTGACGGAGCGGTTCTTTGTGGGCGGCATCAATACGATGCGCGGATTCGTCTTCGGTCGGGCAGGGCCGGTGACGCCCAGCGGTTCGCTGATCGGTGCCGCCAAGGAGCTCATTTTCAACAACGATTTTATTTTTACCATTTCTTCAGAGGCAAAATTGAACGGCGTGATTTTTTTCGACTGGGGGAAAGGGTTTGATGATAATGAGGCGATCTCGTTTGGCGCATTGCGCAAAGCGGCGGGATTCGAGGGGCGGTGGATCTCCCCGTTTGGCCCGCTGCGCGCTGCATACGGCATCAACCTGGATGCTCGCGAAGGCGAGCGGAAAGGCGTGTTTGAATTCACGATCGGGTCGTTGTTCTAAGACGTGTCGAGGTGGGGGGTGAACCCAGCGCTGCAAGTTCAAGGACCATTGCCCTGGGTCTCGGCGTACAGGCTGTGGGTATTCGCACTGGCCATGTGGATCGCGATGGCTTTCGGCTGCGCGGCGGCCGGTCCCAAGATGGACGCAAAAATGGGGCTCGTGGATCCCGGACGTGTGCTCAACGATTCGAATGCCGGGAAAAAGGCCAAAGAATCGCTGACCGCGTTCTCTAAGAATCGCCAGGCGCTCATCGAGATCGAGGAGAAAGAGCTTCGGCGCATGGAGGAAGATTTTATCAAACAGGCCAGCGTGCTCAGTCCGGCTGCGAAGAACGAACGGGAACAGGTCTTCAGACGTCGCATGGCGGAGTATCAGCAGAAAGCCGCTGAGCTGAATCGAGAGGTGCAGGAAAAACAAAAAGACGTTCTCGAAGCGTTCCGTGATAAAGTGGAGGCCGTCGTCGCCAAGGTGGCGAAGAGGAATGGCTTGCAAGTCGTCATCGATAAAGGCAAAGGGGGGCCTGCGATATTCGGGGCCGAAGACTTGGATCTCACGAATCAAGTCATCGAAGAGTTCAACAGAGAATACCCGTGAAGCCGAACCGAGGGACGGTCGAGGAGGAATAGTCATGAAGCGGAATACACGAGTCTTTCTTGCGAGTATCGGCTCCATGTGGTGGATCATGTCGTCGATGGCGCTGGCGGCGGATCCGGTGAAGGTCGGTGTGATGGATCAGCAACTTGTGATTGAGAAGTCTAAAGCAGGGAAACGTGCCCTCGAGGAGTTAAAAGCCTATTCCGCGACAAGGCAGAAGATCATCAACTCCGACGATCAGGAGCTTAAGGAGCTGGAGCAGACGATCCAGGATGCGAAACTGAGCGAGGCGGCCAAGCAAGAAAAGCAGAACCAGTTTCAGGCGAAGCTCGAGGCGTATCAGCGCCGTCTGGCTGAATTTAATCGGGAGATCCAGCAGAAGCAGCGCGAATTGGTGACCGAATACTCCAAGAAGGTCCAGGATGCCGCGCAAGTGGTCGCGCAGCGGGAGGGCTACATCGCGGTGATCGACCGAGGCAATGAAGCCGCTATCAGGATTGTGATCTATCACCAGCCGGCCCTGGATGTGACCGAACACGTCGTGAAAGAATTCGATAAGCAGAATAAATAGGGTGGCGCAAGCTGTTAGCGCCCTGTGCTTGTCCAACGCGCATGCGAGAGGTCGAAGTTCTGTCCGGCGAGGTGCGTCTGGGAAAGCGCACGTCGCGGTGAATCCCTTGCGAAGCAACGCTGGGGCGGGTGCAAACAAGAGATGTGAGGGTCGGTGGGTGAGAAAAGTGCAGCAGTGAGGGATTCAAGCAGCTCGCGCCCCTAGAGAGAGGTAACGAGCACGCTTGCCATTTGGAGGTCCCGCGATGGCCGTAATGGAACAAGCCGAGATCCAGGCACTCTTACCTCACCGCTATCCCTTTTTGCTCGTCGATCGGGTCCTCGAACTCGAACCGGATCGCCGCATAGTTGGCATCAAGAACGTCACGGCGAATGAGCCGTTCTTCCAAGGGCATTTCCCGGGACGGCCGGTAATGCCCGGTGTCCTGATCGTGGAGGCGATGGCGCAGGTCGGCGGACTCTTGGCCTT